>Ga0310344_10000745_pt1 | contig 25273 bp, 27 predicted proteins | sample HC15DNA20200_MG_FD_203801 | JGI IMG/M metagenome (GOLD analysis project Ga0310344, IMG submission 203801) | Marine microbial communities from station ALOHA, North Pacific Subtropical Gyre - HC15-DNA-20-200_MG | ecosystem: Environmental > Aquatic > Marine > Oceanic | place: Pacific Ocean: North...
TCTCTTCTACCGCTACCTCGAGTCCTGCAATACGAGAAAATAACTCTATAACGTGTTGTCTCTTATCCTGGATCTGCTTGGAGTAATGCAGCTCCTGCCAACGACACCCTCCACAAACTCCAAAATAAGGGCATAGAGCTTCAATACGATGTGGTGAAGGCTTGACAATCTCGTGGAGGACAGCCTCCACATAACGACGCTTTTTTTTCTGAACAAGAGCTCTTACACGATCACCCGGAACCGCCCCCTTAACGAAAAGAACTAGTCCATCCAGGCGAGCCACAGCCCGCCCCTCGAAACCAGACCTCTCGATTTCTACCTCAACTATCTGTCCTTGCTTTAGGTCACTGTCTTCTCTCATCGCGTGATCATACTGCCTTAAACGAACACACTGCCATTGTTTTCCAGGTAGTGGTCCCGGCACCGAAAAAGTGGTCATGGATTCCAAGATCGGCTTCTGGGCCGGAGCAGAATGATCTCGTGTGGCTACCGGAGTAGCTTCTCCAACTCAGATTTGAGTAGGGCTTTAGTATACTTTGGACCAATATCTAGGTTGTGATGTTGCATCCAGAAGGAAGGGTCAGGGGCAGCTCCGGATGAACGCCACTCGATTCCAGTGCCGTAGAGGACAAAAATATCCCAAGCCAGTCTATCTTCAGGATATTTCAACTTCTGTGTATAGTGACTGACCCCAAAGGTCCATAAATCCCAGAAATGCTGTGCTCTAGAATCGGGCAGGTAAACAGTCGCATCTTGTGCAGCAAATCTACTATCCCGCCCCAATAAAGGGGTCCAGAGAACAAGTACTTTGACCCTTGCATTCGGTAATTTTTGCAGTATCTGAGCCACTTCTGAAGCTCCCTGAAGACAGTGGCCACAAGTCGGCGAAAAAACCAAGACGAGGCGTGTCCGATCACTTGCCGCATTAAAGGCATTGAGAAATTCCCTGCCCCCATACGAGACAGAATGCAATGCCGGTTGCCCTTTAAGTGCCTGCACTGGAGGTTCGAGTGACTCAATACCTGTGTTCGCTGCTACTACTGGGAGGGAACTACCTCCCTGAAAGAACTGCACTCCAAGCACGCTCAGTATGGTCAGCAAAAAGATCAGATTTACCTTTTTCATGCTGACTAAGATACCGAAACCGGACCGATCGTTGCAATACTCTCCTGCTGCAAAACAACAAAAACAGAAGCGAGCTCAATCCAGGATTCTCTAATCGGCACCCCACTGGACTAAAATAAGCTCTTCTTGCTCCTACTAACATGGAGGCACTTAAGCAGCCTACAACAATTAACCCAATAAACCCTCATCAGAGAAACCGAGAAGGACGCAAAGTCGTATTAAAGAGTTGTAACATTGCAAGAAATCAGATGGCTATCGAGTTGAGCCTAATATTGATTCATCCAAGCGACAACTGACGACCAATGAGAAATGCTCGTTTAAGCCGATTCTTGTAGCCAAAACAAACCGAACCGTATGGAGTTTTTATGCCTAAGAAGATTTCATCATCTCTACTGTATCTCACCCTGTTCGTTCTACCTCTCGAGGGTCTGAGCCAGACATCTGCACACGATTCAACCCAAGATTTTCAGGTCCCTGAATCTTATGTCGAGCGTATGCAGAAAAAATCAAATGTTCTCGAATTGAGCCTGAAGGAGTCCATTCGTATGGCACTCTCCAACAACCTGGAGATCGCAATCGAAAACTTCAATGAGGAGTTAAACAAAAAACAAGTACTAAAGATTCAGGGTCATTACGATCCCACTATGAGCTTCACAGTAGGATGGACCGCCCGGGAAACCCCGACTACCAGCACTCTTCAGGCTGGACGAGGTATAACTGTGAACGAGCTCGATGGGTTCACTTTCGATTCTAGCCTTGTTCAAAACGTCAGTGGCGGCGGCACCCTGAATCTCAACTTTCAAAACGGTCGCAACTTCACTAACAGTCTTTTTCAGTTTATTAATCCCCGCTACGATTCCAGTTTCAATATAAGTTTCACCCAGCCGTTGTGGAGGGGATTCTTCCAGAATGACACCCGCAGACAGATCCAGATTTTCAATCTTGACACCAAAATTAGTGATACTCAATTCAAGCAGAGAGTAGTGGAGGTTATTCAACAGTTACAGAACCAATACTGGGAATTGGTATACGCCGTAGCTAACTATGAAACCCAACGAAAATCGGTCGAGCTAGCCATAATCCAATATCAGGACAACAAAAAAAGAGTGGATATAGGTGTTATGGCACCCATTGAAATAACAAGCTCTAAAGCTGAAGTGGCCCGGCGAGATCAGACTCTAATCCAATCAGAGGTTCAGATTATTAACGCTCAGAATGGACTCAAGAGATTGATTGCATCCGACCCTCAGGCTTCGATTTGGGATCTAATCATTATCCCAACTGACAGTCCTCGATTGAGGAATGTAAATTCCACACTCCGCCAATCTCTCGATACTGCTCTCCGTAATAGACCAGAGCTAGAACGCATACAGCTTCAGATAGAGCAAAATGAGATCAACAGAAAATTCTACGCAATGGAGGGGAAACCTAACGTAAATCTACGTACTAACTTTGGAACTGTAGGTGCAGCAGGACAGGTCTTCCAAACACTTATGCTCGATTTTGATGGAGATGGTATCCCAGACGCCTCGGGTGGCAAAACCCCTAATACTAGCGATCCTCGATACGGGAATTTTTCTACCGCCTGGGGACAGCTCGCCCACTTCGATTTCCACAACTGGGGACTTTTTCTCGACGTCCAAATTCCTATCCGCAACAGAGCTAATGCGGCAGACCTCGCCACGGTAAAAATTAGACAAAGACAATTCGAAAGTACTATGAAAAACCAGCAACACTTGATCATTGTCGAGGTCAGAAATGCTTACGAAACCATTACTACTAGGAAAAAAAGTATGGAAGCCGCCCGCCTGGCTCGACAGCTGGCAGAAGAACAACTAGACGGTGAAACAAAGCGTTTCCAGGCTGGACTTTCAACAAATTTTGAGGTGCTCCGGTTTCAAAGGGATCTTGCTGAGAATCAGGTTAGTGAACTGAGGGCAGAGGTCGATTACGAGTTGGCGGTAACAGCACTACATAGAGCCATGAATACAATAGTTGAAGAACAAGACATCATACTGGCCAAGGAGGTCAACTAATAGACTTGTTAATCAGGCCATTCTTATGACCTCTATCTGTCGTCACATCATACAACTACCTCCTAACCTCCTTTGGCCTCTCAGGCTATACGAAACGCTGAGGATCTCATGAACCTATTCGACCTTCTGGCAATTTTAATTACACTTTCCGCGTTGTTCAGCTACATCAACCACCGTCATATGCGGCTTCCAACAGGAATCGGACTGATCCTGATAGCAATCTCGTTGTCCTTGGCTTTAACCTTCCTTGCTCACTTTGGGATCGAAGTAGATGAACAGGCTCGTCGCATCGTTTCAAGCATTGATCTAAGTCGTGCCCTCTTGGGAGGAATGCTTAGTTTTCTTCTATTCGCAGGAGCCTTGCATGTCGACTTGGGGCATCTTCTGGCAAATAAATGGACAATTGCAATCCTAGCTACTTTTGGGGTTACAGTATCAGCCCTGCTCATAGGTCTAGTGCTCTGGTGGTTGGTAGGGTTCTTCGGTTTTCAGATCCCCTTCCTCTATTGCTTTCTATTCGGAGCTCTTATCTCTCCCACTGATCCTGTTGCTGTACTCTCTATCTTGAAATCTGCTGGAGCTCGACCTAGTCTTGAGGCTAAAATTTGCGGAGAATCCCTTTTCAATGATGGAATTGGCGTTGTTCTCTTCGCACTCCTATTCGAATCTCTCCAGAGCCCCAATGGTCTTCAGGCCACAGATTTCTTGTTCCTGTTCGTGAAGGAAGCCGGAGGGGGATTGATCATGGGCCTTTTGGGCGGATACATTTGCTACCGAATGTTAAAGAGTGTTGACGGCTATAAGGTTGAAGTGCTGATCACCCTGGGCTTGGTAACGGGTGGATACGCTGCCGCAATGCACCTACATACTTCGGGGCCGATCTTTGTCGTCGTATCAGGGCTTATGATTGGAAACCGAGGTCGCCGATTGGCGATGTCAGAAAACACCCGGCAACACCTAGATAATTTCTGGGAAATGGTTGATGAAGTCTTAAATGCAGTACTTTTCGTTTTGATCGGGCTTGAGGTTCTGACTCTACAACTAAACCTCAATATCATCCTTTTGAGCCTACTCGTTATACCTACTGTTTTGGCGACCCGATTCTTCACGGTGAGCATACCCGTATCTTTCATGAGACTGTTCCGAGATTTCAGCCCAGGAGCCATCAGAATACTGACCTGGGGCGGTCTACGTGGAGGAATTTCGGTAGCTCTGGCATTGTCTCTACCAAACGGCCCTGAAAGGGACCTTCTACTGCCTCTAACCTACTGTGTCGTAGTTTTCGCAATTGTAGTACAAGGGCTGACCATTGGGCCGCTTATCCGGAGAATTGAGAATCAACATAACAGCTAACCGCAATTTCACTCCCTGACAAACTTACCCAAGCAGGAGCTGAGCCCATAAGAGATTTGTATCTATTGACTATTGGGGTTATTCACTCGAAAAGATTTTGAGTTCGGAGTAGGGGGGCTGCCCGCTGAATACACAGTGGAGAATCAACAGACACCTTGTTAACAGCTTTGTTAACCGGGATCATCGTCATTTTGGCCTCAGGAAATGGGAGAAACAGGTTCTGTAAGGAAAATTGATCCGATTCTTCATTCAACCAAATAGACTGTGACTCCGCATCAAGAATGACTGGCATTCGATTATGAATTTCTCCAACAAGCATATTGGGGGTTGTTGTAAGGATGGTGAAGGTTTGAACTGGCCTGTGCCCCGGAGAGATCCCAAAGTCCCAGACTCCGGCAAACGCAAAAAGTCCCAGATCGGGGGCGGCGAAGTAATACGGTTCCTTAACCCTTAATTTTCTCCGCCACTCGAAAAATCCATCCGCGGGAACGAGACAACGCCGATTCTCGAATGCTTCTCTAAAAGGTATTTTCCTATCTACTGTCTCCGCGCGCGCGTTGATCAACCGAGATCGGAAAGGGCCGCTCTGATTCCAGTTGGGGATGAGCCCCCATTCCATAAAATGTGAGATCCTTCGGCCTTCGGCGCCGGCTGTAATAGTCAACACTTTCTGGGAGGGTGCGATATTGTATCTCGCCTCTATTGTCACATCTTCGTCCAGGCCAAAGAACTGTTCCACTTCATCAGTCTGGATCAGAGTAAAACGTCCACACATGATTTAACACTCTAGTCCCTTAAACGCCCTGGTACTTTTCAGGGAAGCTCGTCAAATGTTATGGCGGTATCTACTTCGTACCGCTGAAATTTTTCGTATGTAATATACATACGGACGTGCACTGATCGAGATCCTCCCTGGAAAGGGCTCCCAAATCGCAGATGATCATCTGCACCTGTCCAGCTCGGAAACCACAATCCATCCTCGACCTCTTCTCGAATTGTCTCGAACTCGGGGAATTTATTATTACGCGCATCAGGGACAATTTTCCCTCTGGTCATAACTATGAGAAAATCCTGATCTTCGACATAAATCTTACCCGTAAAGTATCTTTCTCCTCGGCGCATTCTTTTAGGTTTGACGTGAAACACGTAGGTGTTCAACTCATCAACCCTCTCTTCTCCTATATAGACAATTCGATAACTATTAAGATGCTCCTTGGTGAGTATGAATGGCTGCATGCCCACTGCATCTTCGAGATCCTCACGCGAGACCCCTAAGGTTGCTAGCTTCCCACGATCGTAGGTCTTGCGAACATTTCTCTCCCCAGACTTTGAGAAAAAAACCTCGAACCGAACAAGGCGTTCACCTTTTACAGTGCCCGCCTTCCCCAGCTCCTGAAAACGGATAGTCTGAATGTAGGTGTAGTGTTGGAATTCTTCCAGAAGACGTGTTTCAGCCTCCACAAAACGATCAATAATCTCCTGAGAGTCGGTGGCCGTCTGAGCCAACACTGGGAACCCAGTGAGAATGCCAAAAAACCATATTAAAACTCTCATGAAAAATTTACCCTTTCTAGTTCTTCAAGAGATCATGGACTTCCTTCAAAGCAGGGATACCGCCTCTTGCTCCCCACCTTCTACAAGAAAGGGCCCCGGCCGCATTAGAGAATCGTAGACATCGCCATACATTCCACCCCTGCAAAATCGCATAGATGAATGCACCGTGAAAAATATCCCCTGCTCCAATACTATCCACTACAGACATTCTAAAGCTGGGCACTTCTACTACTTCCCCTTCCCAAACTGCAGCACATCCTCTCCAATCCCTTGTCACTGCCGTGAAACCTTCCGTAATAGCCGCCACACCCAAAACCGCCTCTTTCCAGTTTTGTTTTCCTGTGAGTTCCCGTGCAAAATTCTCGGTTGGCAAAACAAAATCTGCCAACGCGAGCAGTTCGGACGTCTTATCCTGAACCCTGTCGACATCTATACATACCTTCATTCCTAATTCCCTGGCCCATTCTGCACACTGAATAGCCGCTAACTCATCTTGTCCATCCAAATGAAGTACGCTACCAGAACCGATCCAATCCTTTCGTATTTCCCTAGGGTTATACGTCAGTTTTTCGTCTCTTTCCCAGAGGATAGTGCGCGACCCGGATCCATCGACAATGATGAAGGCATACTGATTAGCGGCATCTTTCACAATCTCTACCAGGCTAACATCCATCGGCTCGCGCTTCAGATCCTTCAGTGAGAAACGACCATTTTCATCATCGCCAACCCGTCCAATATATCTGGACCTGAGTCCAAATCGGGCACACAGAGCCATAGCGGTGGCCACTTGTCCTCCACCCAAACGTTTCGTCTGACGAATACGGGTCTTTGAATTTTGAACAGGAAAATCAGAAATTCTGCAAACCCAATCGACGCAATTGAGTCCAAAACCCACTACGTCATAGGGGCGACTGGAAGGAATATCCAGTTCGAAATAAGCAGCTTCTAATTTTTGGCGACCCATATCTCATCTGAGTATGCCAAAACCTGGATCTAAAGTATCCCAATCAGGATATCTAAGGTGACTTTGTGTAACGATTTAGGAAATTGAAAAAATCCATTACTCTATTCTCTGCCCAGTAACGATCAATGTCTTTACGTTCCTGTTCAATAAATCCAACATGCCCACCTCTGTGAGTAAGCTCTGGCAATAGAAATTGATTTTCAGCCAGCTCCCTACACTCTAATGGATAAGAAGGAAGAATGGGATCTCGTAATGAATGAATCAATAGTGTTGGGGTCCTAATCTGTCCCAGTAAGGAGCGGGCACCAGCATTTTTGTAGTAGTCAAAGGCGTTTTTGAAACCTCCTAAGGGAGCAGTGAAAAGCTCGTCGAATTCTCTGATTGTGCGTATGTGGGGGAATTTGTCCACATCAATGAAAGATTCTAAATACGCACTATGGTCTCGCACCACTCTTTTAAGACCTCGCACGAAGTGCCATCGATAGAATCGATTGGTGGGACGATCCAGGATTTTCCAACTCGCTACCAGATCAACAAGTGGAGAGACGACAGCCGTGGCTTTGACATTTTGTAGGATTGAGTGAGATTCTCCTAAAAATCTCAAAAGCATGTTGGCACCCATGGAGACGGCAAATACGTATAGAGGGCCACACCAATGGAACCTAGATATTGACCTCAACACTTCCCCTAACTGATCACTAGATCCTGAATGAAAAATTGCAGGGGGTGAGGAGTGCAAGTTACGGTCATAGAGGTTAAGAAGGACAGTATTCCATCCCAAACGCCAAGATTTATGAAGAAGACCTTGCATATACGGAGCATCACTGGCTCCCCCAACACCATGGATTGCTACCAGGGTAGGGTTCCCTCTTCCCGCAATAGCAACCTCGGCATGTATGGCAATATTCTGGGAAGTTTTGAAAAAGATCTGTTTACTGCAATCGCAGCCCCAAGAAAACGAACGTTTCCAGGTAGCTGCCAGGCAAGTCTGCAGGTGTGCACTGGAAAGAAATCTATGGGGAATGAAGGGACGCGCCTGTAACTCCCTTTGGAATTCCTCGAGAACAGGAAGAAGTTTCTGTTGTGATGTCATGAAAAAGGTTATTTAAAGCGTCTGTACCTCTTTATTCCAAAAAACCGACTGCCCACGATAGCAGTTAAGGCACCCATTGAATCAGCGAGAAGATCACTACTTTCCGCACTACGGCTGACGACAAAATATTGATGTGCTTCATCTGAAATTGCGAAGAGAAGAGCACCCAACCAGAGCCCCAAAAGCGCCTTCTTGGAAAGTGGATGTCTGAAGTTTTGTGTTTGTCCGAATACTAGTGTGAGGCCAAACACAAAATACACTACAAAGTGCCATATATAATCTGGCATCACTTCAGTGACAGCAGGAACGTCACTTTGATTAGATGCTCCTACTATGGTCAGGGCGACAAAAATCGAGGGCAACCAGTAACTCATGGCGAGTTGTAGATCATCTAAGGCCTCTCACCAAGGGATCGCCGACATAACCCAAGCACCTGCAAGAGAACCTATGACCATATAAGCAAAAAGTTTTCCGAAGTATCTAATCTGCTCCTGTGGATCCTCTTTTGTTATAAGAGAAAACACAGTAGCAATGGCGATCCCAAGTATGGAAAGCGCAACAAAATGGTTCACGATTTACGTCCTAGAGATATATCGAAGGCGTCAACCACCAGAAGCATGTTTAATAGCCCTGCAATGTAAAGATAAGCGTTCCCATATTCGTAACCCGGGGCCGTAATACTTCCGTCACCCAGACCGATTGTCTGAATCACTATATATGGCAAGCCCAGAGCAATACCATCCACAAACTTGAGCAAGCCGAAGAAACCTGGCCCCCAGCCGAAAAGCCTGCCATCCATGGAAATACCCAAACAACACAAGGTGAGGATAGTCACAAGGAAAACCCCTCCTCTTTTCCATTTTTTTAGAAAAATATGCCCTGCACCAGGAATAAACCACGCTAGAACGCAAACCAAAACTGTTCTGCCCATAGGACGATTATCTTAAGAATTAGCAGTCAACTGGGTCAAGTCTCTAAGTTGGCGGCTGAAATTAGATCCCATAGATCTACAACTCCAATCATGCGACTTTCACAAAGGCTGGCGCCCAGTTTTTGGCCAAAGCTAAGTTGCCTCGCATTCCATCCTTGAGATCGTCAATCCGTATCGATTCGTTGACGGTATGGGCCAGATCTTCCTCACCAGGTGCAAATCCGATGACATCCATACCACCTTCCGTAAAATGGCCTGCGTCAGTAGCAAATTCCCAAACCCCCGTAGTGGAAGTATCAATCATCCTATCCATCGCATGCTTAGCTGCTACTAATGCGGGGTGTTCTTCTCCCAAGATAAAGGCTGGATGGTGGCTATTATATGTCATCTCAAACCCCGTATAACTAGTCATATCAAAAAGGGGCAGTCCAACATTTGCACTAGCCCCTTTAATCAGACTTCTGTCGGCTAATTGCTGCAATGTTTTCTCAATTGACTCAGAAGTTTCTCCAGGTACATTTCTCCAATCCAAGGTTAGCCATAGCTCGCCCGGGACCACATTAGGACTGACCTGATCAGTACGCAAAAGCGTGGGTGCTACACTGGCCACTCCCAACTCCTCATGAGAGTTCATCTCTAGTTTTTTAAGGGCGGAAACAAAGCTAGCCAGAACTTCAATAGGATTTATCCCTCGATCTGGAATACTGGCATGCACACTTCTACCTTGCACGTGGAGGACTAACTCAGTACGGCCTCGATGTCCTCGCCTTAGTTCATTTCCGGTTGCTTCACCAACCACTACGAGTGGAGTATCAAGTGTCTTGGCCAAGTAACGAGCTCCCAGGCCACCGACTTCCTCTTGCACCACAGCCGTCACATGAACATCCCCCGAAGGGGTGTCCTTTAGTAGAGGGGCAACTCCGTAAACCTGTGCAGCTAAAGGGCCTTTGATATCCATAGCCCCACGCCCCCAAACACGATTATCATGGATTTCAGCACCAAATGGAGGATAAGGCCAACGCGATTGGTCTCCCACATCGACGTGATCCAGATGCGAATTGAGCATCATTGCCGGAGCCTCTCCACGACCTTTAATCGTCCCTATCACATTACCAGCCTCGTCAGCTACAACATGGTCATAGCCTAACTGTTGCATCTCCTGTATCACTAGCCCGGCAAGAGCCGCTTCATCTCCAGGCAAACTCTTGGTTTGAATAAGTTTTTGCAAAAAACGTACACATCCATCTACGTCTTGGTTTGGCATCTAAACAGCTTCCCACTGCCGAGAGCCATCGTCAAGCCCAGCTCCAGACTCAATGGATATCGTCCCAAGGAAACCCTTAGAAGAATCGTATACTAGTTCTGCTCGTTCCCTCCCTTAATTTATCCTGTTAAAATCTCGCCGAGAGGAAACTATCTCTACCATCTGCACCGACATTCCACATCTGGCCAATCTTGTACTGTCTGGAGATATGCGCGCGATTGCACGCGCTATTTCCTTTCTAGAAACTGACCCCTGGTCACCTGATTGTTTGGCACTTTTGAAGACACTTTATCTGAACAGTGGCAAGTCTCGAGTTATTGGAGTAACAGGGGCTCCTGGAGTTGGTAAAAGCACTCTGATTGATAGCCTGACAAAGCACTATCGGACAGAAGGTCATCGAGTTGCGGTACTGGCAATCGATCCCACCTCTGCCTTCACCGGAGGAGCAGTCCTAGGCGATCGTATCCGCATGCAGGATCATGCCGGGGATCCAGGTGTCTTTATCCGAAGTATGGCAACCCGTGGGCATCTGGGCGGGCTAGCTCCTTCAGTACCGGAAGCACTCATAGTCCTGGATGCAGCGGGGTACGATACAATCCTAATCGAAACAGTTGGAGTAGGACAGGATGAGATTGAGGTTGCCTATACAGCTGAAACTAGGGTCGTCGTCCTATCCCCAGACATGGGAGACGATGTTCAAACAATTAAAGCAGGAATAATGGAAATCGCGGATATTTTCGTTTTAAATAAGTGTGACCGCGAAGGTAAAAACGCTGCCGCTTCCTCACTTCAAAGCCTATTGCAGATAGCAGGACAATCCAAGAGATGGACTCAGAGGCTTGTCCAGACAGTAGCAATAAAAGACCAAGGAACTACGGAACTGATCGGATATATTGAAGAACATCAGTCTTGGCGAAAACAATCACAGCATTCCAGAGAAACCCAGATGCAGACATTAAAATACAGGCTCTTCGAGTTGTTACAGCTCCGCCTGCGAAGGCTGATTGATGCTGATTTGGAAGAAGCTGTCCTCGTCTCACTTTTAGAAGACCTGCAAAGTCGTAAGACAGATCCTTACACTGTGGTGGAGGAAATAGTCTGTCAATTCAGGAGCAATCGACATGATTAAACGTATAGCCCATATCTCAATCGCTACTGAGTCATTGGGTATCACTTCGGAATTTTACAAATCTCTGGGCCTAGAACTAGACAAGACAGAGATTCTTCCCAGCCAAAAAGTCAAAGTTGCATCAATGCAAATTGGTGGGTCAGCCATCGAGTTCATCGAGCCCACAGAATCTGACTCTCCAATATCAAATTTCCTGACTCGCAGCGGACCGGGCCTGCACCATATATCTTTCGAAGTAGATGATTTGGAGGCTCACCTGATGGACCTCAAAGCACGTGGAGTCCGCCTTATTGATCAAAAACCAAGAGTGGGGGCAGAAGGTTACCAAATAGCCTTCGTGCACCCTTATTCAACTGGAGGGGTTTTAGTAGAATTATCGCAAGCTCCTCAGAACGGAGGTAATGAATGAGAATCGATACACTTCAACTCGACCTTGTCTCGGATGGCAGCCTGTGGTTAGACGGAGGAGCCATGTTTGGGGTGGTACCAAAACCCTTATGGGAAAAGGATACACCTTCCGATTCTAAAAATCGGGTTCATCTAGGACTCCATTGCTTACTCATACGCAGTCTAGAGAAAACCATAGTCATAGATACGGGATGTGGCAGCAAATACACTCCAAAGCAACTCGAAATCTACAACATAGAACAGGGACAAGGTTTATTAGGTGGGCTTGCAGCCTGCGATGTGGATCCTGAAGACGTGGATATCGTGGTCAATACTCACCTGCACTTCGATCATGCCGGTGGCAACACAATCATACACGATGGCAATGTTACTGCCACTTTCCCTAATGCTACCTATATGCTTAGGAGAGCCGAATATGAGGCTGCTTGTAACCCCAACCCCAGGACCCAAAGCACCTACTTACCTCACAACTGGGAAATTCTGGCCACCACTGGTCAACTCCAGTTGATCGATGAAGACAGGGAAATAATACCCGGAGTCTCTCTGATAGAAACACCAGGACACACTACAGGACATCAGTCAGTCAAGATAAGCTCCGCCGAGCAAACAGTCTTCTACATGGGTGACTTATGTCCAACTCAAGCACATGCACCCCTTCCCTGGATAATGGGCTTCGACCTCTACCCAATGATTACTATGGACACGCGCCGAACTATTTATCGCAAAGCGATACAGGAGAATTGGCTACTGCTCTTCGAACATGATCTAAGCAAGCCTGCTGGGTACTTGATGGAAGATCAAGGAACATATAAGGTACGATCTCAGGCCTGGGTACCTGGAGCAGAAACGGACCCCGGCGTTCTGACAAAGGAGGGTTAGAATGAGTCAGGCGGATATAGGTATCATTGGCGGAAGCGGTCTTTATGAGATGACCGGGCTCGAAGATAGAAAAGAAATACGAATCAATACTCCCTTTGGCGACCCCAGTGACAGTTATATACTCGGTACCTTGGAAGGCCGCCGCGTCGCCTTCTTAGCCCGCCATGGTCAAGCACACACGATTATGCCAACGGAACTTAATTTCCGAGCGAACATCTATGGATTTAAGTCCTTAGGAGTAAGCGCTATTTTCTCAGCAAGTGCCGTAGGCTCACTGAAATTGGAACATCAACCACTTGATTTCGTTCTTCCGGACCAATTCATTGATAGAACACGCCAACGGGTTTCGACTTTTTTCGGTAATGGGGTCGTAGCCCATATAGGATTTGCAGACCCTCTTTGCTCTCAGCTTGCCGACATCGTGGAGAAAGCAAGTACTGGAATTGGATTCCCTATCAAGAAGGGCGGGACGTACGTATGCATGGAAGGACCGGCCTTTTCTACAAGGGCAGAATCTCATCTCTACAGGAGTTGGGGCGCAGAACTTATAGGGATGACCAATCTTCAAGAAGCTAAGCTGTCCCGAGAAGCAGAAATATGCTACCTAACTATAGCTATGGTTACCGATTATGACTGCTGGCACGAAGAAGAAGATCCCGTGACAGTCGAAATGTTAATCGGTTATCTGAATCAGAATAGCAGTAATGCAAAAAACCTGATCCGCGCAGCAATCCGAGGCTTACCTCAAAATTATTCCTGTAGCTGCCACCAAGCCCTAGCAACCTCCATCGTCACATCTCCAGAAAATATCCCACCCGAGACCAAAAAAGCTTTGCAACCCATCATCGGCAAATATATCTCATAGCTTAGACTTGAGGTCTGTTTCTTTAAAAAGAAAAATAGGAAAAGAGCATGTCAAAGATATTGGTAGTCGGTTCGGTAGCATATGACTCAGTAATAACGAAAGATGCAAAAGCTTCCAATATTTTGGGTGGCTCAGCAACTCACTTCAGTGTTTCTGCTAGTTTTTTCACCGATACGTCTCTGGTCGCCTGTGTGGGTAAAGACTTTTCGCGAAAAGACCATGAGTTTCTGGAATCTCGAGACATTGACCTGCAAGGTCTTCAATACCTTGAAGGAGAGACGTTTCGCTGGACAGGTGACTATACAGAAAATTTCAATGAAGCCAAGACACTCGACACTCAGCTCAACGTTTTGGCCAATTTTCAACCCATGATCCCGGAAAACCATCAGAACCACCAATATGTTTTCCTGGGGAATATTGACCCTAGGTTACAGCAATCGGTGCTTTCACAAGTCAAAAAGCCACGCATAGTTGCGGCTGATACCATGAATTACTGGATTGAGAGTGCTCGAGAGTCGGTACTCCAAGTATTAGGGTTAGTGGACATACTTCTGATCAATGACGGGGAAGCCCGACAATTGGCTGAAGAAACGACTCTCGTAGCCGCCGCCCATAAGATACTCTCTTATGGGCCAAGTGCGTTAGTGGTGAAACTAGGTGAATATGGGGCCTGTCTGTACCAAAAAACAGCTAATGGACTGTCAACTTTCGGGGTACCTGCCTATCCACTCAAGGAAGTGTGCGACCCGACAGGTGCTGGCGATACATTTGCTGGAGGATTCATGGGATATCTGGCTGCTACGGATTGTGCCGATATGGCAGCCATGCGCAAGGCGACCGTGTTCGGTTCTGTTATGGCAAGCTTCAACGTAGAAGATTTCTCCCTAGATCGTCTAAGGCGTCTCAATTTCCAGGAAGTCTGTTCTCGCTATCGTGAATTCGAGGAGTTGACGAAATTTAGTTCGATGTCACCTCAGGACCAATTCAAGGCTATGACAAAATAGTCCCATTACTAAAAACCCTCAATTTTCTACCAGTTCCAATTACCTAATCAGAAAACCTCAAGACAATTTATTTCGAAGCGACTGGGAGTGGAGTGGATGTTTGTGAGTCCTAGGCTTGCATCGAGTCCACGGGTTTGGGAGAGTTAGGGAATTAACTAAAGGTGCACTCTCGATTAGCTATCGATGTCAGAATTAATGTCAATGCAGTAGACGAGGCTTTTCCGAGAAGTTCTGAGTATCAATAAAGCGGAAGAAATATAAAAGGGGAACCCCTGACATGTTTACAGTAGATCTTTCGGGAAAAAATGGTGTTGTATTCGGAGTGGCCAATGGCCGCTCCATTGGATGGGCCATTGCTGAACACCTAAACCAGGCCGGTGCCAGGATGTTGTTCGGCTACCAGGGCCCAAGACTCAAAGCAACTCTCGAGAAACTAACGACCAATTACATTGATCCTGTCCTTGTTGACTGTGATGTCACCAACGACGATCAACTGGACAATCTGTTCGAGACGGCCGAAAAGGAACTAGGAACTCTTGACTTTGTGATTCACTCTGTCGCCTATGCACCTAAAGAAACCTTCCTTGCCCCTTTCTATCAGGTCTCTCGAGAAGACTGGAAAATTGCTATGGATGTATCTGCCTATTCCCTGGTAGCCATCTCTAGTCGGAGTAAGGAAATAATGCCTAACGGAGGTTCGATTCTGACTCTAAGTTATCTAGCTTCACAGCGGGTAGTGCCACGCTACAATATGATGGGTATTGCCAAGGCAGCTTTAGAAGCGAGTGTTCGCTTTCTTGCATATGACCTGGGCCCGCAGGGTATACGAGTTAATGCTATTAGTGCCGGTCCTCTCCGTACTGTAGCAGCCCGTAGCATTCCGGGTTTCGGTTCCATCGCTTCAAAAGCCGGATCGGCATCCATGTTGAAACGTAATATCACTCAGTCAGAAGTGGGAGGACTCGCCCTATCTCTAGTTAGCCCCGATCTCACTAGCGGGATAACAGGAGAAACCATCTATGTAGATGGCGGATGCCATTCGATGGGTATGTTGCTCGATCCAGAAGATTTGTAAGTTACCCCATCTAAAACGAGACCTATATGACACTTCCCTTGTTCCCCTCTTCTGTGTCTGACCCCGAGGTCATCATTTTTACTGATGGCGCTTGCAGCGGAAACCCAGGTCCCGGAGGTTGGGCTTTTATACTTCGACACATACCCAGCAACAAGGAACATGAGTGTTTCGGCTCTGAGATGGAAACGACTAACAACCGAATGGAACTTATAGCCGTCATAGAGGGTCTATCCAGTCTCATCCGGCCAACCTCGGTAAGGGTAGTTACAGATAGCTCCTATGTTGAAAAGGGGCTCTCCGAGTGGATGCCTCGGTGGAAAACCAACCGATGGCGTCGCAAAACAAGTCAAGGTTGGGCAGATGTCAAAAACATAGACCTCTGGAAAAAACTAGACCACCTAGCGAAGAACCACCAAATCACTCTGCACCGAGTGAAGGGGCATTCTGGGCATCGCGAGAACGAGCGTTGTGATGAGTTGGCCGTTCAAGCTTACAAAAGCCTGATGCGAAAGCCTTAAAATACCAGATATTGGCAAGCACTACCCTGAAACCGGTCTAAGTAATTTATTCTGCCTCAGGAAAAACCCTGAAAGCACTTCGCTTGGATTCGAATTCCTGGATTCTCTCACTAGACTGTAGAGTCATTCCAATATCATCCAGTCCACCCAGAAGGCACTCTCGCCGGAAAGGATCCACATCGAAATCCAGAGTAACTCCGTGTCCATCCATCACCGTCTGAGCCTCTAAATCTACTGTCATCTGAAAATCCGCCTCATCCTCAGATCTTCGCATTATGGCTGTCACATATTCCTCTTTTAAAGTGACTGCCAAAAGTCCGTTTTTAAAGCAGTTGTTGTAGAATATGTCAGCAAAAGATGGGGCGATGATCACTCGGAACCCATAGTCTCGGAGCGCCCAGGGGGCATGTTCACGGGAAGACCCACAACCGAAGTTGACACCCGTTACGAGAATACTGGCGTCCTTGTTCCGCGGATCATTTAGTTCAAACTCGGGATTGGGCGTGCCGTCTTCAAAAAAACGCCAATCGAAAAAAAGAAACTCTCCAAATCCGGTCCGTTCAATCCTTTTCAGGAACTGTTTAGGGATAATCTGATCTGTGTCGACGTTGATTCGGTCAAGTACCGCAACGCGGCCGCGATGACATTGAAATGCTTCCATCTTCAGTTCCTCTTCATACCCACTCTCGGACGTCGACAAAACTCCCAGAAATAGCTGCGGCTGCAGCCATAGCTGGACTGACAAGATGTGTACGCCCGCCACGACCCTGTCGACCTTCAAAGTTCCGATTCGAAGTCGAGGCACACCGCTCCTCGGGCTTTAAAATGTCGGGGTTCATTCCCAGGCACATACTGCAACCTGATTCACGCCAATCGAACCCAGCCGCCATGAAAATCTGATCTAGGCCTTCCGTCTCAGCCTCAGCTTTCACAGAGCGAGAACCTGGTACAACCATTGCACTAACGGTGGAGGCCACTCTTTTCCCTTTTACAACAGAAGCGGCCATACGTAAGTCCTCGATTCTAGAATTGGTACAAGAACCAATGAACACACGGTCGAGCTTAAGATCCTGCATTGCCATTCCCGGCTTCAGTCCCATATACTCCAGTGCTTGTAGGGATGCACGACGGGCATTCTCATCTTCAATGATCTCAGGATCTGGGATAACCCCGGTTACATCAACCACCATTCCGGGATTAGTCCCCCAACTAACCTGTGGTGGAATTCCAGAAACATCTAGCTCAACCGTCTTATCGAATTTTGCGCCTGGATCTGTCCCAAGAGTCTTCCAGTGATTCAAAGCCTCTTCCCTTATCTCACCACGTGGAGAGAACCGCCTGCCTTCTAGATATTTAAACGTAGTCTGATCCGGAGAGATCATACCGGCTCGGGCACCCAATTCGATTGACATATTGCACACCGTCATTCGTTCTTCCATGGTCATTTCTCTAACCACATCACCCGTATATTCGACCACATGTCCGTTCGCCCCGTCAGTACCAATACGCCGAATGATATAGAGAATAACGTCCTTTGAGGTAACCCCAAGGCTACGTTTCCCATCGATCCTAATTTCCATTGTAGCTGGCTTGAATTGGAGCAAGCATTGAGTGGCCAAGACATGCTCTACCTCACTTGTACCAATACCGAATGCCAGCGCTCCAAATGCACCGTGGGTTGAGGTGTGACTGTCTCCACATACGATCGTCATGCCTGGCTGCGTTAGTCCAAGTTGCGGTCCAATAACGTGAACAATCCCTTGATGTTCACTCTCAAGGTCATACAACGGAATACAGAAATCTTTGCAGTTTTGCTCCAGTGCTTTGATTTGGGCCTTGGCAATCGGATCTTCAATAGGGCGAGTACGAGACCACGTAGGCACATTATGATCCATAGTGGCAAAGGTCAGATCAGGACATCTAACTTGACGATTCGCAAGACGTAGCCCTTCAAACGCCTGAGGAGAAGTCACCTCGTGAACTAAGTGACAGTCAATATAGAGGAGATCCGGTCGCCCTTCTTGACGAACCACAACATGTTCCTGCCAGATTTTTTCGAATAAAGTTTTTGCCATATCTAATAACCGCGAGGTATGCCGTTACGAGGATGTCACTTCCTGTGCAGGAGTCTTATCAGAATTATCGAAAGAAGAATTAGAAGAACCTTCTGCAACAGCTTTCAGATCTCTTTCAGTGAGCTGCTTCTTCGAGTCGGCCAGACGAGTAAATGCAAGATAGGCCCGATCCAACTCTTCGTTAGTCAACTCATAACCCATTGCCCTCAACTTGAAACTTAAGGCATGTCGACCACTGTGTTTCCCCATCACCAAAGTATTACTCTCTAATCCTACCGATTGAGGTGTCATGATTTCGTAGGTCAACGAGTTTTTCAAAACGCCGTCTTGATGAATGCCTGCTTCGTGAGCAAATGCATTCTTCCCAACAATAGCCTTGTTTGCCTGTACATGGCTATCAGTCACTGCACACAACAGTTGACTAGTGGGATATATCTCGCCTGCTTCTACAGTTGAGTGGAAGGACAAGGCATCTGATCGAGTTTTCAATGTCATCACAACTTCTTCAAGAGCCGCGTTCCCAGCTCTCTCTCCGATTCCATTGATAGTGCACTCAATCTGACGACAGCCATTTTGAATTCCGGAAAGAGAGTTGGCTACTGCCAAGCCAAGGTCGTTATGGCAATGCGTGCTGAAGATTGCCTTCTCAGAACTAGGGATCTTCTCGATTAAACTGCGAATCACATTGCCATATTCTTCTGGCACAGCATACCCTACCGTATCGGGAACATTTATAACACTGGCTCCATACTGGATAGCAGCCTCAAAGACCTCCGCTAGGTAATCCAAATCCGACCTCGTGGCATCCTCTGCTGAGAACTCGACTTCATCGCAAAGATCTCGTGCAATCTTGACTGCTTCTATGGACTGCTGCAGAACCTCTGCCCGACTTTTGCGAAGTTTGTGTTTGAGGTGGATGTCCGAAGTCGCAATGAAGGTGTGGATACGAGCCTTATAAGCACCTTCCAAAGCTCCCCAGGCAGTCTCGATGTCAGATCTGTTAGCACGAGCTAAGGCGGCGATAGTGGGTTGTCGTACTTCCGCACAAATAGCGCTAACAGCGGCAAAGTCCCCCTCCGATGCGATAGGAAACCCGGCCTCAATAATATCTACATTCAAACGCTCAAGCTGCCGTGCCAGCTGCAATTTTTCATCCAGATTCATCGAGCACCCAGGAGATTGCTCACCATCCCGCAGAGTGGTATCAAAAATGTGAACCTTTTCGGACATAAGTCTTCCTATGCGCCTACAGAAATCAGCTTAGACCGTAGCAGAATCTCCCAACAATCGTCAATTCACAAAACTAGTGGCTAGGGGGCTACTAATTAGTGAAAAGAATATGACTGTTCATAGTTCTCGGACCGTCTTACCTATCGTCAAAAACACAATCGAAACAGTCGCGAGCAGAATAGCCATAAATCCAACGGCCGTCGCAGGGGATAAAGTATCGGCCATTGCCCCGGCTAAGAGATCCCCAAGAGGCATGCCTCCTCGGAATGAAAGGAAAAATATACTTGCGACTCTACCCCTCATTTCATCGGTGACGGCTAATTGCACTAGGGAGGTGATCGAGGCAAAAAGCATAATCAGGCAGGTCCCTGCTGCAAATAGAAGCGCAGACCCCAGAACTAAATTGTTAGTCAAAGAGAACGCTCCCATAAATACCGCCAGTGCTACTTGAGACCACAATGTCAACTGGCCTCGGTTTTTCAAGCTCGAAAGCCCTGCGTAGAGCAGTGCTCCAAGCACTGCCCCTCCCCCTGCAATCGACATCATCCAAGCGTACACAAGTTCGTCCATACCGTAGATATTCTTGACAAAAACTGGCAACAAAGTAAGTATTGGGACACCGCAAAAAGTACTTGCGAAGCCGAGCACCATAAGCTGTATCAGCGATCTTCTCGCGGCTACAAAACGAAGCCCCTCTCCAATCTGACTAACTACTGAAGCCTCTGTTTTCTGGGGTCGAAAAGAACTTTTTATAAGGAGTAGTGAAAAAATTACGGCCAGAAAAGAAATTCCGTTGAGAAAAAAACAGGCTACGGCTCCAGCTGCGTAAATCACAATGGAAGCAAGCATGGGTCCTGCCACGCGCGCTAAATTAAATTGAATCGAATTCAATGCTATAGCATTCGGCATATCATCTCGCCGGACCAGGGTAGGTATTAGCGCATGGTATGCAGGCCCTCCGAAGGCTTGTCCAAGACCTGCTATAAAAACCAGGGCCAGAATATGCCATATCTGAATCCATCCCAACAACACCAACAAGGCCAGGCAAAAGGCTGTAGCCATTTGAATGGATTGCGAAAAAATCAAAAGTTTCCTTCGATCTATACGGTCTGCAAAAGCTCCACCTACCAGTGAAAAAAGAACCAGTGGTATTTGTGCTAAGAAACTAGACAAACCCAGGTAAAAAGACTTCCCAGTGAGTTCTAGAACTAACCAGGAGAGTGCTACCTGTTGCATAAAGTTGCCTATTGTGGAGGTAAGAGCTCCGCACCAAAGAACCCGGAAATCACGGTACCTAAAAGCCTTGAAAGTACGCGAGATCAATCCTTTAGTGACCTTCATTGAATCGTCCCTTGAAGCGTCTATGGGTTCACCGATAATTAGGAGAACTAGAAAATCATCTAGAAATCAGCACTACAGCTCAATCATTCGGGATCGGAACATTTGATCAACAAAAAGCTTGAGACGGTTTAAAACCTGTTGCTGATCCTCTCCTAACTCCTGCACCAGATCTTCCAAAATCATCATCAAAGAGGTCGCCCCATCCATAGATTCCCATACTACAGTTCCTATCTTATCCAAACGAATTCGGTATTCTGAGATCTTAAACATGCTCCCAATCCTGAGAGCCAGTGGATGGTTACCAAATCGGGGCCTGAAAATGATGGCACGATCCTCAGAGTTAAGCTCCCAACGCAGTAGATGCTTGGGGCAAAGCTCCAAAAAAATTTGTGCTTCAAATTCAGTCAATTCCAACCTCCAAATCACCATTCCTCCTCAGAGATTTCATCGGAACCTTCAACAGTATCCAAGCTAAACCAGCAAATCCCAGAAAGCCTAGATACGCATTGGCGTGAAATAATCCAGGGAGGAAATCGGTTAATCCAGGCAACGGATTGACCGCCCCTTGCAAATCGATTCCTAGAACTAGAAAAGCCAAGAGCACTGCCATTAGCGCTTCTCCAGCAATAAAGCCCGAAGAAAGGAGGACACCCGAGTTGATGGCCTTTTTTTTCTCACCGGAACTAGCTACCCGCCTACTGAGCACTCTCTCTAAGCTCCAGCGGAGTATGCCACCGATAAAAATGGCCGCCGTAGAATGAAAAGGCAAATAGATACCTACAGCTATTAACATGGGAGAAGGGGCCTTGATTAAGATCAGAGCTATAGCCAAAAACATACCCGCGATCACTAGAGGCCACGCCATTTCTCCCCCAACAATCCCCTTCGCCAAAAGTGCCATCAGACCCGCTTGAGGTGCAGGCAGTTCATCACTTCCGATTCCATATACTGCATCCATCGCCATCATCGGGAAGGTCAGTACAATACCTGCTACGAGGACTCCCAAAATCTCACCTATCTCCATTTTCCAGGGAGTACCTCCCAAGATGTGCCCTACTTTCAAGTCCTGAATCATGTCTCCAGCAATGCCGGCTGCACAGCAGACTACCCCGGCAACTCCCAGTACACCCATAATCCCAGGATCACCCGTAACCCCTATCATGACCATCAGAATTGCGGAGATGATCAGAGTACTCAGTGTCAGGCCACTGATAGGATTGTTAGAACTGCCCAGTAGGCCTACCAAATATCCCGCTACAGCAGCAAATAAGAATCCCAGAATTATCATGACGACAGTTAGTACAAAGGCGCCAATGATTGATCCACTAAAATAAAAATATAGAAAAAAGAGTGGTACCGACATCAGAACAATCGCAATGCCCACCTTCTTGAAATCGAGGTCAATTTTTAATCGTGAAACTTCTTCACGCTCGATCTTTCCCCCATGCAATTGACCTATTGCTTGACGTATCCCGCCAATTAGGGACTTCCTCAGAACGAACAATGTATGAAATGCCGCCACAATCATTGTCCCGACTGCTAAGGGCCGGACCTGCTGCCTCCAAATCTCAATACTCAAATCAACCCAGGAGCCAGTACTGACAATCTGGCCCGTAAGTTGAGGGTTAAGAAAGAGACAAAGAGGTACTAAGAATAACCAGCCTGTTAGGGCTCCTGCAAAGAGAATCGAGCTTATACGCATTCCTACAATAAATCCCACACCCACTAAGGCTGGCGATACCGCAGCCGACTCAAGCAAAAGCCCTCCCCTATAGCTGATTGTTTGCCCCAAAACTTGAATCTGAGAAGTTCCAAAAGATACGAATGTCCGCGTATAGCTCGCTAGAATAGGAATACCATTGCTATTCTTAAAAAACTCCCAGATCCCGGCGATTCCCATAGCCCAGAAAACATAGCCAGCGCCAGTCTGTCCTCCTTGCCCGGCTTTGACCAGCTCCCCAGCAGCCACACTTTCAGGAAAGGGGAGATCGGCTTCTTCAACTAAGGTCCTGCGCAGTACGATCACAAAAAGGACACCCAAAAGCCCTCCGATTAACATGATCAAAGTACTGTCCCGGTAGTTCAAATCATCCCAAACACCGCTAATCACAAAGGCAGGAATTGTAAAAATAGCCCCAGCGACAAGGGCCTCTCCTACGGATGCAGTTGTACGCGCGATGTTTTCTTCAAGAATCGAGCCTTTGAATAAACGTAATGCGGCCATTGCTACAACAGCAGCCGGGAAGGTCGCTGCCACTGTTAGACCGGCCTTCATGCCAAGATATGCGTTAGCTGATCCGAGCACAATCGCCATCAAAATTCCGATGAAAACGGCACGAAATGTGAGTTCAGGCAACAGGCTGTCGCCTGGCACATAAGGCTTGGATCTATTTTTCGACAAACTTTCCTTGCGTGCTGACATGAGAGACAGCCTCCTTCAATAATTTTTCAGTTGAGCGCTATCTCCCGGCATTTAATACTATTTTCTATGCCTACACAAGATAGAGAGACTCTTCAAACTTACCCAGCAAGTTCCAGAAAAAACTTGATGAAATGATTATATTCTTCTTGTTACTTTTCGGCAGTCTGAGAACCCATTAAATTGTTCCACGCCACATTTCGTCCGTCAAAAATGGGGACAGCTCTAATTTCCATCTAAATGCAGAACAAAGAGAGGCAGAAGGTTAATGTAAGATTGGATGTCTAATGTAACTAGGGGGAAATTAGATTTGCTAAATAAGCCTTGTGCAAGCAGCAAAGCCACCGTGGGCGTACTGGGAGGGATGGGACCTGCAGCTGCCGTTAATTTCTTTAACGAGCTCGTCAAAAGAACAACTGCCACACGGGATCAAGAACATTTGAAGATACTCATATTAAACGACCCCACAATACCTGATCGAACGGCTTTTCTTTTGGGTGACGGTGAGTCCCCCATTCCTCAATTAGTTGCCGGGGTCAAGTCATTAGAAGAGCAGGGTGCCGACATGATCGCAATCCCCTGCAATACAGCCCACTGTTTTCTAGATAAACTGCAAAAAACAGTCCAAGTACCTATACTCGATATTGTTCAGGAAACAATTAAAAGCCTCAAGAAGGTAGGTTCCGACAACGAAAAAGTGGGCCTTTTATCCACAGCTGCTACTGCGGGACTAGATCTATATGGGTCCGCACTCACCAAGGAAGGTTTTTCTCTTCTCCTGCCGGATGAAACCCATCAAGAAAAGATCAATGAAGCCATACGCCTTATCAAATCCTCCTACGATCTAGATTCCGGAAGGAAACTACAGGAGGAAACGCTACAACACCTTCGGAATCAAGGAGTTGGATCCGTCATACTGGGATGCACAGAACTAGGCTTAGTTGAGATCGAATCTCCAGTACCGTTGATAGACTCCCTCAAAGCTCTGGCCGAATCAACCGTTAAACTGGCTACACATTGGCCTGTCCAAGACAACGAAAAGGAAAATAAATCTTCCTGACAAGAGAAATAGCTAATGATTCACCTGCCGCGCTCTACCTAGCTTGAGAGACTGGCCCCCCTGCCTGAAACTCATCTAAGCCATCCATCATCTTCAGATTGCATTTAATAAAACCATACAGAATCATGACCAGCAGTATCCAAGCACCGATTTTCTTGAGTCCGTTTGGGTGATCGTCCATTAACTAGCCCAAAAGCCTATATTAAAGAGAACTGCTGGATTCCCATTTCGCAGAATACAAGTGCTGTAACTTGCCAAATTTTCAGTGAATCTGGTCTCAGACAATCTGGCCAGCTGCCAATTGTTCAAGTTGTCGCTCATCTATTTCCTCTATCCTCAAACTTCTAGCTTTAGCTAACTTTGTTCCGGGGTCCTCACCCACCACCACATAATCCGTCTTGCGAGAAACGGACGATACCATTTTCCCACCTTCCGAATGAATCAGTTCTTTGGCCTGCATCCGAGTCAAATTTGGTAAAGAGCCCGTTAAAACAAAGGACTGACCTTCTAGATTCTGACCAACTACTCTCTCAGACTTAAAACACAGTCCTGCTCTGACCAGTTTTTGCAGAAACTTCTGATTCCGCGGTTGATCTATATAGCCGCGTAAACTGAGTCCTATTTCTGGACCGACTCCATCTATCTGACCAATAGCTTCTAAATCGGCCCGTTCAAGATCATCCAATGAACGGAAATGGTTACTGATCACCCGAGCCAAATTTTCTCCGACATGACGGATGCCCAGGCTGAATAAAACACGAGCGAATGATTGCTCCTTGCTAGCAGCTATACTCGCTAACAAGTTGTTTATTGACTTCTCCTTGAAACCAGGCAAGACGAGCAGCTGATCAAAAGTTAGAGAATATAGGTCAGCCGCATCCTCAATTAACTCAAGGTCTATAAGCTTCTCTATTGTCTGTACACCGAGCCCTCTAATATCCATGGCTCCC
>Ga0310344_10000746_pt1 | contig 25234 bp, 20 predicted proteins | sample HC15DNA20200_MG_FD_203801 | JGI IMG/M metagenome (GOLD analysis project Ga0310344, IMG submission 203801) | Marine microbial communities from station ALOHA, North Pacific Subtropical Gyre - HC15-DNA-20-200_MG | ecosystem: Environmental > Aquatic > Marine > Oceanic | place: Pacific Ocean: North...
AGCCGTAGAGACAACAGACAAGTTAGATCCAAACTGGGCCCCATTGGCCAATAGATCTCGACTACTAATCGGGTCCCGCTCTACTGCGACTACTGACCCAGATGATCTACAAGCTAAAGTCACCGCAAAAAGTCCAACGCCGGAATACAAGTCCACAGATTTCTCTTTCCCAATTAATTCCGCCACTGCTTCAACCAAACGCGGCACCAGATGACGGTTAGCCTGGAAGAAAGAAGCGGCATGCCGGCGAATCACCTGGTGTTTAGCACCGTTCGACGACAGAAACGACTCAATCTTGTCGCACACATGTGGGGTCCCGAACAGACATCTCGGCACCGAAGTTGATGTTTCCGAGCTAACTGAAAGTCCAGTCACTCCAGGCACCGAAGCAGCTAGCTCCCGCAGGAGACCATCAGATTTGTCATGGTCAGCCTCTAATGAGATATGGAGCGCGCACTGGCCACCAATCAGATCTTCAGTCAATTCAACCGACCGAGCACCTACATCAGCCAGCACCGTAGAGTCTGACGCTAAGGCACCCACCAGACGCTCTGTATTAGGAAGTAGCTGCCCCGTGCCGTCCACGTCACAAATGCTATGAGATTGCTCGTCAATGAAACCAATCTTGACTCTATCTACACCTAGGCGAGCCCGCATTCGATAGCCAATTTCAGGTGAAGGCAACACAGACGGCGGGACGTCAAGATCTATTCGACCAATTCTCCGAAAGGCATCTTGAATAATCGACGATTTCAACTGCAGTTGGCGACTGTACGCAATATGCGCAAAAGATCGTCCACCACAAGAAGGGCGAACAACCTCAGAACGACGGTCCGGAGACCTTTCAAGAACCCTAACCGTTCTTGCAAACAGAGCTCCTCGTCGAATACCTTCAACAACGGCCTGAACCCGCTCCCCAGGGATAGCCCCTCCTACCAGAGCGATCTGCCCTCGATAGCGACCAATCATCCTTCCGCCGACCGCTGGTCGATCTATCAGTAAATCAATAATTTCGTCAGTCGATACGATTACTGACAATTGTCTGACCACCTTCCGACAATTACGCTGTTTGCAGCAAGCCCGATCTGAAGGATTCCCAATTCCGAGTAGGAAGTGTGTCTCGTGATCTTTATCGCGCTAGTTCCTGAGCAAAGATTAGCTGCCACCTGAACTTCTAGGCTTCCAAAACGCCAAGTTGACCCTGGGGCACCAGCTATTCATTAAAACGAACGGTCGGCAACTTGAGGCGAACCCGAACCAGGCGATCAATACAGGCCTCAAACGCAGTGAGGTAACTTTTCTGGTCAAGTCTGATCCTAAAGGGTGCTAGCTCTTCTCGAGCCTCATCCTCCAATGCCTGAATGATTGAGGATCCAGCCTCCCTAGCTTCAGACAACAATTTTCGGTCTATTTCAACTAGCCGAGCCAGCAACTCCGCCCGAGCACTACCTCTAACAGCGCCAGCCACCCGTCGCAAGACCTCCAGTTCGCTCACCACTTCCTCAAGCGCTGCACGTAGACCAATTGCCAATTCAGCCAACACCAAACGATTGGTAGCCTCACCAATAACACGGTCAATATGTTTAGGCAAACTAGCACTATGCCGCGCCGCGCGACTAGTTTGGACAGCTTTCCTACCAGAAACCGTAGAGCCAGTGTTCGCTCCCAGACCGATGGCTCGACGCCACTCCTCAAAAACCTGCAGAACTTCCGCTTCGCAGTGCTCGATCCGCAAGGGGCGTTGCCTACGAATCGAAGGCTGAACTCGGTCCAGCTTCCGGTCTATGCCTGCAATAACCACTTGCAGGGGAATCCCGGCCTCAGCCCACCCACGCACCCGATCGAATGCGGGACCTACAATTCTGACTAGGTGCCCATCATTCTGGCGGCAGAGGTAAGTCTCAATCTCTCGGCAGTAGGCCCCCCGGTCCATCACCGCTTCCGCCCAAGGTTCCGACACCATGCAATCCGAAGCCCCTGCAATGTCAGGTCTGGATGTATGTGGTCAATTGTCTTGGTCTCCCCTGCAATGGTTTCCGCCATCCCACCCGTTGCGACGCTAACGGCTGGTCGCTCCCCATCGAGCTCTCGACGCAAACGGTCAACCAATCCATCAACCATAGCTACATAGCCAAAGTAGAGCCCAGACTGGACAGATGTAGCAGTACTCACACCGATAACCTGCTCAGGACGCCTCACATCAATTCGTGGCAACCGGGCCGCCCGCTGAAAAAGGGCGTCCGCGGAGATCTCAATCCCTGGGCAAATTAGCCCACCGATATATTCACCCGCTATCGAGATCACATCGAAAGTTGTAGCAGTCCCAAAATCAACCACAACGATCGCACGTCCGGCGCCACCATACTCATCCAACGCTGCCAACGCATTCACCAAGCGATCTGAACCAACATCCTCTGGGGCCTGGTAGCGAACGGACAACCCGGCGTTCGTCGAGTCAATTATCAAAGGCTCCATCCCAAAAGAATGCCGAACCATCTCCTCAAGAGTTCCCGTCAGAGACGGAACCACCGATGACAAAACCACCCCGGAGACAGTCTGAATTTCCAGTCCACGCTCAGCAAATAATCGGCCTACAAGCACACCAAATTCGTCAGCAGTCCGGTCATGCAGGGTGGCCAGACGCCAACTTTCCCTCAGGATTTCACCATCGAAAATCCCGAACACAATATTGGTATTGCCAACGTCAACCGCCAGTAGCATCTTTGCCTTTACCGGATGTGTTGAATTTCACCGCCTACTAAGCGTTCAAGACTTGAGCCTATTCGAACAAGCAGAGCTCCATCTGTGTCCACACCTTCTGTAATTCCGCGCCGGCGAACGGCCCCTACGGACCACTCAACTACCGTACCCCGACAGGATGGGGCTAAGGTCTGCCATCTTGCAAGCAGGTTACCCACCCTTCCCGATTCAACCTCAGCGCACAAGCTGGAAAACGAAACCAATAGCTCAAGAAGCAACAATTCTCGATCGACCATTTGCCCAGTAAACCCCTCAACCGAGCCCGCCAGACCAGTCAACCCGACCGGCCAAATAGCTTCACCTACATTGATACCAATTCCCACAATCACCCGATCAACGATATTTTGTTCAGTCGAAGCCTCTGTCAAAATCCCAGCAACCTTGCGAGGCTGACCAGTCGACACTACCATGACGTCGTTCGGCCATTTGAGTGTAGCGTCCAGGCCTGTCACTTTTCGCAGCGCTCCAGCCACCGCCACACCTGCCGCCAATGTTAGGACTGGAGAAGACGTTGTCCGAACCAATGCAGACAGGTAAAGGCCTGTGCCAGCCGGAGAATACCAACTATTTCCATGGCGACCCCGACCCGCAGTCTGAGCATTGGCAACCACAACAGTTCCATGTGGAGCACCGTCTTCCGCCAACTGCGCAAGAACATCATTGGTAGACTCAACTTCTTGATAGAACCAAATCTTCTTGGAAAATTGCCCAAGGTTAGACTCAGACTCGAACAAGCGAACTGGGGTGTCAATAGATCCGGCCATGACAAATGCACGCAGTTTGGAGCGAAGAAACCGGTCCGCTCAATAAGACGATCGGCACATAGCCACCTCAGGACATACCAGATTCACTCCCAATTAATTTGAGGCCGACTAGCACGGTAAGCGCAAATGCAACTCACAAAAACTTTGATGCACAGTACCCCCTGTCACAGCTATTTCCAGACCTTGACCCCCAGATCTAAGAACCCAGATTCATAACGGATTCAGCGCTAGGGAACGAACATTAATCGGCCAACTACGTCAGTTCAGCTAAGATCTGTTCGAGCTGCCGTCGACGTTCTAGAAGTACCCCTTGCTTCGATTCGGCTTCGTCGACCACATCAGGATCTGCCTTTTCGCGAAACTTCGGGTTCTTCAGCCTAGCCTCAAGAGGTGACAGTTGCTTGGCTACTTTGTCCAATTCCCGCTTTATCCGCTCCGTTTCAGCCTCTCGATCGAGAATACCTGCTAGTGGCAAATAGAGTCGCATCTGACGAACCACTCGCCGAACTGTGTCTTGATCACGACTAACTTCGGCAGCAAACGTAAATGCTTCCAACCCGGCAAGACGACGCAGATAACCACCGTGGACTTCAAGTATTTGTTGATCATCACTCGTTGCTTGCTCGATCAGCATAATCAACTTCTTGGCAGGCGGCACTCCAAGCTCAGCCCTCACTGTCCGAACGGCCGTAATAACTTCCTGTAACAGTTCTAACGCACTTACTGATTCGTCGTCGACCCAACTAGACATTTCTACCGGATAAGCCGAACGGGTAATGCTACGAGTCTTTGCCCCCTCTTTAACCTCTTCATCATGGGCCTGCGGTAATGTCTGCCAAAGCTCTTCAGTAACAAAGGGCATGAAAGGATGCAAAAGCCTGAGACTTAGATCATGCACAGTCAGCAACACCGCCACAGCACGTTCTCGTTCACCGCCTTCGCTTTGTAAGTGCGGCTTAACCCACTCAACGTACCAATCAGCATACTCGTGCCAAAAAAAATGGTACAACCGGTCAGCTGCCACATCGAAACGATACTCTTCAAGCGCTCTTGTCACCTCAATGATCAGTGCATTCACTCGATGTAACACCCATCGATGAATTGTCTCAAGCTCATCAGGTCTAGGAAGCTCCGGCCGCACTGCCAGCGAATCAGGGAGATTCATAAGCACAAACCGTGAAACGTTCCAAATCTTGTTCACGAATTGTCGATAGCCGCGGAGCCGGCCCTCCGAGAGGGATATATCCATGCCTGGAGAGGCTAAAGCAGCGAGGGTAAACCGCAGAGCATCGGCTCCTATCTCATCCATCACTTGGAGCGGGTTGACCACATTTCCTTTAGATTTACTCATCTTCTTCCCATGCTCATCGCGCACAAGCGAAGTGATATAAACTGTCTTAAAGGGAACGTGGCCAGTAAATTTCAGCCCAAGCATCATCATTCGCGCCACCCAGAAAAAAATGATGTCGAGCCCGGTTATCATCAAACTTGTAGGATAATATCGCTCCAAATCGTCCGTTCGGTCAGGCCACCCCATCGTGCTGAATGGCCACAAAGCTGAACTGAACCACGTGTCAAGCACGTCGGTATCTTGACGCAACGGTGACCCACACAAACACTTATCCGGAGTCACCTCTTCAACGAGAACCTCACCGCAACGATCGCAGTACCAAGCTGGCACCCGGTGTCCCCACCAAAGCTGCCTGGATATACACCAATCATGGATATTGGTCATCCATTCAAAGTATGTTCGTTCCCAATTTTCTGGAACAAAGCGGGTCCGGCCGTCCCTTACAGCCGCAATTGCTGGTTCCGCCAGCGGCTTGATACGTACAAACCATTGAGTCGATACAAGAGGTTCGACAACTGTGTGACACCGACTGCAATGTCCTACAGAATGTGTGTGGTTTTCGATCTTCTCTATCAATCCTTCATCTTCAAGATGAGCCACTAGGTCTCGCCTAGCTGTAAAGCGGTCTTTTCCCGCATAAACCCCCGCCGCATCTGTCATGCGACCGTCTTCTCCTATCACGGATATCTTAGGTAAATCATGCCTTTTCCCGATCTCAAAATCGTTAGGATCGTGCGCGGGTGTGACCTTGACAGCCCCACTGCCGAAGCTAGCATCGACGAACGAATCAGCAACCACCGGCAACTCACGCCCCATAATTGGCAAACAGAGTCTTTTCCCGACCAGGCCCACGTACCTCTCGTCTTCTGGATGTACAGCTACTGCCGTATCTCCCAACATGGTTTCCGGCCTAGTAGTGGCAACCGTCACAAATTGGTCACCTTCAACCAATGGGTAATGTATGTGATACAGGTGCCCTCGTTGTTCAGTGTGTACAACCTCTAGGTCTGATAGTGCTGTTCGACAGCGCGTGCACCAGTTCACAATATACTTACCGCGGTAGATCAATCCTTCGCGATATAGCGTTACAAAGACCCGCCTAACCGCTCTCGATAGATCTTCATCGAGGGTGAATCGTTCTCGGCTCCAGTCCACAGAGGAACCAAGGGTTCTCATCTGGTTCGTTATCGTTCCATGACTCTGTCGACTCCACTCCCAGACCTTGGCCTCGAAACTTTCACGTCCGACCTTGTGTCGGTCAGTCCCTTCCTTAGCGAGCTGTTTTTCAACCACATTCTGCGTAGCTATCCCCGCATGATCGGTTCCAGGCAGCCAGAGCACATCGTAGCCAGCCATCCGCTTCCAGCGACAGACAATATCCGGCAAGGTCTGGTTGAGAGCATGCCCAATGTGCAACACTCCCGTCACATTCGGAGGCGGCAGGACCATACTGAATACGGGACGGGATGTCGTTGGATCAGCGCGGAACGCACCCGTTGATTCCCAGAAAGAGTACCATTTGGGATCAACAGTCGTATGGTCAAATCCTTTCGGAAGCTCGTGCTTTTCACTCATGATATTAAGACGGTCTGCACATCACGGAGAGCCACTCCGTGGTTACCGGGAAAGACGCAGTATCAGCAATAGTCTGCCTACCAGCGCCAAATTATAGGGAACTAAAAGCCCAGATGAACGAAGACCACTCGCCGAAAATACTGTACCTTCACGCTACTGTTACAGAAGGTCTGGCTCCTCAAGCTTTACCAAAATCTGAGTAAAACCTTCATCTTCACAGCTGTTTAGGCCGACCGAGTTCCTCGCGCACCAAGCGCTCTGCAACACGCGAGACAATATCCGCCAACATGTCGCGGGTTACAGTCGAAGAAAGCCTCTCGATTACCCGCTCTGTCACCCTGTCAATGAACTCTGGACTCACATCAACTGGCGCCGTGGGCCTTGGGAGGCTAAAACTCATTTTAGGCGCATCGACCTGACCCTGTTCGGCAGCCAACAATGCTGTAAAGGCCTCAGCCAAAGTGGGTGGTGTCGACGCACATTTTCGAGCCGCATCAGAAACCCGATTGGCAGGTGATGGCGAGTCCGAACTGCTCAACAAAGGAGATGGAGGATCCGACCCATCAAAACTCAACGTGTCCAAGGCTCCTTCCAAGGCATTCAATGCACCACCGAGAGATTCAACACTAATCTCGGGGTTAGCCGCCACAGTGCCAACCTGAGCCAAGTTCACGTCCTCCATATTCGGTAGACCGGCAACCAATCGGCCGCTACCACCGGAAGGTTCCTGAAGTCCTCCGCCTGCTAACGAAACATCTGCCGCTTGGGAACGACCAAGCAGTTCCTGCACTCTGCTAATAACCCGCTGAGGTTCAAAAGGTTTAACCAAGACCGCATCGCATCCGATCTTACGCGCACGATCACCTTCGACCGGTTCGAAGGCTCCGGTCAAGAGCACCACAGGGATGTGAGCCAAAGCGGGGTCACTCTTGATGAACGCCGCAACCTCGTAGCCGTTCTTTTTCGGCATATCTGAATCAGCAAGCACGATATCCGGAGGGTCCGCCTTAATACGCTCTATCGCCTGCGAACCGTCACCTACCGCAACCACACCAATATCTTCATCAGCAAATGTAAGTTCTATAACCCGCTGAATAGTCAGACTATCGTCTGCGAGCAGAAGTGTTTGTGACATGGTCATGCCTGAGCCTAGCCGCACAATCTGAATAAAGCAATCTTAACGCTTAGAGCATTATGCCCACTGTGGCCAAAGCAAGTCGACTCTATTCAGTAAGCCTGTTCAGGCAATTCTCAAGCAGGTTGAACAAGTTCAGACACCCGCACTAACGAGGGACAGAGCCAAACAGCCTCAACTCAACCGCCCTAAAACGGATTACACCTTTCCACGACGGTGATGCTGGCGAATAAAACTGACAATTGCTCGCATCGGCGTTCCTGGTTGAAATATGCCCTCAACTCCCATCGCCTTCAAACCCGGAAGATCCACATCAGGGATAATGCCACCAACAACCACTAGGACATCATCGAGCCCATTCTCATGTAGCAATTCCATCACTCGCGGGCAAACATGATTGTGCGCACCAGATAAGATCGAAAGCCCTATTACCCCAGCATCCTCCTGCAGTGCCGCTTGAACTATCTGTTCCGGCGTCTGCCTGAGCCCAGTGTAGATAACTTCCATACCTTCATCGCGAAGCGCACGAGCGATCACCTTTGCTCCACGGTCGTGGCCATCTAGCCCAGGTTTAGCAACAATGACCCGTATGGGCTCCCTGCTTTCTTCACCAGACATAACGCAAGCACAGCTGTAACAACTTTCCCATTCAACCGCCTATCGAAAAATGCTTGTTGTCACTAGGTCACTCAGCCTTGGATCCGGAATGCAACAAGGGACGTCGCCACCTGATCGCCTGCCTCCGCTGAGATTTCGACCAGATAATCCCCTCGTGGAAATGGTGCCAGTTGTAGATTTAGTTGATGAGTTCCAGTGGCCGCCAGCTGTTCAATAGGCAATTCAAGCATCGAAAGTCCCTCTCGATTCAGCAACTGTCCGGTGACAACAGCTGCCGTGTCTCCTGGGGTGTAAACCTCCACTCGAACCAACAGATGGTCTGTCCGTCTGAAGTGTCGGCTGGCACTCGGCAACGCCTCTGGATCTGACAAGAACTGCCTAAGCTCCAAAGCATTCTGGGCTCGCAAAACTGTCGGGGTACTCAAGGCAACATCAGGGCCTGTAAAATCTGGAACAGTCAATTGGTCGACCGCCCGATCCAACACGTCGCCATATTCATCCTCAATAGCCACGTTGAGCTCAAGTGAACCTGGATCGGCCTCAAAGTCAGCACGAGGCAAGTTCCCACTAGAGCGTGCTGGGACTTCTCCCCTAAAATAGGCACTACTATCATTCATCGCCATCAGCATGACCTGAGACGCAGACTCCCTACGCTGATCTCTACTTGCACCAACCGGTTCCCAAACGAAGGTCATTTTCGTCCGGCCATTGTTCCCCCGGCTAGCTCCAACCCAAGTTCTCACCAAACGACGATTCGTCGGTTCGGCCAAAGAAGCCAACGCTATATCAATAGCTCTCGGCCGCTCTCTCCTGGGTGGAGCCAAGACCCGCGCCGCGTTGGTCTCAGTTAATGCGTAGTAACCTTTACGGGCACGCACGTTTATATCGTCTCGCCTGACACGAACCTTGATTTCATGAAATTTACCATCGGTGGGAGCACCCGATGAAGTGTAACCAAGCAAGTAATACGAACTCTGGTCCGCAACAATTTGAGCCAGGCCTGGCAGTACGTCGTTGCGATTCATAATCGCACGCCCATCAGTTTGATCAGCCAAGACATAGAGTGTGTCCTGCATATCGCGCATAATCCGCCTATCTGTCCGCATATCGATAACCGGATTGCTCATATCAAATTCCCCAGCGGCCAGCCCACGAGGGTCCACCATATACAAACTCGTGTTGTTCTTGTTGGCTACGTCAGCTGCGTCCAGCAAGATCATCCGCATCGCTGAGGCCTCAAAGAATTGGTTGGTCTCCTCAAAAGGGTTCTCTCCAGCCAGTGGATTGTTCCGTTGGGGATTATAGGTGCCGACTGCCTGGGCATTATGCCGCATCTGGGGTGGCACATAGTTTGAATAACCTTCAGTCAGCACGATAGCTGATTTTCGCCCTTCACGTAGTCCTCCGAGATGGATCGACAAAGCCTTTAATGCAGACAAACTCACATCGTTACGAATCATCTCGACCGTAGTTGTGTCGTAGTGGGTGTATTGCTGCTCATAAAGGTTTTTGGGCTCATAGTTGTACTTTCGACCTTCGAATGACTGTAAAGCCCTGACAATCTGTGCGTGGTCCCTCGTAAGCCGAACATCACCAACTGGAGTTAGGGGATACATAACCGCCACTAAATCGGTAGGAGCAAGTTGGGTTTCCACAAATTCGACGAGTGGTGCAGTCATGCGAACCGCGTTGCCATATCGCACATGGTAATCGTCCAAGAAGAAAACAAAAATCCGTGAGTCCTCCCGAGCTGCCTCTCGTTCCTCGTCAAATTCATTCCGAATACTGGACGGCGGCGGCAGAGCTGGATCCGGAAGACCCGTAATTTGCACTAGCTTGAAAGACTCTATTTGTTGAGCGACGTCGTCTTCAAAAATTTCGAAATCGTCCGCTGTTAGATCGAGTACTGGATTACCGTCATCGTCCGTCACAATTGCATCAACCCGAACAAAGTTGATCTCTGAGCGAAACACTGGTGTCTGCTGCTGCTCATCAGCACTTACTGACGCCTGAGCCTCTGGCTGGTCAGCAGAGACCGGAACCTGAGGTGGTTGAGGAGTCTCTCTCGTGGTAGCAGGCGCTGGATTCAGAAAAATAAGAACCGACCAAAGTAATGACTGCCAGCAAAATTTCCGCATAGTGTGATGGCCTTGTCCAGTCTCTTGTAGGCTTGAAAACGGAATGAAGGACATACTGGTCTTTCCTTACAATTTGCCTATGAGCGACACGATCCAAGGCAATGATACCACTGGGGTGGATGCACCCAAGCCACATCAAACTCGCTTGACAACCAGGGTTAACCTCGGACAATACAGCTAAAAAGCTGGCACTAATCCGCAAGTTCTTGCCCTATCACCCGTCATCAGCGAGACGTTCAAAAATCGGGCGAAGGCGTTTCAGCGTTTGCAGTGGCTCTTCGGGCAAAACTCGCGTTGCACCCACCACCGTCATAAAATTTGTGTCGCCAGTCCAACGTGGAACAAGATGGAGATGAAGATGCCAGGGCACACCAGCACCACCGGCATTCCCCAGGTTAATTCCAATGTTCATCCCATCTGGACGGTAGGCTTCGGCTAATGCGATTTCGGCACGACGTGCCATCATCATAAGTTCGGCCAGCTGCTCATGGGAAGCTTCGGCCAAAGCCGCCAGATGACGATTGGGAACCACCATGAGGTGGCCGCTGTTGTAAGGATAAAGGTTGAGAACCACGAAACAGGTCTCAGCCCTAGTGACAACAAGGGAGGCAGAACTGGTGTCGTCTCTAGCATCGCAAAATATGCAATCGCCTTGCACGCCAGAGGACCCAGTCACGTAACTGAGCCTCCAAGGAGACCAGAGTCGCTCCACAATTAAGTTTACACCTCTTGTTCACTTAGCCGAACCGAGTTGAAAGCAAACTTCGACCAACAAGCTATCTCAGGGAGAACGGTGGTCTCACTTAAGTTGGGGTCAGTGATCTGGTCCCCCCAGAATCAACCGGCACGATGGGTTTAGAAAAGCTTGATTCCGACTCCGGTGATGGCTTTCTATTGATTAGCTCTTTAAGCTCTTTACCTGGTTTAAAATAGGGAACCTTCTTAGGGGGAACATCTACCCGGTCTCCGGTCTTTGGATTCCGCCCTTTTCTCGATTCTCGCTGGCGCAAGCGAAAACTTCCAAATCCACGCAGCTCTATCTTCTCGCCACGCCGGAGAGCCATGATTATGCTCTGAAACACAGTCTCGACTATGACCTCAGAATGCTTCTTGGTTAGTTCGGCAGTTCTTGACACTTCCTCAACGAGTGCCGCTTTCGTCATGCTCCCGCTTGATGCCAAGATTTCTCCCCCAACAGGCGATACAACCCGCTCACGTCAGGCCGAAATCTTGGCGTCACGGAGCCGGTCATGGCCACTTCCAGTCCAGAACTTGCAGCTGTCAGAAAAAGGGATCCCAACACGCTGTCACATCAATCTCAAAACGGCACCCAAGGGCTTCACCGCGGAACAGCCTGGGCAATCCAACACCCACTCCATCCCTATTGGCTCCCCTCCCAGTTGGTCCGTTTCATCCAGACTAGACCAAGAACCCTCTAGGTCTGATTCTTAAAGTGATCACCCAGGGTAACCTCTGGCGAACCAGAAGACGAATCATACGACTCCCAGTCGGCCTCATAATCGTCCGACTTTAAGGCACGGATGCTAAGGCCGATTTTCCGTTCCTCAGGACTCAATTTGATGATTTTCATGCTCGTCACTTCGTCTACCTTCAACTCAACTTTGTCACGACCACCCTCATCATCAAACTCCGACACATGGATGAGCCCTTCGATGCCTTCAGCCAGTTCAACAAACGCACCAAAGTTGGTAATCCGGGCAACCTTACCCTCTACTACAGTCCCGACCTTGTGGTTCTCAAAAAATTCGTCCCAGATATCGGTAGATAATTGCTTCAACCCAAGCGACAACCTCTGATTATCAGGGTCGACACTAAGGACCATCGCCTCGATCTCTTCGCCCTTCTTCACAACCTCAGAGGGGTGCTTCAAACGCTTGCTCCACGAAATGTCCGAAATGTGAATGAGCCCGTCTATCCCCTCCTCGACCTCGACGAAAGCCCCGAATTCTGTCAGGTTACGAATGGTTCCGACCAAGCGCGACCCTATAGGATATTTCTCAGCCAACTGCTGCCACGGGTTCGACTCAATCTGCTTGAGCCCAAGAGAGATTCGACGAGCCTGAGGGTCAACTCCCAAGACCATCGACTCTACCGCATCTCCGACGTCTATCAATTTTGAAGGGTGCTTAATCCGCTTGCTCCATGACATCTCAGAAACGTGTATCAAACCCTCAACGCCAGGCTCGAGCTCTACAAAGGCACCATAGTCTGTCAGGCTTACAACCTTGCCGCTTAGACGTTGCCCAACTGCATAACGCTCCTCAACATCAGTCCATGGGTCAGGATGCAGTTGTTTGTACCCCAGAGATACGCGTTCGCTGGTCCGGTCGAACTTGAGCACCACGATATCAACTTCATCGTTCACCTTAAATTGCTCAGAAGGGTGCGCAGCCCGGCCCCAAGACATGTCGGTCACATGCAGCAACCCATCGAGCCCACCAAGGTCAATGAACGCACCATAATCAGTAATGTTCTTAACTATCCCTCGGAGCACCTTACCCTCCTCCAAGGTCTCTAGAGTGCGCTGCTTTTTCTCAGCATTCTCTTCTTCGAGAAGAGCTTTACGAGACAAAACTATGTTGCCTCGCTTCTTGTTCACCTTAATAACGCGCATCCGCAGTTCCTCACCACGCAGCGCGTCCAGGTTCCGAACCGGACGGACGTCCACCTGTGAACCAGGCAGGAAAGCTCTGACTCCAATGTCTACTGCTAATCCCCCCTTAATCCTTTCAATCACACGACCTATAACAACCTTTTGGTCCTCATAGGCCTTTTCAACTTCATCCCAAATCTTCATCTTTTCGGCCTTTTCGCGAGACAGAACGATATGGCCATCTCGGTCTTCAGTGCGTTCTAGCAACACGTCGACCGTATCTCCAGGATGAACGATACACTCACCGTTTTCATTGAAAAATTCTTGTATGGCAATCACGCCTTCGGACTTATAGCCAACATCGACCACAACATCCGACGATGACACCTTCAAGACCGTACCGGAAATAACCTCACCCTCGGCTATATTCCTGAAACTGCCTTCGTAGAGTTTGAGTAATTGCTCGTACTCTTCATCGGCACCATCGTCGTCTGCCCGATCTACCATGATCGTCATGTGATTAGGCCGCCCTGCTTTTTCCGCCGGATCGACCTTGTCGACGTCTTCTACATTTGCCATAAAACTCCGGAACCTCCTCTGATCACCTTCCCCGCCCGCGGCGATACCCTTAAGTTTCCCACAGGCTAAGGCTCTTCGTATGCGTTAACAGTTTCACGCAACCAGCAAGCTAGATCAACGAACCTACTCGCGCGGTCACAAATAGAAACACGCATACCCAACCCACGCAGCAACCTCGGCAGCACAGTCAAGACCACCTGTCGTCGATGCACTGATTGGCTATAAGGCTTAGATTCTACGCCTCTTATCCTCACTCGTCAAACTGAGACGCGGCACTCCCTAAAGCTTGTAATTTTCCAACCCTCAACACGGAGCTACTCAAACACCGCTACCGCACCAGATAAAAGGTTTCGACATTCGACCAGCACTTGTCTCCCGAAGCAGCCACCATGACCGAAGATTGGGCAGACTGCTCGGCCCATGCCCCCCCCACCTGGCAACTCAGCTACATCCTCGCTTGAAATGTTGTTGCACAATACCCAGCACCTGCTTGACGACACTGTCCAACGGGAGCCCCGTGGTATCCACCAACACAGCATCGTCGGCTATCTTGAGAGGAGAGCTACTCCGAGTTCGATCTGAATAATCCCGAGCCTCAAGAGCACTAGCCACATCAGACAGGGCAGCCGCAGCCACACCTACCCCATGAGCAGGGTCAGAGGCTCGACGCGCAGCCCGCTCAGCAGGAGACGCGTCAAGGTAGACCTTCACATCAGCATTAGGGAATACGGTTGTCCCTATGTCTCGCCCTTCCATAACTAGTCCGCTAGCTCCCGCGTAGGATCTTTGGCGCCGTACAAGCACATCCCTAACAGCGGGTATTCTGGCCACACGAGCTGATGCGGCATCGATCTCGCTAGTGCGGATGGCACTCGTCACATTGTGACCACCAACGGTCACTGATTGATCCCCAAGAACCAATTCGACTCGTTCAGCTAACGCCAAGACTGCAGCTTCATCATCAAGGTCAAAGCCTTCATGGAGAGCCATCCAAGCAATTGCCCTGTACATTGCTCCAGAGTCGACATAACGACAACCCAGCGCCTTGGCTATCGCTCGAGACACGCTGCCCTTGCCTGCACCAGACGGACCATCAATAGCTATGACCGGCTTTACAGATTTACAGGATTCCATTTACTCAACCCCTGACGGACTTAAGTCCCCATTCGTCTCCTGTCGCAGCTCACCTTGGGACACTCTCCGCAGCACGAAGCCCCTGGCCAACCGCCTCGCGAAGCGCAACTACTTCACCATTCGTGAGATCGCGGAACCGTCCAGGTGGAAGGGTCATGTCCTGAATAGGACCTATGCGTATCCTTCGCAGTCGAACAACAGGGTGTCCGACAGCCCCACACATCTGCCGAACCTGTCTGTTTCGCCCTTCGGTAAGAGCGACCTGTAAAAGCGACTGATCTCCGCGTTGGCCCCGGCCCGCCGACATCACGGTAGCTTGAGCTGCCGAGTACAACCTTCCGTCAATCATCACCCCACGAGTGAGCCGTTTTAAGGTGCCGGCTCCAGGCACACCGCGTATACGAGCCTCATAGACCCGTTCCAGACCATGACGAGGATGTGTCACCCGGGCTGCCAACTCTCCATCGTTGGTCAGCAGCAGCAAACCTTCGCTGTCGTAATCCAATCGCCCAACAGGATAAACAGACTCACGAACACCTGGAACCAAATCCATAACGGTCGGACGATGCTGAGGATCACTGCGAGTGGTAACAAAGCCACGTGGCTTGTTTAGCAAGAGATAACGCCTCTTCACCTTTCGTGCAACACGACGGCCATCGACTCGTATGTCATCACCTTCTGGGTTTGCCCTGGCTCCTAAAGTTGAAATCACTGTTCCGTTCACAGTCACGCGGCCTTCAAGCATGAACCTCTCGGCCGCCCGCCTAGAAGCAACGCCGGCTGCTGCAATGATTTTTTGTATCCGGATTCCCTCTAGCTTAGGTTTCATCGCCATTTACAGCGGCTAAGGCAGCATGCACATCTCCTAGTGCACCTGCTCAGAAGAATCGGTTTCCTTCACTCCTTCGCCTTCAGATTCACCCTCAAATGGCAGCGATTCTGTTGTCGGCGAGGAAGCCGTTAGGGCAGCTGGGACTTCCATCCCCAGCGCTTCTGCCATCTCTTCCACCTTTGGAAGGTCATCGAGATCGCTCAACCCGAACACATTCAAGAACTCACGGGTAGTAGCATAAAGGAAGGGACGACCAACTACCTGCTTGCGGCCAACAACTTTAACTAACTGACGCTCCAACAAGGTTCCCACCACACCTGAGGCATTGACCCCACGAATTTCAGCCACCTCTGCTCCAGTGATCGGTTGCTTGTAAGCAATAACTGCCAAGGTCTCGAGCGCTTGAACTGACAGGCGTTGCTTTGAATGCTCATGGAAGAGCCGACGCACCCATTCGTGCAAATCTGGCCTAGTACAAATTTGGTAGCCACCGGCCACCTCAACCATCTGCAAACCACCGCCCTGCCGATAGTCATCCCTTAGAGCTTCAATAGCCTTCTCAATATCTTCTTTCGGCTCTTCTTCGAGCAGCTGAAAGATAGTTTTAGGGGTCAGGGGATCCGGCGATGCGAAAATCAGGGCCTCAATAACAGGTTTCAAATCGTCGGACATAGCACTGGTCTCTCCAAAAGACAATAGGCAGGCAGAGTCGACGGGGTACGTCTGCAACCTACCTCACTACTGGCCAGCGGGTTCTGGAAGACTGCGATCTTTAGACTAGCCAGCCGCCCCTTCTTCGCAAAACCTTCAGCGCCACGCAATAGCCACAAATTTGGCTGACAGCAAGAACGACGCATCACAAGACTACTCAACCACGTCGTCACTGCTTTCCTGAGCATCCCGTTTCGTATCCGCATACTCACTATCGAGACCCGGATCACCTAACGGTTTAGGTGCATCCTGAGGCCTATCTCGTAGGTACACTCGAATTGGACCGAATGAACTGGACTGAAATACCCGAATCATCTTTAATCGAATCATCTCCAACAAAGCCAGAAAACTGGTGACCAGCTCACCTCGATTACGGTCATCGGCGAACAAATCTTCAAAACCGCAAGGGTTGGTTTTAATCAGTAAATCGAGTAATTGCCTAGTCCGTGTCTCAATAGACACTTCTTCGCCAGGCAGCATCACCGGGTGCTCTTTAGCCCTTTTAATCACAGACTGAAACGCCTGCAAAAGCCCAAACAGATCAACCTCGAGCTCACGCTCAAAGGGTTCACCGGCAATAGCAGTCAGTCGTTCGTCTGGCCTACTCCACTGTGCGTCCCTAACCGTCTGTCTCTCATGCAAGAGTTCGGCAGCAGCCTTGAATTTTTCGTGTTCAATCAACCGCTTGACAAGCGCGTCACGGGGGTCAGAGACCTCTTCTTCCTGTTCATCCTCTACATCAGCTCTCGGAACAAGAGTTCGCGCCTTGATTTGAATCAGCGTAGCTGCCATAACAAGAAACTCACCAGCTCCATCCAGATCAAGCTCTTTCATCAGCTCAAGATACTCGAGATACTGGTGGGTAATCAGAGCGATAGGAATATCGTAGATGTCTAGCTCACTCTTGCGGATCAGATGCAACAGTAGATCCAACGGCCCCTCGAAAATCTCGAGCTTGACCGGATAGTCCTCAAGAATGGATTCAAAATCCTCTGGTCGGCCAGAGTCAGACATAGCTCAACTTCACAGCTTCACGAACCTCCCGAATAGTTTCCTGGGCAATCCGCCGAGCCCGACTGGAACCATCCATCAAGATCTCTCGCACTCGACCCGGTCGCTCCAACACCTCAGTCCGTCGTTCTCGTATTGGGTCAAGTACCGTGTTAATCGCTTGAACCAGCTTTTGCTTGACCTCGACATCTCCAACCCGCCCTGTTCTATAGCGCGACTTTAGGTCTTCCACTTCCGCTATATCTGAGTTAAAAGCATCGTGATACAGAAAAACCGGGTTGCCCTCGACTGTGCCGGGAATGTCAGCACGGATCCTCTTCGGATCGGTATACATGCGCATGACTTTCTTTTTTACGGCCTCGGCATCATCCGCCAAATCAATCGTGTTCCCATAACTCTTGCTCATCTTCCGATTATCTAGACCAGGCAGCCTCGGAAATGACGTGAGCAATGGCTGTGGTTCGGGAAACAATTCACCGAAAAACCCGTGAAACCTCCGGACCACCTCTCTATTCAGCTCCAAATGTGGAACCTGGTCATCTCCGACAGGCACATACTGGGCTTTGTAAATCACAACATCAGCACCCTGCAACAACGGATAACCCAAGAACCCTAGAGTCGATAAGTCCTTTTCTGCCAACTGCTCTATCTGTTCCTTGTAAGTAGGCACTCGCTCCAACCATGGGGTCGGCACCACCATCGACATCAGAAGGTACAGTTCAGCATGCTCCGGCACCAAAGATTGCACAAACAGCGTGCTTCGGTCTGGGTCAACGCCCGCAGCAATCCAATCAGCTACATTGTCGTATGCGTGGCCGGTCAGAGCATCCGTTTGCGAATACTCACTAGTCAGCGCGTGCCAGTCAGCTACAAAATACATACAGTCGTACTGGTCTTGTAACTCGGCCCACTGCCGTAAGGCTCCGACTAGGTGCCCGATGTGTAACCTACCCGTCGGCCGCATCCCTGAGACCACCCTTGGCTTCACGGTAATAACCACCTTGTGAGAACGATATAGGGTGGACGAATTAGAAAATCCACCAAGTCAGTCAACATGAGCAAAATCAGAATAGCGAAACCGTAGGGCCTAATAAACCGATCGTACCTGGTCGCCAGCGACTCAGGCAGTAAACCCACCAAAACATTCCCACCGTCCAGTGGTGGCACCGGCAGCATATTAAATACCGCTAAGAGCAAGTTTAATCGAACCAGCAGCCCAAGGCCTTGGGTTAACGGCTCCACCTGGGTTACCTCGGACGAACCAATTTGGTTTGGCATAGCACCCAGCAACAGTGACGCCGCTACCGCAAGCGCGAGGTTACTAGCCGGACCAGCGATGGCAACAATCCAGAAATCTCGTCGGCCATTCTTAAGGTTTCCCGTATTCACTGGAACCGGCTTCGCCCATCCGAAAACAAATCCACCGGGGGACATTGCCAATATCAACGGCAAGAAAACGGAGCCCACAGCATCAAGGTGAACCATGGGATTCAGCGAAACCCTCCCCAACAGCCTGGCCGTGGGGTCCCCACACCAGTCTGCGGCCAACGCGTGTGACATCTCGTGAATCGTCAAAGAAAACATCAAGACTGACAGCAGGACTAGTAGGTCACCAATGAAAGGCAAGGGGGTCCAGCATAATGGACTAGAACGGGCAAGGGCAAGTGCCCAAGTCAACGGCTAACAAAGAGCCACCTAACGTCGACCTGTCGCAAAATGATTCAAGACAGCATCGGCAGCTTTGGCACCGACAACCGGAACCAATTCTTCTCGAGAGGCACGCCGGATGTTAGCCACACTACCAAGCTGGGTCAGCAGCGCTCGACGTCGAACCGCACCAACACCTGGTATATCCTGGAGTTCTGAGCGAAAATCCCTCCGTCGACGAGACCGCCGATGATAGCTCAGCGCTACTCGGTGAGCCTCATCCCGTAGACGCTGCAACAACTTTAATGCAGCACTCCCCACCTCGAGAATTAGCGGGTCTGAAGAATCACGTGAGTAAACTAATTCTTCTTTTTTCGCAAGTCCGATCGCAACGAGATTTGACAACCCCAGTGACTCAAATGACTCATAAGCAGAAGACAGTTGTCCACTTCCGCCGTCAATGACAACCAATTCGGGAAGGGGGCCGCCCTCTTCCATCAACCGCCGGTAACGACGCCCGACAACCTCTCTCATTGCAGCGTAATCATCTAAGAGCCTTCCACTAATTTTCCCACCATCAAGATTTACAGGTTCCACCTTGTCATTAGCCTCTTTCTCTCGCCTATTCAGGGTCCCCAACGGAGACCTCTTGACCCCGCCCCAACCAACCCCGCGCAATCGGTACTTTCGATATTCCTTTGGACGCAACTGTCCATCCTCAGAAACTACCATCGCACCCACCGTTTCTGCTCCCTGGAGAGTCGAAATATCGAAACACTCTATTCGACGAGGAAGGACAGACAAGCCCAAGACTACTCTAAGTTCTTCCAATGCAACGGTACCCGCTCTTGCTTCGTCACTAAAACGAGAACGATAAGCTAGTTCTGCGTTACGAGTGGCTAGATCCAGCAGGCGGCGCTTGTCCCCTCTCTTCGGTACAACAAGTCGAACCTTGCGACCGGCACTTTGTGTTAGCCAAGCCTCAAGCGGGCCTGGGTCCCTGACCTCAACAGGTAGATGCACTTCTGGAGGTGAAACTCTCGTCTGATAGAACTGCTGAACCGCAGCCTCCAGTGTCTCAGAAACTACAAGCTCATTGCCAGCAGGAAGGTCAGCCACAAGCTCAGACCGCTCAATAACCCGCCCACCACGCACTTGAAATACCTGGATTATTCCCCCCGCCACACCAATCTTCATTCCAAAAGCATCGCGGTCACCCAGTCGAACCGTCGACATTTTTTGTTGACGGTTAAGAAGCGTCTCAATCGTTTTCACAGCATCATGTGTCTGGGCGGCAGCCTCGTACCGCAGGTCCTCTGATTCTGCCAACATGCGTCTCTTCAACTGACCAAGTAACTCATCATTACGACCTTCAAGAAATAGCCGCGCATGCTCAACCGTTTCAGCATACTGTTCCTGAGTACACAATTCGTCGACGCAAGGAGCAACACACCGCTTGATGTCATATTCGAGACACGCTCGCCCACGGCGCCCATTTATAGCCTCATTACAAGAGCGGATTCCGAATAACTTATGAGTTAAGGTCATCGTCTTTCGCGCCAGAGCCGCTGGCAAGAACGGACCAGCGTAGGTGTGTCCATCCCGCTCTACACGACGAACCACAACAACGCGCGGAAAGCTTTCACCAGTCGTCAATTGCAAGTAAGGGTAATTCTTGTCATCGCGCAGCAGAATATTAAAACGAGGACCTCGCTGCTTGATAAGGTGGCTCTCAAGCGCCAGAGCTTCTACTAGAGAATCTGTGACGATGACCTCTAATCGGGCAACCTTGTCAAGCAGAGCATCTGTTTTGGGATTAGTTCCTCGGGCTCCAAGATAACTACGAACCCTATCTCGCAATGACCGAGCTCGTCCGATATAGATCGTTGCCCCAGAATCGTCATAATAGAGATAAACACCAGGCTGTTCAGGCAGTTGCTTAATCTGAGCCTTGAGATCATGAATCGGCATGGGCTACACTGATTTGTTGGTGATGTAGAGGGTGCCAATTACGGACCCAGTTCGCTAATCCATTATAGCTTCCAGGATGACGTTCACAGGCGCAATCGGCACCGCTTGCATGTTTCCCCTCCGTGCCATCATCCGCGCGTGTGTGACACTTCGCATACACCCAAACATACTGACCCTCGTTGGAGTGGTCATCAATTTTTTGGCCGCTTGGCAGTTTGCTCAAGGTCGATTCATTCCTGCCGGCTTCATCATGCTGGTAGCGAACATTTTCGATTTCATAGACGGTAAGGTAGCTGAAGAAACCAATCTAGCTTCGCGATTTGGTGGGTTCTGGGATTCGGTCATGGACCGCTTCTCAGACCTGTCACTGTTTATCGGGGTAATGTATCTCTACTCCCAGCTTGGACGCACGGACTACGTGATGATCGCTGCCTTCGCAATGATGTTCTCGGTAATGACCAGTTACACGAGAGCCCGCGCAGAATCAATGATCGACAAGTGCAAGGTGGGGTTCATGGAAAGACCCGAGCGAATCGTCCTAGTGATGATCGGAGCGTTTACCAACAGAATGGGTGCCGTGCTCTGGGTGATCCTAATACTCTCTGTGGTCACTGTCCTAGACCGGATATATTTCACCTGGCAGGTTCTGAATTCTCAAGAAACAAACAACCGATGAGCTTAAAAGACTTCGTTTCACTGCCGAGCCGCGGGATTTGGCACGCTCTCTTTTGGACCTTCGACAGAGGCACCTGGCAATACGACCTCATGGTGATCGCTATTCTTGCATTCGTCTGGCTTACGCCGCCACAGTGGCTCAACGATCCCACGGCCAGCGGACCTGGATTGATCGGGATATTGTTGGAAAGCCTGAGCTAGAAAAACCCTTCAAGAGAGTTCCTCGGTCACTGGTTCTACACTCCACCTACACCAATTCTCGTTCATCGGCGCCAAGGTCGAATCCCTTGTCAGTAAAGTCAATATCTTGGGCAGCGATCTTGTCTCGCAGAAACTTGCGCACCTCACCATAATGCTCGAAAGGGACATCAACACGACCAACAACGTTACGAACACGGTGTATCAGCACCAGAGTCAAGTTTTCATCCTCCCGCCAAGATAGACCACCAATCTGGGCATAGGGAACAAACCCTCTATCCGACCACACACCATCCCTATAGAACCCTTGGCCGATCTGAAAGCTGAGTGGTAAGGCGTAAGCGTAATAGATAAACATCATACCTTCGCCGAATGCATCGACCAATGGCCGCTGCTGGACGGCAATTTTTACGAACACCATCACCCCAAACAGCACTCCAAAACCAAGCAGCCACCCGTACGAAGATGAACGACGACGGGGCCAGGTCAGCACTGCAGATGAGCGGAGGCGCCAGTACCGCAGAAAACGAACCAGGAGCCGAAGATTCGATGCCAGGAATCCGACACCCAGCAAGAAAACTGCGGTCGGCAAAACCGTCTCAAGGAAAATTGCAAGAAGACCTTCGGGAGCCACGAATCGAACCTCCGTCTACCCTGTAAGTCCTGTGTGGTCAAGCCCTCGACTGATACTCACCTGTCTCGGTATTTACTCGAACAGTGTCGTCGTTGCTAATAAACGGAGGGACTTGAATCACCAAACCGGTCTCGAGTGTTGCTGGCTTCAGTTGCGCACTAGCCGTCGCCCCCTTTATTGCAGGCGCCGTCTCTGCCACCTTGAGATCCACGGTTAGCGGCAGATTGAGACCAATGGCCTCATTCTCATACAGTGAAACTCTGATAGTAGCTTCCGGTAGAAGGTAGTGGACCGACTCACCAAGAGTCTCAGCAGTTATTTCGACCTGTTCGAAGGTCTCCAAATCCATGAAGTTGAAAGTGTCACCGTCACGATAGGTAAACTGCATCTCCCTATCATCGAGAACAGCTCGCTCCACGACATCAACCGACCGAAACTTGTGATCGAGTAAACTGCCTGACTTGACATTACGCATACGTGACTGCACGAATGCCTTGCCCTTACCCGGTGTAAGATGCGTTACATCCATGACCCGATAAAGTTCGTCATTCAATTTAATCAGAGTCCCCTTACGGAGACGCGTCGCTTGAATAGATTCCATTCAGGACCAATTTCTCATTTAAGATGAATTTTGTAGGACATTGCTGATTGTGCTAGAGAATATTCACAATCAGTCTCACCTCTACAGCTAGTTGGAGGACCCAGCTTTAATGACGTCCACTGCCACCTCAGTCAGGATGATGTCTCAGCCTCGAAGAGTACCATAGCAATTGGACTGAGCCAACCAATGGCCTACCTCAGTCCCACCCAGACGAATCCAAGCCGACCTGAACCCTGCTAGCTTCAAGGATCGGCTTAAGGTAACGCCCTGTGTGTGACCCTGGAGACTCCACAATCTCCTCAGGCGTACCTTCGGCAACGACCAGACCGCCATTTTCCCCTCCCTCAGGCCCTAGATCGATTATCCAATCTGCCGACTTAATAACGTCAAGATTGTGCTCTATGACCAAGAGGCTATTTCCAGCCTGAAGTAACTTACGAAAGGCTGACAGCAGTTTAGCTATATCATCGAAATGTAGCCCCGTCGTAGGTTCGTCAAGAATGTATAAGGCACGCTCTGTCTTCTTTGACGAAAGATGAGAGGCTATCTTGATCCGCTGGGCCTCGCCCCCGGACAACGTCGTCGCCGGTTGCCCCAGCCGCAAATACCCCAGTCCTACCTCTTCTAATAACCGCAGGCGACGGACAACTTTTGGAGAAGTACTGAAAAATGATAGCGCTTCTCGAACTGTCATTTGAAGAACTGCATCAACACTTCGTCCCCGGTAAGTTACGTCGAGCACTTTCTTCTTGAAGCGACGACCATCACACTCGTCACAAGGCACGAAGACGTCAGCCAAAAACTGCATCTCAACGCGTATAACCCCTTCACCTTCGCACACATCACAGCGGCCACCAGCAATATTGAAAGAAAAATGACTGGCCGTGAGACCAGTGTCTCGGGCGGCCTTCGTTTTCGAAAATAGCTCCCTTATCGCATCGAACGCCTTTATGTAGGTAACAGGGTTCGAACGCGGTGTCCGCCCGATTGGCGTTTGGTCAACAAGGGTTACATCGGAGACCAGCTCTACCCCTTCTAGGTCATCGTGAACGCCTACGCGTTTGTCCCAGGCCCCTTTTCGGCGCTTTATGGCCGCATACAGCACATCATGCACAAGAGTCGACTTACCTGAGCCACTGACCCCTGTCACGCAAGTCAACATATTCATTGGGATCTCAACATCAATCCCTTGCAAATTGTGTTCGCGCGCTCCCGCTAGACGCAGCTTGGCCCCGCTGTGTTTGCGCCGTTTTGGTGAAACAGGAATCTCCAAATCTCCACGCAGATACTTCGCTGTCAATGACTGCGGGTCCTTCAACAAGGTGTTGAAAGTGCCAGCATGAATGATCCGCCCCCCCTGCTCCCCGGCTCCCAACCCAAGATCGACCACAATGTCCGCCATACGGATGGTGTCGGCGTCATGCTCGACGACCAAGACCGTATTGCCCTGATCGCGCAGTTGCTGCAGGATAGCAATCAGTCGTTCATTATCACGTGGGTGCAGTCCGATCGAAGGCTCATCAAGTACATAGAGTGTACCTACTAATGACGACCCTAGTGCAGTAGCTAAATTGATTCGCTGCGCCTCGCCACCGGACAGTGTTGAGGACAACCGATCCAACGTCAGATAGTCAAGGCCTACATTGCGCAGATAGGAAAGCCGGCGCCGGATCTCTGGGATGACACGCTCTGCCACCCCTTGTTCGTGCTTGGTCAGGACTAGGTGGTCGAAAAAATCACCGGCCCTACCGATGGTAAAACCACAGACTTCATCGATAGACATTCCGCCCACCAGAACGTCCCTCGCTTCACGACGCAACCTAGTTCCTTCACACTCGTGGCAGATTACGTAACCACGATAACGACTAAGAAAGACACGCACGTGGACCTTATATTTCTTGCGCTCTAGACGACTGAAAAACCCCTTGATGCCTGTATAGTCAGCTCCATTTCCTTCCACGACAAACTGGCGCTCAGCATCTGTCAAGTCACACCAAGGTATTGTCAGTCGAACTTCATTACTCCGGGTTGCCCGCTTCAACGCAGCCAACTGAGAACGATAGTGAGGCTTCGCCCATGGTTCGATCGCTTGGCCCTGGATGGATTTCTGATCGTCAGGCACAACAAGGTTCATGTCGAGTTCAATGACATTGCCAAATCCGTGACAGGTCGGACACGCTCCGAATGGACTGTTGAATGAAAACAACCGCGGCTGTGGGCGCTCATAGCCTATTCCACAATCACGACAATCGAACCGTTCGCTAAACCGATGCACTACAGGAGACT
>Ga0310344_10000748_pt1 | contig 25202 bp, 22 predicted proteins | sample HC15DNA20200_MG_FD_203801 | JGI IMG/M metagenome (GOLD analysis project Ga0310344, IMG submission 203801) | Marine microbial communities from station ALOHA, North Pacific Subtropical Gyre - HC15-DNA-20-200_MG | ecosystem: Environmental > Aquatic > Marine > Oceanic | place: Pacific Ocean: North...
GCTAATTCCTGCAGCGTCTCACTTTTAAGGTTGCTTCGTGGTTGATAACGCCCTCGTTCTATCATATCGATCGGGATCGATTTTAGTAGGTCCTCGTTGGTATCCTCGCGCAACGATTGATCGGCACCCGTACCGAGTAGCGCGTCAAGCCCTCTACCCAATGCCCTTTTCTTTGTTGCCATGGTCGTTATCTCTTGTATCCGATCAAATTTTTACTGATAGAGCATCTTAATTTGCCACTAGTTTGGTTTCATCTCGCCGCAACATCTCCCCCGCGAGCGCCAAATAGGCGACCGCGCCCGTCGACGACTTATCGTAAAGCAAAGCCGGCACACCGTGACTTGGCGCCTCCGCGAGCCTAACGTTCCGAGGTATGACAGTATGGTAAACCTTGTCGCCAAAATGTTTCATTAGCTGCTGCGAAACCTGATTCGCGAGGTTATTTCGCGGATCGTACATTGTCCGTAGAAAACCCTCTACATAGAGACCCGGATTGAGAACTTTTTTGATCTTCTCTAGCGTCTCTAATAAAGCCGACAACCCCTCTAGCGCATAGTACTCGCACTGGGTTGGTATGATCACCGAATTTGCAGCAACTAAGGCATTGATAGTCAACATATTGAGAGCGGGCGGGCAATCAATGATGATATAGCCGTAATCATCACGCACACGCTTTATTGCTTGACGAAGCCGCAACTCGCGCCCAAGTTGATCTACCAAGCCGACTTCAGCAGCTGTGAGATCGGCATTGGACGGCAGTAATGAATAATCCAAGGCGGGCAAATAGATCACTGCCTCAGCTACGTCTAATTCGTCCATAAGTACATCGTAACTAGACTTATCAACCTCGCGTTTATCGATTCCGCTACCCATGGTCGCATTACCCTGGGGATCAAGATCGATTAGTAACACACGACGCTTAGTTGCCCCCAGTGAGGCTGCCAGATTGACGCTCGTTGTAGTTTTCCCAACGCCGCCTTTTTGATTCGCGATTGCGATGACTCTCGCCATGATGACTACATTATTTGCCACGCGTTTTCATATTCTGGTGGGCCAACGACAGATCCGTATTATGACATATCCCGCATAAATGCGGTCAGATCGGCATTGATTCCAACCTCGCTGGATCGACTGCCCGGCCGCGTCGGGCAGGCAGACCCGTAGCCACGCCTTTTAAAATTCCAGACCGGGCCAAGATCACGCCCCAACGTCAATGAACACCAGCTGCCGGTGGTCCCACCATGGGGTTTCCAGCATCTGGACCGATGTTGCCGTCGAAATCAACCTTAACTCGGCAAGTTCCGCATCGCTCGGTGCCCCTTTCATCGCCACCAATCGGCAGCCATCGTTATGCAGGGCGCGCGTGTCATCATAGAACTTACGCAACGATCCGTATCCGCGACACACAATGCAGTCAATTCCGTATTCTGGACGCCAACGCTCAATGCGTTCAGTGATGACCTCAACATTGGGAAGTCCCAACTCTATCGCTACTTGACTAAGGAACCGTGATTTACGTGTTGAGCATTCGACTAGGCTAACCTTTGTTCGGAGGTTAGCAATCGCGATTACCATACCGGGGAAGCCCGCACCGGACCCAACATCGACGAGATGATTACAACCTAGATATGGAGCCACTGTAAGGCAGTCTACGATATGATTCCTCACCAAATAATCTGGCGAGCTCGAGCCAACAAGGTTCAGAATACGATTCCATTTCAATATCAGTTCTACGAAGTTAACAAGCGTGTTCACTTTGCCATCTTCCAGGGTAATACCTAGTTCGGCAATGTCTCGTCGCAGCAGGCCTTCTATCACGGTTCCCTACAGGTTGTTAACTCGCGCGATAGGCTCATCATTTCAAGCAGATTGGGCGAATAATAATTGACTTTTTTTCAAATATACGAGTAAAAGTGAGATCGCAGCCGGGGTTACTCCAGAAATGCGTGAGGCTTGACCAATTGTGGTAGGTCGATATTGCATTAGTTTTTGTTGGATCTCGTGAGATAGGCCGCGTACATCGAAGTAATCGATGTGAGTAGGGAGTAGAGTGTTTTCGTTACGGGTATGCTTTTCAATTTCGTTGTGTTGACGCTCAAGGTAGCCAGAGTAACGAGCCTCGATTTCAAGTTGTTCAATTACGTCCGCGGCATCTATCCCGGGTCCTGCCCCGGGCAGAGCCATTAGTCCCGCGTAATCGATTTCAGGCCGACGTAATAAATCTGCCAAACTTTGCTCCTTGCGCAACGGTTTACCGAATACGGCACAGGCATCGGCGTCGGCTACCTTTGCCGGGGACATCCAAGTAGCTCGTAAACGAGATTGCTCTGCCTCCAATAACTCTCGTTTGGTCTCGAAAGTTTGCCAACGTCGTTCATCGACCAAACCCAATGTTCGACCAATCGCTGTCAAACGCAAGTCAGCATTATCTTCCCGTAGCAACAATCGATATTCGGCGCGGCTTGTGAACATGCGATATGGCTCAGTCGTTCCCCGCGTTACCAAATCATCCACCAAAACGCCCAGGTAAGCCTCATCGCGACGCGGATACCACGGATCTGAGTCGCGCGCGCGTAAGGCTGCGTTAAGCCCAGCGAGCAAACCCTGTGCAGCAGCCTCCTCATAGCCGGTAGTTCCGTTGATCTGCCCGGCGAAAAAAAGGCCAGAGATCTGCTTAGTTTCTAGCCAGGGGTAGATGTCACGCGGATCAAAATAATCGTACTCGATCGCATAACCAGGCCTTGTGATGTGAGCCTCTCCGAAACCGCGAATGCTACGTACAAGATCATATTGCACATCGAACGGCAAACTAGTAGAGATTCCGTTCGGATAGATTTCGTCGGTATTCAGTCCTTCAGGTTCCACAAAAATCTGGTGTGACATTCGATCGGGGAAACGAGTCACCTTATCTTCAATCGACGGACAGTATCGTGGCCCAGCAGCTTGGATGCTGCCATTAAACATGGGCGATCGATGGAGACCACGACTGATGATCTCGTGTGTAGTTTGATTTGTGTATGTGATGTGGCACTCAACCTGCACCGGATGTTGAACTTTATTCCCAAGGAAGGAAAAGACGGGGGTTGGCTGGTCACCTGGCTGCCGCTCTAACAAACCGAAATCCACTGTACGACCATCGATACGCGGAGGAGTCCCAGTTTTTAAACGCCCAACCCGAAATGGCCGCTCACGTAAGCGCGCTGCTAAGGTGTTGGCGGGCTCATCACCAGCACGACCAGCTGCGTAGTTCGCCTCACCAAGGTGAATTCGGCCACCCAGAAATGTGCCAACGGTCATCACCACCGTGGAGGCGCGAAACTTCAAGCCTAGCTGAGTAACCACTCCGACAATCGCATCAGACTCAATAATCAAGTCATCTGCAGTTTGCTGGAATACTGTTAAACACTCTTGGTGTTCAAGTGCACTGCGGGCGAAATTTCGGTATAGAGTGCGATCGATCTGGGCCCGGGTTGCTCGCACGGCCGGACCTTTGCTGGCGTTCAGCCGCCGAAACTGGATTCCGCAATGATCGGCACCGCGCGCCATAAAACCGCCTAAAGCATCTATCTCACGCACAAGATGTCCCTTGCCAATACCGCCAATCGCGGGATTGCACGACATCTGCCCTAATGCGTCGATGCTTTGGGTCAACAGCAGTGTCTCGGCGCCCATACGCGCACTCGCCAAAGCAGCCTCCGTGCCAGCGTGGCCACCACCAACAACTATCACATCAAAATATTTCGGATGTTCCATCACCAAATAGGCTCAATGAAGTCCCGCAATTATACCGACTAATAGGGGTTTAGACGAAAATGGCCTCAAGGAAATAAAGGATCGGGCGTCGAGGGCGACTATGCCAAACCGCGATGCTGCTCCTTCAACTTCCGGTAATGCTTATAACTCCAGTCTATGTAACCAATGTCCTTATCGGTTAAAGGACGTATTTGCCGCACGGGCGATCCGGCATATAAAAAACCAGAGAGAAGTTGCTTGCCCGGGGTAACCAAGCTGCCCGCGCCCAAGATAACATCGTGTTCGATTATCGCACGGTCCATTACCGTAGATCCCATACCGATCAAGCAATGATCATCGATGCGACAACCATGCAAGAGAACCTTATGCCCTATGGTGATTTCCGCCCCAATATCAAGAGGTGCACCGCCAGGCGCAAATCTACTATCGCTATTGACGTGCAGGACACTACCATCTTGAATATTACAAGCAGCACCTATGTTTATCGTATTAACATCGCCTCGTATCACTACATAGGGCAATACAAATACCTCAGCCCCGATATCCACATCTCCGATGACTAACGCGGTCGGATCAATAAATGCACTCGAGTCGATCGTTGGCTTAGCGCCACAAAAGTTCCGAATCGCCATCAACGTTCCTTCAATTGCAACCGATGCGCATAGTACGCGAATGTCCTGCTCGCTGCCTATCATTACCCGGGATACAGGTGGCACCTGCGCGTTACTCAGCGAGCTTTCATTTAACTTCGAACCACCTAAGGGTGGGTGTATTATGCGCCGGCGCAGCGCAGCATTAACCGGCAAATACCAGCAGTCGAAACGGCCATGGCTATGAAAAATCCAAGAAGCTAGGGAAACTAATTATTTGTCCTATTGTCAAGCTGACTATTGACGAATCGACGAACCTATGAAAAATTGCGCGCCGCCGTAGTAAATAATAGACAACGGCATATTGAACTATATTTAATATAACTCTAGCCAATAGTGCATTGAGGCCATATCTTATGGACAACCTGATCTCAGTTAAGGGCTTACACAAGCACTTCGGCAACCTAGTTGCAGTAGATGGCATCGACTTAGAGGTCCAAAAGGGCGAAGTCCTTGGCTTCCTAGGCCCCAACGGAGCAGGCAAGTCGACCACCATGAAAATGATAACCGGCTTTCTAGCTCCGACAGCGGGCTCCGTTGACGTCTGCCAACACGATGTTGCGAACGACCCGATTGCTGCCAAGACTTGCATTGGCTACTTACCTGAAGGCGCACCTGCTTACGGCGAGATGACACCGGCCTCTTTTCTCAATTTCGTTGCGGATGTTCGAGGGCTAGTTGGCCGCGGAAAAGCAGATGCGATAGGGAAGGCCGTCGAGAAAATTAATCTTGAAAGTGTCATGCACCAACCGATTGAAACCCTATCAAAGGGTTTCAAACGGCGGGTTGGATTAGCGCAAGCAATCCTTCATGATCCACAAGTCCTAATCCTAGACGAACCGACCGACGGCCTAGATCCGAATCAAAAGCACGAGGTTCGAACTTTAATTAAAGAAATGGCGCCTGAGAAAGCCATAGTTATTTCTACCCATATTCTTGAAGAGGTAGACGCCGTATGCAGCCGCGCGGTAATCATCGCTAAAGGTCGGTTACTGTTTTCCGGAACCCCAGCAGAATTCGCCGCTCACTCCCACTACCATAACGCTGTAACGATAAGCGTTGCGTCCGATATCGCAGCTTCTATCGAAAAAACGCTGGCAGTTTTACCCGATGTCTTCAACGTTGAATCTACCGTGCTCGACGGAGGACTAATTCGTGTAACAGCCATACCAAAAGACAATAAGCCAATCGTAGGGGATATCCAAAACTGTATTCGACAGCATGATTGGAAAATTGACGAATTATTCGTCGAGCCAGGACGGCTCGACGAGGTATTTCGCACAATGACTACGGAAGCTAGAAGCATAGGCGAGGAGACCCGTACATGAGTCGAACGCTGATCATATTAAAACGCGAACTAAACGCTTATTTTGCGACGCCAGTCGCGTACGTATTCATTGTAATCTTTCTATTGTTAACTGGCGTATTCACTTTCCATATCGGTGAGCTCTACGAACGTAATCAAGCCGATTTAGAACCGTTTTTTCGCTTTCATCCATGGTTGTACATGCTACTAATTCCAGCGATTTCGATGCGTCTCTGGTCAGAGGAGCGGAAAGCGGGCACGCTTGAGTTGTTGATGACGTTACCCATCTCGCTGGTCGAAGCCGTGATCGGAAAATTCCTTGCTGCGTGGTGCTTTACCGCAATCGCGTTGATGTTAACCTTTCCCGTCTGGATTACGATCAATTATCTGGGCGATCCCGACAATACGGTCATCCTTGCAGGCTACCTTGGTAGCCTATTGCTCGCCGGTGGCTGCCTCGCCATTGGCTCGTTTATTTCTGCACTAACAAAAAACCAAGTAATCGCCTTCGTAATTAGTTTCGTAATCTGTTTTGCGTTTAACCTAAGCGGCTTCCCACTTGTTTTAGATATGTTTAGCTCATGGGCGCCGCAAGCTATCGTCGATGTTATTAGCTCATTTAGTTTCCTCACTCATTTCGAGTCGATCCTTAAAGGCGTCGTCGATATACGTGACATTATATTTTTTGGTAGCCTGATTGCATTTTTTTTGTACGCCAATGTCCTGGCTATTGAAGCGAAGAAAGGAAGTTGATCTCAACTCGGAGTGAGGCTATAGCATGAACAAAATTTTTCTCACCGGTACTGGATTGATCATCGCGCTAGTGTTGTTTCTTGGCGTCAATATTATTGCGAACAATACTCTAACCAGCCAGCGGCTCGATGTTACGGCCGGCTCTTTACACACATTGTCGGAGGGAACGGGTAAAATTCTCAGAGCAATCGAAGAGCCGATCACGATCAGATTCTACTTTTCGTCCAAACAATTCACCGAGATCCCCGAGTTCGCAACCTATGGCAAACGGGTACGCGATCTACTGGAAGAATACGTCGCTACGAGCCGAGGTAAAATCAAACTGCTAGTGATCGATCCGGAACCGTTCTCCGAAACCGAAGACCAGGCGACGGGTTTCGGTATTCAACCGATTCCACTAAGCGCCAACGGAGAAAAGGCCTATCTTGGCCTGGTCGGAACGAATTCAATCGACGACGAGATACCGATTCCAATGCTAAGCCCCGAGCGCGAGGGGGCACTTGAGTATGATCTAACGAAAATGGTTTACAACTTGTCGAATCCCACTAAACGCGTGATAGGGCTTCTTTCGGGCTTGCCGGTAGTAACCACCCAACAGGATCCTATGACGGGTCGACCATCTAGCCAAGAATGGGCTGTTATCACCTTGCTACGTGAGGTCTATGAGGTAAAAGAACTCGATGAGGCTAATCCGCAAATTAGTGGAGATATCGATACACTAGTTATCATACATCCGAAGCAGTTTTCCGATAAAACCCTCTATGCGATCGACCAATTTGTGATAAGAGGTGGGAGAGCAGTCGTATTCGTAGATCCCTTTGCAGAGGCAGATCGACCAAAACGCGATCCTAACGCACCGCAAGCAATGCCAGTGGTAAATTCAACTCTCGAACCGATTTTCGCGAAATGGGGAATCGCGATGGAACCTAACAAAGTTGCGGCTGACATTGATGCCGCCGTTCGCGTACAGTTCCAAAGCGGAGGCGGGCCATCTGAAGTTGAATACCTACCGTGGCTGGGCCTGACCGCCGTAAATTTCAATCGCGATGACTTCATCACAACCGAACTGAAGAGCGTTAACGTTGGTTCGGCTGGTGCGCTGACCCAAATGGAAGGTGCTACGACAACTTTCACGCCTTTGATTTATACCGGACCAAACTCAGGAATGATCGAACGCGACGCGATGATATTCGTGCGCGATCCGGCAGCGCTACTCGAAAATTTTGAGCCCAGCGGAGGAAGCATCACGATTGCGGCGAGGATTAATGGCATCGTCGAAACCGCCTTTCCGGATGGCAAACCGCTCGATGAGCTCGCCGCGAAAATAGATCCCACACCCGACGCTGAATTCACAGCTAAATCTACTGCGCCGATCAACGTTATTGTAGTTGCCGATACAGATATTCTCTCGGATCGTTTTTGGGTTCGATTTCAGAACTTTTTAGGAATGAGAATGCCCGAAGCAATTGCAAATAACGCAGATCTCTTGATAAACGGCATTGATAACCTTGGTGGAAACGACGACTTGATAAATTTGCGCAGCCGTGGCGAATACTCGCGGCCTTTCGTCGTCGTTCAGAAAATCAGGCGTGATGCAGAAGCTCAGTTTCGTGACCAAGAACGGGCCCTGCAGGCGAAACTCAAGGAAACTGAAACTAAAATGCAAGAGTTGCAACAACAACGTGACGAAAGCGGTGATTACTTGCTGTCACCCGAGCAGCGCGCTGAAATCGACTCGTTTCGTAAGGAGCAGTTGAATACCAGAAAAGAGCTGCGGGCAGTGCAGCATGACCTACAAAAGAACATCGAGAAACTCGGCTCGATGTTGAAATTTATCAACGTTGGCCTGGTCCCAATTCTGATTTCGATTTTTGCTATCGGAATCAGTATGTATCGATCGCGTCACCACAATACAAACTAGCCGATATGAGTAGTCGAAAATTAATAATCGTATTTGTGACAATTGCGGTCGCCATCGCCGCTTGGAAAATCACGCTTCAAAAGGCACCCGAAACGGAATTCATGGCCGACCGGCTTTACCCTGAATTGTTTGATCGTCTTAATGACGTGGCGCGTATTTCCATCAAGACTGTAGAAAACGAAACCGAGTTGGTCAGGATAAAGAATCAATGGGTGGTGGCAAATCTCGACAACTTTCCATCAGAGTTCGCGACGGTAAAAAGCACACTACTAAATCTAGCCGAGGTTTTAATAATCGAAAGGAAAACCTCAAAACCAGAGTTCTACCAAAAAATTGGCGTTACCAGTTTAGAACAACAAGGTAGCGACTCAGTATTACTCGTTGTGGAGGATGCGAACGGCAACGAATTAGTGCAAATCTTGATTGGCAACGAACGCTCAGGCAACAACCTGGACACGCCTAACTATTACGTTCGTAAGGTAAATGACGCTGTTGCACTGCTTGTAGAAGGCGATCTGGACTTCGATGACGAACCTTCAAAATGGGTGGATACAGACATTGTTAACATTGCGGCAAAAAGAATTCGAAAAGTTACCGTACATCGACCTGACGAGAAGACCATTGTCGCGTCGAAAAAATCACACGCCGACACTGTTCTTTCACTAGAAGATATTCCCGCTGGCCTTGTACCAGTATCTCGGTCATCCATCTCCGCATACGGCGGTCTCCTATTAAACCTAAAATTTGAGAACGTCGCCGCCGCCGCCAAAGTCGACGGACTCATACCGAAGACGATCGCTGAAGTTCAAACCTTCGATGGGCTAGTCGCTAACCTAGAACAATTCGACATTGACGAAAACGAATATATACGTTTTCGATTCGCATTCGATCCCGACATCGTCGTCGCCCCACAGATCGTTCCAGAAGCAGTAGCGGCTACTCTAGACTCGCTAAACAAAAAGAACGACTCCTCCGCTGTTAAAGACCCAAAAGAAGTATCAGTAGAGGATGAAATAAATTTGCTGAACGCGAAAGTTAGCGATTGGATCTACGTGATCCCCGACTATAAGGTGAGATTACTTAATAAGGCATTCGACGAATTAGTCAAACCTGAAGACGAAGAGAAACCAGCCAACGAGACTTAAGAATAACTAGGCACCTAGTCCGCGTAGCGAAGCCGCAACATGCGGGTACAACTAATGTCAGCACTCCACATATTTCTGGGTAGTGCGGCTATCACGCGATACGAAAAGTTGCATGCTTGTGAAAAAAATCAAGCTGAGATTCGCTACCCAGAAAAAACAGGCCAAAAATGTTTTTCGGGTGGCGGATGAGGCGCAATTTTTAGATCTGACTTTACCTTAGCAAGGAGGCTGCGCTAACTTCCTATCGAGCCCAAATTTATACCATATGCCCTAGATTGCCCCTTAGCGTGCTTAAACTTTCGGTCTTTGGACCGTATACCAGTGGTGACGCATAGGCAGAGAGTCAGCCAAGCGATATACTGCGCGCCTTAGAACGCGGTCGCAGAACTCATGGCTAATTTAAACAGCCCTTCCCCTTCTTTTCAGGCACTCATTTTCCAATTGCAGTCGTTTTGGAGTGAAAAGGGGTGTGTTGTGATGCAGCCCTACGATATGGAAGTAGGTGCCGGCACCTTTCATCCCGCGACATTCCTACGGGCCATTGGGCCGGAGCCGTGGCACGCTGCATATGTGCAACCTTCTCGCCGCCCGACGGACGGGCGCTATGGCAAAAACCCTAACCGCCTGCAACACTACTTTCAGTTTCAAGTGTTGTTGAAACCCTCGCCGGCGAACATGCAGGAACTCTACCTCGAGTCGCTCAATAACCTCGGCATTGACACACGTGTGCATGACGTCCGGTTCGTCGAAGATAATTGGGAATCACCCACCTTGGGCGCATGGGGATTAGGTTGGGAAGTCTGGTTAAACGGTATGGAGATAACCCAATTTACATATTTCCAGCAAGTGGGCGGTTTGGATTGCCGACCGATATCTGGGGAGATTACTTATGGTCTAGAACGCATCGCAATGTATTTACAAGAAGTCGATTCAGTCTATGATTTAATTTGGTCGGATACTACGGAGAATGCAGTCAGTTACGGTGACATCTATCACCAAAACGAAGTTGAAATGTCGGCGTTTAACTTCGAACATGCTAGCACTGAAATCTTGTTCCAACGCTTCGACGACTGTGAAACGGAAGCAACACGATTGATCGAGCTAAAGTTACCGTTGCCATCTTACGAGATGATGATGCAAGCATCACACACGTTCAATTTACTCGACGCACGGCATGCGATCTCCGTCACGGAGCGTCAACGCTACATTCTTCGCTTGAGGACATTGGCCCACACAATAGCCGAAACTTACTACCTAGCTAGGGAAAAGCTTCATTTTCCACTAGTTAATGAAACACCTCCGTCCGTGGACACAAACTCGTGATCGAGCGGGAAGACTTTTTAGTTGAAATAGGTACTGAAGAGCTACCGCCTAAAATACTGTTAGCACTTTCCAATGCATTTCTTCACGAACTAAAACGGGGCTTTCGACAGCATAACCTCGATTATCGCGAGGCAACCGCATATGCAACATCACGTCGCCTTGCGGTCCAAGTGTCGGAACTCGCAGTTCGGCAAGAAGATCAAAATATCGAGCGTCGAGGTCCAGCACTCGATAGCGCATTCGACAAAGCTGGAAATCCGACGAAAGCAGCTATAGGTTTCGCCAGCTCTTGCGGTGTAGCGGTAGAAAAACTTGGATATATGCATACCGATAAAGGCAAGTGGCTTAGCTATAGCGCAAAAATCGACGGTAAACAAACTCACACATTACTACCAAAAATTGTTGAGAAAGCGTTAAACACCCTACCTGTACCGAGACCGATGCGTTGGGGAAGCGGCGCTACGGAATTCGTTCGACCCGTGCACTGGATTGTAATGTTGCTCGGCCCTATTAAAGTAAAGGCGACTATCTTTGGCGTCGAAACCAGCATAAATACCCGCGGCCATCGGTTTCACGCGCCCGAAAAAATCAATATCGAATCCCCCAAAGACTATTCAAAATTATTGGAGGAATCTGGTTATGTAATAGCCGACTTTGGGCGGCGACGGGATCGTATTCGTCAGTTAGCTACTGAAATTGCGGGGAAAAATAATAACCATGTGATTATTAACGAAGACCTGCTAAACGAAGTTACTGCGTTAGTCGAATGGCCCGCTGCAATCTGTGGAAGTTTCGATGAAAAGTTTTTGGCATTACCTCGTGAGGTCCTCATCGCGAGCATGCAGGATCATCAAAAGTATTTTCCGGTCGAATCCGTTGATGGTGCACTCACCAACAAATTCGTCGCAATCAGTAATATTGAAAGTCTTGATCCCAGCACCGTGCGACGGGGAAATGAGCGAGTGATCCGACCCCGTCTGAGCGATGCTGTTTTTTTCTGGGAGCAGGATAAAAAATCACGCCTTGAAGACCATCTCTATCGTTTACAAAAGATTGTGTACCAAAATCAATTGGGTAGCATCAAAGACAAAACCGACCGAGTGGTAACCTTGGCACGATCGCTGGCCCCTGAGTTCGGCGCTGAAGCCGACCATACGGCCCGCGCAGCACTTTTGTCCAGGTGCGATCTTGTAACTGAAATGGTTGGTGATTTTCCAAACTTACAAGGCCTAATGGGCAGTTACTATGCTACCGCGGACGGAGAACCACAACAAATAACCGATGCCTTGCGCGAATTCTATATGCCACGATTTTCTGGCGACTCGATTCCTACGAGCCCTGTTGGATGCTGTATTGCTTATGCGGACAGACTCGATACTCTCGTCGGTATTTTTGCCATTGGCTCGGTTCCGACCGGCGACAAAGATCCTTTTGCGCTTAGGCGTGCTGCGCTCGGCTGCTTCCGAATCGCACTAGAATCGAACTCGAACGTGGGGCTTTTTGAATCATTGCAACTCACGTGCGACGGGTACGGTTCCATAATTGATGCGAATGACGTTCTGGCCGACGTAGCAGACTTCATTGTAGAACGCGCCAGAGGGTATTTTATCGACCAACAGATACCAGCATCCGTTATAGAATCGGTGTTAGCGACTTCCCAAAATAATCCGGCTGATATACAACGCCGCATTTCTGCAGTTACAGCGTTTCGAGCGTTAACAGAAGCAAATGCACTTGCATCTGCGAATAAACGTATCGCCAATATTTTGCGCAAAAATTCAACCAAAACAACGGTGACAGTTAGCGACGCGCTCTTGAAAGAACCTGCCGAACGTGTATTAGTAGAGCACATTAATTCTGTGAGCGAGTTAGCAGACGACTTTATTCAACGCGGAGACCATACTGCTTACTTAAAAGCCCTCGCTGGATTACACGACCCCATCAATCTATTCTTCGACGAGGTGATGGTGATGTGCGATGACATCGAGACACGTGATAATCGGATCGCGCTGCTTACCAAGATCCGCAAACTATTCACCCGCGTTGCCGATGTGGCATATCTAAATGAGTGAGAGTTTCTAAAACACTGTGCGTTTATTAATACTTGACCGAGATGGCGTAATTAACCGCGACTCTCCGGACTTTATTAAGTCACCGCGAGAATGGATTCCAATCCCAGGAAGCATGCAAGCTATCTCAAAGGCAAATCAGATCGGGTTTCGTGTGGTGGTGATCTCTAACCAATCAGGTATTTCCAGGGGTCTATTCAATATCAATCAGCTCAATAAAATTCATTCAACTATGTTGCGTGAGGTTGCGAGATTTGGTGGCAGTATTGACGCAGTGTTTTTCTGTCCACATGGTCCGAGCGATGGCTGTAACTGCAGAAAACCAATGCCCGGCCTATTGCTCGATTTGGCGCGACGTATAGACGTTGATTGGCCTTCAACGTTTGTCATTGGCGACCGTAGATCCGATATGCTCGCGGCAGATGCAGTCGGGGCTCAAAAAATATTGGTTAAAACGGGACACGGAGAGGAAACCATCGAATCGACGCCAGATTTATCAGACACCATCGTCTGCGACGACCTTGCGAACGCCGTAGATAAGCTTTCTATACTCTAATCAATGGACACGTTTAGAGCACTTTTGTTCTATCTTGGATTGTTACCGCTAACTGTATTATTTAGCTTAATCAGCGGGCTAATTTTGCCCTTAAATCTGAGCAAGCGATACAAAATAGTGACTCAGTGGTCTCGATTTGCACTATGGTGGTTACGCTTGACCTGCGGCGTAACATCGACCATCACCGGTCTTGAGAATATCCCATCTCAGCCAAGTGTGATTTTCTGTAAGCATCAATCCGCTTGGGAAACGATGGCTTTGCAGTTCATATTTCCTCCCCATGTCCAAGTGGTGAAGCGTGAACTTTTGTATGTGCCATTTTTCGGTTGGGGGCTCACCAGCCTTAACCCCATCGCGATAGATCGCAATGCCGGGGCTAACGCTTTGCGCAAGGTATTGCGTATTGGCGACCTACGAATTAAACAAGGGTGGTGGGTCTTGTTGTTTCCTGAAGGTACTCGGACAAAACCAGGGGACTCGCAGGAATATTCTCCAAGCGCGGCGGCCTTGGCGATCCGAGCGGGCTGTAATTTGGTTCCAGTCGCGCACAACGCTGGAGTATTTTGGTCACGTAATGCGCTGCGTAAAATGCAGGGCGAAATCCAGTTGGTAATCGGCCCTGCGCTCGACAGCAAAGGGAAATCAGCGACCGCACTTACCGCTGAAGCCGCAGAATGGATCGAGGCGAAATGTGCGCAAATGCCACAATAAAAAATTCAACTTGGATTTTATGGGACCGCTGTTAACCCGGGCGAGCCCTTAGGAGTGAAAAGCCACTCGTGTGTCGTGTCTGCTATTTTATCTGCGGCACCCATTGGGATGGCAGCGAAATCACGCTATATTAAGGTTAACGCGATTGGTGACGTGATGGCACGGCGTAAATCCAGTTGATTACGTGAACCGTTGACAATGACTTCCATTCTATCTCCGAAATTTCCTCATATGCGACCACGCCGCATGCGTGCCGACGACTTTTCGCGTCGCCTTATGCGTGAAACAACCTTAACTACGAACGATCTTATCTGCCCACTATTCGTGCGGGAAGGCTCGCAAGAACGGGAGCCAGTATTGAGCATGCCGGGTGTCGAGCGACTATCCATAGATCTGTTAGTTAACTATGCGGCAGAGCTGTATGCGCTAGGGATTCCTGCGGTCGCAGTATTTCCAGTAACACCGCAGAAGCTGAAGACTGATGACGGATGCGAAGCATATAACCCGGACGGCCTTGCCCAACGCTCGATCGCCGCAATCAAAGAGCGAATTCCAGAACTCGGGGTCATTACGGACGTTGCACTTGATCCGTTCACCTCCCACGGCCACGACGGTGTATTAGGGTTAGACGGGTACGTTGAAAATGATCAATCGGTAGAAATACTCGTACGACAGGCCTTGTCCCAAGCGCGAGCTGGTGTGGATATCGTCGCGCCATCAGACATGATGGATGGGCGGGTCGGCGCGATCCGCCACGCACTGGAAGTTGAAGGTTTTAAAAACGTTCGGATCTTGTCTTATGCTGCGAAGTACGCCTCTGCGTTCTACGGTCCATTTCGCGATGCAGTAGGGTCACAGGCGAATCTTGGCGTAGACGGTAAACAGACCTATCAGATGGATTTCTCCAACAGCGACGAAGCACTAAGGGAAGTCGCCATGGATATCAGCGAAGGTGCCGACATGATCATGGTTAAACCAGGAATGCCCTACCTTGACGTAATTCGGAGGGTTAAGGATAAGTTTGCTATGCCTACCTTCGCTTACCAAGTTAGCGGTGAATACGCCATGTTAATGGCAGCAATCGATTCGGGTTGGCTAGACAAAACTAAGGTGATCATGGAAACCCTAAGTTGTTTCAAGCGCTCCGGCGCAGACGGTGTACTGAGTTATTTTGCTCCTTATGCCGCGCGTGAGCTCAGTGCCTAAGAGGTAACTCACTCGAGATCTCAAACTTCGAGACCAAGTTCCTTTATCTTCCGGGTCAGCGTGTTCCGCCCCCAACCTAGCAGGCGCGCCGCGTCTTGACGGTGGCCGCCTGTCTGAGCCAAGGCAGCACTAATCATAATCCGCTCGAAGCGCGGGACGGCTTCGTCCAATAGCGGAGTATTTTCTGACATGAGCAACCGCGCCGCCCAATTCTTTAAAGCCGCCTCCCACTCCTCCCCTAGCAGGGAAACCTGTTCGTCGTCGTTCACGCGCAATTCGCGCGGCAAATCGTCCACGTCGATTTCTTGCGCTGGCGCCATGATCGTTGCGCGTCGACATACATTCCCCAATTGTCGAACATTACCAGGCCACTGGTAACGCAAAAAAAGATCGAGCGCACTTTGGCGCAGCGATTTTTTTTCAATAGCAAGCTCTTGAGCAGTAGTCTTAAGAAAATAATCAGCCAATTCCGAAACATCCTCAACACGGTCACGTAGCGCCGGAAGATGCAGTCGAATCACGTTAAGGCGATGGTAGAGATCCTCACGAAAGGAACCTTCGCTGACACGAATATCGAGGTTTTGATGCGTTGCTGCAATGACTCTAACATCCACCTTGACGGATTCGTGGCCACCAACCCGATAGAATTCACCATCTGCAAGAACGCGCAGAAGTCGAGACTGCAACGCGGCCGGCATGTCGCCAATTTCATCCAGAAATAAAGTCCCCGAATTGGCTTGCTCAAAGTGACCCAGGCGCTGCCTAGTAGCGCCGGTATATGCACCTTTTTCGTGTCCGAATAATTCAGATTCCAACAACTCACTCGGGATGGCCGCGGTATTAATTGCAACAAAAGCACCATCTCGCCGCGGCGAGTGTCGATGTAAAGCCTGCGCCACAAGCTCTTTACCCGTGCCACTTTCCCCTGTTAGTAATACCGTCATATTCGACTTAGATAGTCGTCCAATCGCCCTAAAAACTTCTTGCATCGCCGGTGCTGAGCCAATGAGAGCAGCATCGGTATCAGATGTTGCTGAGGACTCATCGACCGAACGCGATTGTGGTGAATTCTTTACCGCGCGACTGACAACGGTAACGGCATCGTCGACATCGAAAGGTTTTGGTAGATAATCAAAAGCCCCACCCTGGAATACCGCAACAGCCCGATTAAGGTCCGCAAATGCCGTCATAATAATTATCGGTAGATCCGGATGGTTTTGATTAACATGATCGAGTAGGACCATACCGTCCGTTCCAGGCATACGAATGTCGGTCACGATGGCATCTGGCTCGACGTTGCGGAGTCTCTCAATAACTTTATCAGCTTCGTCGAAGCTTCGTGTTTTTATGTCGGCTTTCGCAAGCGCCCGCTCCAATACCCATCTTATTGCGTGATCATCGTCTACGATCCAGACCTCATGATGATGATTCACTTTCCGTCTCCTATCGGAAGCCAAACGGTAAACTCTGTGTGCCCTGGCTCACTCTTGAAAGCAATTAACCCTCCATGATCGCTAACCATCGATTGGGCCAGCGGCAAACCCAAACCGGATCCATCTGCATGCCCTGATACCATGGGGAAAAAAATACCCTCGGAGATCTCAGGAGCGACGCCGACACCATTGTCGATAACATCGACACGCATGACCAAGCTATGCACTTTATCACCGATGGTGAAATTACGATCCGCACGACTACGCACCATTATGTTGGCATCGATACCATCGACTGCGCGCACTGCGTTACGGACCAAATTTAAAAACGCCTGAATCAGTCGATCTCGATCACCCTTTATAACTGGAAGACTCGGATCGTAATCTCGCACTATTTTTATGGCGCCGCTATGCTCGGCCTCGACCACCTGACTGACCTGCTCGAGCACTTCGTGGATATTCACCCAATCAGTTTCGGAGTGGCCACGCGGCCCCAGCATCCTATCGACAAGCGCGTGGAGCCGATCCACTTCGCCAACAATGATCTGCGTATATTCAGCCAGGCGGTGATCTTCAAGCTCACGTTCTAACAGTTGTGCTGCGCCCCGAATTCCGCCCAAAGGATTTTTTACTTCATGAGCCAGTCCGCGCATCAGCACCGCGGACACATAATTTTGCCTCACCATATTTTCTTCGAGCTGAATCCTTTGGTGTCGCTCGACACTCGCGATTTCAATCACGGCCCTTACTTCGGTATCGCTGCCCCCAATCCATGGCGAAACAGTAAAATCAACAACGATCGATTGCATATTCATTGGTGTTAACGTCATATCACGCTCTGTAAACGAGCGTTGCTCTGCCAATGCACGCGTAATTATTTGGATGAATTCATACCCGCCAACGATAACCTCTTGCAATTTTCGTCCTACGAGTTTTGTCGCGCTCTGCTCTAATAGGCTTTCTGCTGCGGAATTGACTTGGGTTATACCGAGGCTTCGGTTTACAACCAATACCGACGTGGCGAGAATCCTAAACAAGGCTCTGTCGTTATCCGGGCAATGCTCATCTGTCTTGTTCATTTCGCACTATTATGGTGCATTTTCTTAAAAATGTTCTGGCTCGTCATAATCAAATCATGCTACTCACCATCCTGCATTATTTATGCTTTACTTCCACTTATTGGAGACATGCTTCCGGAATCGAATAAACACAACGTAGTGTCAAGGCTGTGACCGCAGAGCCACGAATTAGGCAGCACAATATACCCGATATTCGAATCACACAATCCGAACTGAGACACTCGATGACGGAGGTGTGCTAGGTGGCAACTTCCCCCGCCGGTGGCAGGGGAAGTACAAGTAATTGTGACCGGATGCGACGCAATTAGACGCTATAATACATGTCGTACTCAATCGGGTGGGTAGTCATACGCAACGCGGTTACTTCTTCCATTTTGAGTTCGATGTAAGCATCGATGCAATCATCGGAAAATACATCACCGGCTTTAAGAAAGTTCCGATCTGTATCCAGTGATTCCAACGCCTGGTCGAGGCTATAACATACTGTCGCTATACCCTTTTCTTCCTCCGGACGTAGATCATAAAGATCCTTGTCCATCGCAGCCCCCGGTTCCAGTTTATTTAAAATGCCATCTAGCCCCGCCATCATCATCGCCGTAAAGGTGAAGTACGGGTTGCCAGAGGAGTCAGGAAACCGCACCTCGATGCGGCGCGCTTTCGGGCTTGAAACCCATGGGATACGGATCGATGCAGAACGATTACGGGCAGAATACGCCAATAGTGTCGGCGCTTCGAAACCCGGCACCAGCCGCTTGTAACTATTTGTAGATGCATTAGTGAACGCGTTTAGTGCGCGCGCGTGTTTAATAATCCCGCCGATATAATGCAATGCAGTATCGGACAAACCGCCGTAACCATCGCCGGCAAAGATATTCTCACCACCTTTCGCAAGCGACTGATGCACGTGCATACCATTACCGTTATCGCCGACCAAAGGCTTTGGCATAAACGTCGCTGTCTTACCAAAGGTGTGTGCAACATTGTGCACGGCATACTTCAAAATCTGCAGCGTATCAGCGCGTCTCACCAATGTGTCAAAACGCGTTCCTATTTCACATTGCCCAGCAGTCGCTACTTCATGGTGATGAACTTCGACAGGCAAGCCCATTGACTCCATCACTAGACACATAGCCGACCGGAGATCCTGCAAGGAATCGACTGGCGGTACCGGAAAATACCCACCTTTTACGCCTGGCCGATGGCCAATGTTGCCGTCTTCAAATACTTTCTCGGAATTCCATGAACTCTCGTCAGAATCAATTTCGTAAAAAGACCCGCGCATTTCTACACTCCAACGAACATCATCGAAGACAAAGAACTCGGGTTCTGGTCCGAAGTACGCGGCGTCGCCGATACCGGTTGAACTCAAATAAGCCTCGGCCCGTTTCGCCAAAGAACGCGGGCAACGATCGTAACCCACGCCTGTTGTCGGTTCGACAACATCACAACGTAAGTTTAAGGTTTTTTCTTCGAAAAAAGGGTCAACGATTGCAGTAGAGGTATCTGGCATAAGGATCATATCTGACTCATTAATGCCTTTCCATCCAGCAATCGACGAGCCATCAAACATTTTTCCATCTTCAAGCATCTCGGCGTCGCAGACGCTTGCCGGAATCGTTACGTGTTGCTCCTTACCTTTTGTATCTGTAAACCGCAAGTCGACGAAGTGAATATCTTCATCTTTTATGGTCTTTAGGACATTATCAACTGACATTTTTTATTCCTCCAACGCATGAGTCATATGTTTTTTTAATACTTTTTGCCTATCAACGCCATAAGCCCGCAGCTGCGAAGATATCCTTCTATACCAAGATTCGAGCTGACCTCCAAATGTGGACTGCAGGAGTAGCCGACTACATCGGTTGGTTTACACAATCTATGCTTGCACTATACCGCCATTTCAATTTACGTCTAAGCTAAAACCGCTATATACCACATCTTGTTTATTCATAAAGACAGCTCTCTGCCTTTTTTATTAGGAATCTCTCAGGCTAGTCGATGCTCCCTTGCATAAAGTTGAGGGCCGGTCTCGCGCTCGCGGGCGAGATGAAACTTATCGCGATCAATCAACACCTCGGCCGGTCGGGGCCTTGCATTGTAATTCGATGCCATTACAAAGCCGTAGGCCCCGCAATCCATCAACGCAATCAAATCGCCGCCAGAAACACCTAATTTCCGGTCGCGCGCAAGAAAATCGCCACTCTCGCAAACTGGGCCGACCACATCCACGACGTGCTCTTCGATACCCGCGGTTACAGGTAGCACATCATGGTGCGCTTGATACAGCGCTGGTCGAATTAACTCAGTCATGGCCGCGTCGCATATCACGAACGTTTTCTGCGGCGTGTGCTTAAGGTATTGGACACGACTAAGTAATGCGCCAGCAGCGCCCACTAAGGAACGTCCCGGTTCGATCACGATTTCATAACACGGATCAATGATATGGCAAATTGCTTCTACGTACGCCTGGATGGCCGGCGGTGATTCATCGTTATAAACGATTCCAAGACCTCCACCGACATCGACATGGTCAACTTCTATATGTTCGCGTTGCAGCGATTTAACCAACTTCATTACCCGCTCAGCTGCGTCGATGATCGGCGTAAGCGCGGTCAGCTGTGACCCTATGTGGCACGCGACCCCAGCGACTCGGAGACTCGGTAACGCTGCGATCTGGCGATAGACGTCCATTGCATCGGCCATTGGGATACCGAACTTATTCTCATTCAATCCAGTCGCGATGTACGGGTGTGTATCTGCATCAACATCGGGGTTAACACGGACCGCGACCGGCGCCTTGAGCCCTAGCCCAGCGGCAACTTTTGCAAGTAATTGCAATTCTTCAATTGATTCGACATTGAAACAAGCGATATCAGCTTTGAGTGCTTGTTCAAGCTCTGCACGAGTCTTCCCGACTCCGGCAAATGTCACCGTTTGCTGACTTCCACCTGCTGCACCGACGCGGTCTAATTCACCACCGGAGACAATATCGAACGCGGAACCCAAACGAGCAAGTACGTCAAGTATCGCGAGGTTTCCGTTTGCCTTAACGGCATAGCAGATCCGATGACGACGCTGGCCAAACGCAGCACTATAAGCTTTAAAGTTCGACTCGATAATTGCGCGTGAGTATACGTAACACGGAGTGCCATACTTTTCCGCAATGGAGGCAAATGGGACATCCTCGACAAAAAATCGATTATCTTGATAGTGAAACGACACAGGATAATCGCCTAGAAGTCGGCGTTCTCCGCGGTGGCGTCATACGGGAGGTATAGATCGCCTTTTTGACCACAGGCAGACGTGAATACCAGCATCAGCAGTAGGCTAATTATAGTCGTGAGCCTTTTGGGCGTTTGGATTGGCATGTACGTAATTTCCTTGACACAGACATCGACGTTCGCGCGCGACGTTGAGATTTGCCCCGACGGAGAACGACTGCTTCCGCATGATCGATAACCCATTTGTATCAGGACACAGTTAAACCATCTCAGCCTGTATGATACGGTTTTCGCACGCATCTGCCTATGACGAAGAAGGACCCTATGACAACCGAGTTACAACGAATTATCCTAGAACCTCCCTCGACACCTACCGCCAGCGTTATCTGGCTGCATGGCTTAGGTGCCGATGGGCATGATTTCGAGCCCATTGTCCCCGAATTAGAACTGCATGCCGATCATGGGATCCGCTTCATATTTCCCCACGCACCAATTCGCCCAATAACTATTAACGGTGGAATGGAAATGCGCGCTTGGTACGACATCAGCGATCAGGGACTTGATCGCCAGATTGACGAAACTGGTATTCGCGACTCTGCAGCAGCGATAAAAACGCTTGTCGACCGGGAAATCAAGAATGGAATAGAAAGTCACCGAATTATAGTTGCGGGCTTTTCTCAGGGTGGCGTAATCGCACTACACCTCGGGTTGCGTTATACCCGTCGACTTGCCGGGATACTTGCGTTATCCACATACCTGTCGCTACCTGAAACTCTTGATCGAGAGGCTGATCCGACCCAGCAAAAGCTGCCAATATTCATTGGGCATGGCACTCAGGATCCAATGGTCCCAGAAACCAAAGGCCGTGACAGTGCACAAAAGTTGGAACGTGCCGGCTACTTAGTCGAGTACAAAACCTACGCGATGCAACACTCCGTGTCGCCTTCAGAAATTCAAGATGTGTCGGACTGGCTCAAAAAGCGATTAGAGATTGAGTGAGAAATTCTAGAACCCTCAGGAGATCGGATCGTTTGTTGCACCACAACACTCAACCCAAAAATAGTGGAATAGAGGAGTTAGAGCTCTCAAGCGAGGATATAAGCTAGAATAACCACGATTATTGAAACCACAGCGGATCGAGCTATCGCGACATCTGATGTGTAATGATGAAAGTTGCAATAGTCGGGCGGTTGCGCTCAGAATGGCACAACACATCAATCCAGAGGAGAACCAGCATTCCATGAGCGATAATATTGTACACGTCACCGATGACAGCTTTGACGATGATGTCCTGCAATCCACGACCCCCGTACTAGTCGATTATTGGGCTGAATGGTGCGGACCGTGCAAAATGATTGCACCCCTACTTGAAGAAATTTCTGGTGACTACGAAAAACAACTCACGATAGCAAAGCTCAACGTCGATTCGAACCAGGGCACCTCGGAAAAATACGGTATTCGTGGCATTCCGACCCTAATGCTATTCAAGGAAGGTGATGTAGTTGCGACCCACGTAGGTGCCTTGTCAAAGTCACAATTGACAGCATTTATTGACGGGAATATATAGTCCCTGTTCAACCAAACACTTTGAGCAAACCATCGTTGGAGTAAACAGCTAAAGATAATAGCTGGACGTCGCTAATCTTGCGTGCTATGTTCTAACCGTAGCGCCAATTGTGACCTTTCCTGGTGCTTTCCCAAAATCAAAATATCACTTCTTTCAACTCTCGTGCCCACGCACGCGTGCAAAACCAGCATTAAAAATCACATGATGAACCTAACGGATCTTAAACAAAAAGCCGCTTCAGAATTAGTCGACCTAGCCGACGAAATGGGCCTAGACGGCGTTGGTCGGGCTCGTAAACAAGACGTCATATTTGGGATACTCAAGGCCCATGCGAAAAAAGGTGAGGATATTTCCGGCGACGGCGTCCTGGAAATTCTCCAAGACGGCTTTGGTTTCCTGCGATCGGCAGACTGCTCTTACCTTGCCGGACCCGACGATATTTATGTCTCGCCGAGCCAGATTCGGCGGTTCAATTTACGCACTGGCGATACAATTTCGGGGAAGATTAGGCCGCCGAAAGATGGCGAGCGATATTTCGCGCTACTGAAGGTCGGCGAAATTAATTTCGAACCACCGGAAAACGCAAAAAACAAAGTTCTATTTGAAAATCTAACGCCCTTATTCGCCGACGAACGCTTAAACCTTGAACTGGGTAATGGCTCAACAGAGGACCTTACCCCACGTGTGATCGATCTGACTGCCCCGATCGGTAAAGGTCAACGCGGCCTTGTTATTTCACCGCCGAAAGCTGGGAAGACGATGATGCTAGAAAGCATCGCACATTCAATGGAGGCGAATAATCCTGATTGCTACTTCATCGTGCTATTGATAGATGAACGTCCTGAAGAAGTGACGGAAATGCAGCGCGCCGTTAAAGGCGAGGTTATCAGCAGCACGTTCGATGAGCCCGCGAGTCGTCACGTTCAAGTTGCCGAGATGGTGATAGAAAAAGCGAAAAGATTAGTCGAGCACAAGCGCGATGTTGTAATTCTGTTGGACTCTATTACGCGACTAGCGCGTGCCTACAACACCGTCGTACCTTCTTCCGGCAAAGTGCTCACTGGGGGCGTCGACGCCAATGCGCTGCAGCGTCCTAAGCGCTTCTTCGGTGCGGCGCGCAACGTCGAAGAGGGTGGTAGCTTGACTATAATCGCCACCGCACTGGTTGACACGGGTTCACGAATGGACGACGTCATCTATGAAGAATTCAAAGGCACCGGAAATATGGAGATACATCTTGACCGGAAGATTGCAGAAAAACGTATATTCCCTGCCGTAAACATCAATCGCTCTGGCACACGGCGTGAGGAGCGGCTAACAAAACCGGACGAATTGCAAAAGATTTGGATCTTGCGGAAATTACTCCACCCCATGGAAGAAATTGCTGCGATGGAATTCTTACTGGAACGACTAAAAGCGACAAAAAATAATGCCGAGTTTTTCGATTCGATGAAGCGCTAGATTTATCACGACTCACAAACGCCGATATAAACCAGATTTTATAATTCCCCACGTCTTTGCGCGAAAATAGCGTGGTTACTGTCGCGCACAATATCACCAGAACGGAGCGGAAACTCGCCTGTTTTTCGATCTTCGAAATAGAATTTCAGCGTGTGTAAAATAGTTGGGAACGCTAATGCATCCCACGGAATCTGCGACTCTGAGTACAACTCGCATTCAAGGCTCTCCTCGCCTGGAGAAAAATCCAGATCGATCAACTTCCCACGAAACATCATATAGACCTGATCCGTATGTGGAATATTGAGTACCGTATAGAGATCGACAATCTCAACCCGTGCGTTCGCCTCTTCTAGCGTCTCACGGATCGCCGCCTCCAGGGTTGTCTCAGAATTTTCCATAAACCCTGCCGGCAAAGTCCAGTAACCATGGCGTGGCGCGATTGCCCGCTTGCACAGCAATATTTTATCGTCCCACTCTGGGATACAACCAGCAACGATCTTCGGATTTTGATAAAAAACCGTATTGCATTTCGAGCATACATATCGCGGGCGATTGTCACCAGACGGGATCGCCCACGCAAGTTCGCTTGAGCCACAATGGCTACAATAGTTCACACCAATTCACCTGCAACATTAGGAGATATTCACCGAACCATAAAGTTCAGGTACCAAGTATACCCAAAGATTTTCCAATATTGTTGCTTGCGCATTTACATTTGAGAAAGACTCATCACGCTGCCTTAGCGATGAATCATAAAATTCGTTCGGGGTTATCCTTATTTCAAGCAGAAACGTTTCGCCTCGTCGGTACACGCTACCGCGATTAGAATAGATAATTTCTAGGCCGACCCTAATTTTCCAGGTTCTCGTCACCTTCCGACTGCCATGGGGGCGAGACCAATGCGGCAAATTTCAATGTCTCAAAGCCTATGTTTTCAATCCATTGCACTTGACAGGGTCCAATGAAGACGGCATCACCCGAGCTAACGTGTTGCTGTTCGTTGTCTACGTGCACCACCCCTGTTCCAGTGACGATATAATAGACTTCC
>Ga0310344_10000749_pt1 | contig 25199 bp, 22 predicted proteins | sample HC15DNA20200_MG_FD_203801 | JGI IMG/M metagenome (GOLD analysis project Ga0310344, IMG submission 203801) | Marine microbial communities from station ALOHA, North Pacific Subtropical Gyre - HC15-DNA-20-200_MG | ecosystem: Environmental > Aquatic > Marine > Oceanic | place: Pacific Ocean: North...
TTAAACACTGTGTCAATATCTGTTCGGAGGCTAATTTAACGAATAAAAAAATAACCGCAGTAGCCATTTAGAAAAAATAACGGAATTGCTATCATCAAGGCTCAATAAACTCACACTAATAAGAAGAAGAAAATGATGTTTTTATCTCGGCTGAAAAAAATTAAGGGAAATATGGTGCTCACCTCGGCGCCGACAAGCGTCAGACTCGCTAAAAATTCGGAGTCTCTTGCGGCAAAATATGAGGCTCAGGTTAAGTGGATGCGTGAGAGGGGTATTACGGCAAGTTTGGATGGAACGCAAAAGCAGAATCGAAAATCAGTGCGTGTCTTACCAACTGGATTAATGAAATCTAAGTCTTTAGACAAATAGTATTTCATGGTGTGCGCCTCTTTGGGTTTGAGAGAAGTTTCTTTTAGGGATTAGAGCAATAATGCTATGCAGATTATCCTCGATATTGAGCCCAAAGCTTCAGAATCTCTAACCAACCTACAGATTGGTTTGGTAAGGATAGCAACGCGAGAATTCGCTTTTGGTAGACGCCGGTAAGCTAGTGAGCGTTAATCGATGTCGGAAAACTGTCGATGGCTACCGACCATCAGTTGCAGCAGGACGTCACCGCCCTGCCGCAGTCGGCGATAGTGTTGTTATTGACGACTTTGCACTGCTTCTAGTGTCTTCAGGACGTTTTCTGCTGGTGTGATCCCGCCAATCGTCTCTGCGATCTTGCCATCCGAGGTCAGAATGAACGTTACCCGTTCCGCAAAGCCGTGATCGATCTCGACACCACGCGTGTCTTGTGCACCCTCTCGGCGGTCGCGAACGTTGAGATCATATGATCTAGCAATTGCACCCGATGCATCTGAGGCTACCGCAAGCTTGCCTGCGCAATATGCCGGGTCGGCTGAGAAGTCGTTAAGTCGTTCGATACTGTCGAGGGAGACTCCTATAACGGTTGCGCCGGCTTCATTGAATGCCTCCATGTTTTCCGCGAATTCATATGCTTGGATATTACATCCCCGAGTAAAAGCCGAGGGATAGAAATACACCACTACCATACCGTCATCGAGCGCGTCGCGGAGCGAATAATCGAAAGCCACTCCGTTCAGTGATGCTCTCGCCTCAAAGACTGGCGCATTATCTCCTACTTCGAGCGCCCCGAAAGCAGGTAGAGTAATAGCAGTAACACCTAATAGAGTAAAAAGTTTATTTTTCATAATGTGCCCATTTTTGGTTGGTTTGATGTCTGTTGCTAAATGTTCAGTGTATATCCTGACAATTGCTATAGACGTGTGCAAGTTAGCATTTCGAATACTATCTTCTTCGGTCGCGGGGGACCTTCTAGATATTGCTTGAGGCGCAGTTTCCACACGTTCTCGAGAGGTCTCGGATAGAGGTCCCGGGGTAACGAGTCTACAATTAGCCACTCCCGCCTGTAAGCCGCTATTCTTCCCATTATGCTGACCTTGAATTACGTCTACGATCCGATGTGTAGTTGGTGCTATGCATTTGCTCCCACCTGGAAGCGGATTTCTAATGAATTGCCAGTTTCAGTCTCAGTTGAGTACGTAGTCGGAGGGCTTGCCAGTGATAGCGATCATCCAATGTCCCAGGAGATGTGCGCATATATAGAAGGTACATGGCGCCATATTCTGGAAATAGTTCCTAATACGGAGTTCAATTTCGATTTCTGGATCCGTTGCGAGCCTAGGCGTTCGACCTACCCAGCTTGTCGTGCGGTCTTAGCGGCAAAGCATTTTGATCCTAAATTCGAAGCCGCGATGATCGATAAAATTCAAGTCGCTTACTACAGAGAAGCGAGAAATCCCTCGGATATCGATACGCTCTGCGAGCTTGCGGCGGAACTTGGCATCGAGGTGAGGTTTTTCCGGGAATTTCTGACCGGCGAACGCTGCGAGGCCATATTAAAAGAGAGCTTTCAAAAGAGGCGTAATTTCGGCGTTAGGGCCTTCCCTACTCTTGTGTTGGAGTCAATTGATGGCAGTGTTGTTGTTCCGCATGATTTTGCGGATCCGCTAGTTACTCTCAACGCCATCGCTGTTACCCAGACTACTGATGTCATGAAGCGCGCACAGCCGAAACCTTTTGTGTGACCTATCACACATAGTCAAAGTACTACTCTGTATAAGGCCGCATAAGCGAGCCAGCCGAACAGGTTAGAGATATGGAGAGATCATCGGTAAAAGGTCTGGCGCTTGTTCGTAGTGATCTAACCACGGCAATTTGATTACCGTTGTCGGGCAGACGAAACGTTCGATTACGTTGGCCGTTTCCAACAGACTCACGGGTTGATCTGCCGATTCATTGACGATAACGCCAGCAAGTTGTTGCCCGCGGGCGCGAAGAGCTTCCACTGCCGTCAGCGTGTGACTCAACGTGCCGAGGTAGCCGCCGACGACGAGTAGCACGGGTGCCGCGAGCGCTTCTATCCAATCGAGCACGGTGTGCCTTGTATCCAGCGGCACCATGATGCCGCCTATACCCTCGATTAGTGTGATTTCGGACGCCCTCTTCTCGGCGCAAAAATCAGTGAGTTCGCTGAAAGTTACGGAACGCTGTTCTCGAGCTGCCGCCATGTCAGGGGAAAGTGCTGCTGCGAACCGCCAGGGCGTAATTTCCTCAACATGTTTGGTGCTCACGTCCCGTCCGAGAGCCGTTAAGATTTCACCGCTATCGCTAGTTGCCGAATTCAGTGGGTCGAACCCGGTTGCTAAGGGTTTAAGCGCGTTGACACTGTGCCCTGCGGCCTTTAGTTGGCGGATCAATATGCTGGTAACGAAAGTTTTGCCGATTTCCGTTCCAGATGAGCTAATGAAGATCTGACTCACTATGCGCCCAATGCTTTTTTAAGTGTACTCGCGAACGCCTCTACATCTTCTTTCCGGTGTGCAGCCGAGAACGTGCAGCGAAGGCGTGCTGTGCCCTCCGGTACGGTAGGAGGACGAATCGCGACAACGAGATATCCCTTCTTTTGGAGGATTTTACTAAGTTTGAGGACACGCTCCGAGCTACCGATCTGTAGCGGGACGATTGCGCTTTGCGCTGAAGGTAGCCCGAGTATTTCGGTAAATAATTGCGCGTTATCTAGTGGTTTTTTCACTAGCCTTTCATCGCTCATGATAATTTCGAGTGCTTTTGTTGCTGCGGCGACGGTGCCGGGGGGTAGGCCAGTTGTATAGATCAAGCTACGCGCCCGGTTACGGATAAGGTTGGTGACTGTGCGGTTTGCACAGAGATAGCCGCCGTAAGTGCCTATAGACTTCGAAAGCGTTCCCATCTGCAATGGCACGGGTATTGTTTTATTAGCCTCGACATTAGAGCCGCGACCGCCTCCTACAACACCAAGTCCGTGAGCATCGTCGGTCATGAGCCACGCATCGTATTCTGTTGCGATTTCGAGGAGTTTCGAGATAGGTGCTCGATCTCCGTCCATGCTAAAAACGCCTTCAGTTAGTAAAAGACAGTAGCGATGCTTATCGCGATGTTTCTTTAGCAGCGCTATAACATTGCTTTCATCATTATGTGAAAAGGAGATAATCCGACTTCGCGCGAGTCTTACGCCGGCGTGAAGGCTTGCATGACATGCTTCGTCCATGATGATCAGATCAGGCTCGCTGACGAGCGCCGGTATCGTCCCGATGTTCGCGAGGTATCCGCTACCGAATACGACGGCGTCCTCGGTGTTCTTAAGCGATGCAAGTTTCGACTCGAGGTCCTGGTATAACGCGTGGTTACCGGTAATATGCCGCGAAGCACCTGCGCCAGCGCCTAGGAGTTCAGTCGCGTCCTTTGCGGATCTAATCACTTCAGGGTGCTGGGACAACCCGAGATAGTCGTTACACGAGAAAGAGATTAGGTCGATAGTACCGCGTTTTGTGACTCCGGGCGCCGTCCGGTTGGTTACGACAAGTTCTCGCTTAAGGAGTTTTTTATCCAAAGCCGCGAGTTTGTTGCGAGCCATTTTTTGAAGGGAATTTTTGTTCAAAATTATAGTTTTGTTTCGATTGTTGTTCGAAGTCTGATACAGGTTGTCCCAGAGAAAAAGCTAAAATTCTCCCGGAGATAACTTAGCCCGGCTCACCACCTATAATTGCTAGTAGTTCCTCTGTTCGTTCTTGCATAAGTTTCGGATTTTCACGAGATTCTACATTTAGTCTCACGAGCGGCTCCGTATTTGACGAGCGAAGATTGAAGCGCCAGTCAGCGAACTGGACACTTAATCCATCGGTATGATCGACTAAAATAGCGTTCTTAGCATAGAGGGTTTCGGCCTTTTTTAGAACTTCGTCTGCATCGACTACCTTGCGGTTGATTTCACCACTGGTTGGGAATAATGTCATGCGTTCGTTAATGAGAGCTGCTAATGACTGTCCAGTTTGACTCATAATACTAGCTACTAGGAGCCACGGAATCATTCCGCTGTCGGCGTAGGAGAAATCGCGGAAATAGTGGTGTGCACTCATCTCTCCGCCATAGGCTGCATTGCTCTCGCGCATGGCATGCTTCATAAAAGAGTGGCCTGAGATACTTTCAATTGCTTTGCCGTTCCCCTGTTCGATGATTTCGAGCGTGTTCCAGGTAAGACGGGGATCATGAACGATAGTTTCACCCGGCGAATTTTCAAGAAATGCGTGCGCGAGCAGCCCAACGATGTAATAACCTTCAATGAAGCGTCCCTGGTTATCGAAGAAGAAACAACGGTCATAATCGCCATCCCAAGCTATTCCTAAGTCAGCTTCAGTCTCTACCACGCGGTCGCTCGTACCTTGCCTATTCTCTTCTATCATAGGATTGGGTATGCCGTTCGGGAATGCGCCGTCTGGCTCGTGATGTAGCTTAATGAACTCGAACGGCAAATGAGGTTCCAGTAAATCGATGATCGGTCCAGCACCGCCGTTACCGGCATTTACCACGATCTTGAGGGGCTCTAGTTTTTCTATATCAATGTAGGAGAGCAGGTGAGCGATGTAGTCAAAAAAGATATCACGTTCGCTTACAGAGCCTAGGTTGTTTGTATATTCAAAATTGTTCGTCTCCGCCAACGCGCGGATTTCTTGCAATCCCGTGTCTCGACTAATTGGCCGTGATCCTTCTCTTACAAACTTCATACCGTTGTAGTCTGGCGGATTATGGCTAGCAGTAATCATTATTCCACCATCGAGTTTGTCGTGAAAAGTTGCAAAATAGATTAGCTCGGTGCCACCTGTTCCAATGTTGACAGCATTAACTCCGGAGTCCACGAGGCCTCGTGTTACCGCTCGAGCCAAACTGATGCTCGACAGTCGAATATCGTGACCGACCGCTACGCGTTTCGGTTTAATGAAATTGCAATAGGCACGTGCGATGCGGTACGCAATATCTTCATTCAGCTCACCAGGCACGCGTCCGCGAACATCATAGGCTTTGAAACAGGTTATTTCGGTCATCAGAACCCGATAACTGGTACGAGATGGGAGTATAACTAGTCGGTCGGAGATACACTTGAATATTTCAAAGATGTTCTGTGTTGCTAGCGTTTAAACTTGGTCCTAGTATGGTTGTGTTTTCGCTCTGATAGATTTTCAGATGACACTATCTCACTTGTGGTTGCCATATTCGCAGATGCAGACCGTGCCTTTGCCAAAAACGGTAATTAGGAGCGAGGGTGCGCATCTCCATCTCGATAACGGTGATCACCTCGTCGACGGCACGTCTTCCTGGTGGACGGCATGTCATGGTTACAGTCATCCGTATATCCGTGCAGCTATATCAGCCCAACTGGAGCAGCTCCCACATGTCATGCTGGGTGGTCTTGTACATCAGCCGGTGGTTGATCTAAGCCGCAGACTCGCTGAGCTACTTCCAGGCGATCTCGATTACGTGTTTTTCTCTGAGTCCGGGTCGGTGTCGGTAGAGATTGCTATGAAGATGGCAATCCAGTTCTGGATCAACAATGGTATTAAGGATCGAATCCGGTTCCTTAGCTTCGAGAATGCCTATCACGGCGATACATTCGCGGCGATGTCGGTCTGCGATCCTAAAAAAGGTATGCATCGCATGCTAACCGGCGTATTGCCGGAGCAGATAGTGGCTACGCTACCGCGAAGTACCATCGAATTTGCAGCATTCGAAAAACTTGTGGCTGCGAACGCTAATCAAGCCGCGGCGCTCATCATCGAACCGCTCGTACAGGCCGCAGCCGGGATGAAATTTCACGAACCAGAAGATCTTGCGCGTATTGTCGAGATAGCCAGGCATTACGAGTTATTAATCATCTTCGATGAGATTACGACTGGATTCGGCCGAACGGGTACGATGTTTGCTTGTGAGCAGGCGGATATTGTGCCGGATATTGTTACTCTTGCTAAAGCACTAACCGGCGGGATGCTCCCGTTGGCCGCGACCGTTGCGAGACAAGATGTCTATGATAGTTTTTTATCTGAGTCGATCGACCAGGCACTCGTACATGGCCCAACATTCTGCGGTAACCCGATGGGCTGTGCGGCGGCTAATGCGTCCTTAGATCTCTTCGAGTCGGAGCCGCGACTCGAGCAAGTGGCGACAATCGCAGATCAACTAGAAGAATTTCTTGTGCCTTGCCTCGATATCCCACACGTAGCCGATGTTCGAGTGAAAGGCGCTATCGGTGTCGTACAGCTCGATCGCGTGCCCGACCTTACTGCTATGCGACAGCGCTTCCTGCGTGAGGGTGTCTGGCTAAGGCCGTTCGAGGATATCGTTTACATCATGCCACCGTTCGTCATCGGTAGCGAAGATCTGACGATACTCACCGACGCGGTAACACGTGTGGTGACCGAGTGGTCAGAGACAATTTGTTAGGAGCATCGTACTCGTAGCTCCAGCAACACTTGATCGATGGCGTCGCCGCTGCAGCTTTAGAACATCTCTGACGCGTCAGGAGTTGGGGTCTCTCGGTTATCGTAGCGGTTTGGGATGAAATCACCCGTGACCATTTCCTTATACGACATGCCCGGCGGCACCATTGGATAGACATCAGCCTTAGGATCAATGATTACCTCGAGGAATGCGGGCCCGTTAAAAGCTAAAAATTCGGCAAGTACATTCGGCAGATCTTTCTTGTTATCGATTCGCTTGGCATACTGAAAGCCATCAGCCTCGGCAGTTTTTACGAAATCCTTTTTGCGTAGAGATTTTTCGCTACCGGATAAGCGACCCTTGAAGAACATGCGTTGCCATTGCATAACCATTCCGTCGCCGTAGTTGTTGAGCACGACAATCTTGATCGGCAGATCATAAGTCGCAACGGTTTCGAGTTCCCCAAGGTTCATGCGGATACTAGCGTCCCCGTCTAAATCGATGACGAGACGGTCAGGTCGGGCAAACTGCGCGCCGATAGCTGCTGGCAAACCGAAGCCCATCGTGCCCATACTGCCGGAGGTCAGCCACAATCTCGGCTCTCGGAAATCGAAATACTGTGCCGCCCACATCTGATGTTGGCCGACCCCAGTCGTGATGATGGCTTCGCCCTTTGTTATCTCATTTATCGTCTCGATGAGGTAGTTTGGTTGAATCAGGGTGCTGTCACGGTCGTAGTTAAGAGCGTAGGTTTCCTTGAGTTTATTTAGATCGGTTAGCCAGTCGGAAAAATCCGTTTCGATTTCTCGACGACGGCCGTAGGCGGCTAGAGACAACAACGCGTCCTTTAGCACACCGACATGAGACCAGTCAGCAGTCTTTACCTTCTGAATCTCCGAAGGGTCGATGTCGAAGTGCATAATGTGTTTTGCATTTGCCGCAAATTTCGGCGGGTTGCCAGCAACACGATCGTCGAAACGACTGCCCATGCTTATCAATAGGTCACAGTCATCTACCGCGTAATTAGCATAGGCTGTTCCGTGCATGCCTAGCATGTGCATTGCGAGCGGACTCATTGTGTCGATACTGCCGAGGCCCATTAGTGTGGTTACAACCGGAATATTACAGTTTGAGGCGAGGGCTCGTAGTTCATCGCTGGCATTGCCATTGATTACGCCACCACCAGCGTAGATCAGAGGCCGCTTGCTTTGCGTAAGCATTGCAAAGAACTGTTCGCAGCACTCCTCACTTAAGTTGTTCTGTTGCACGGCCAACAGCCGATGCTGGTACCCAGGCATCGGTAACAGTCCCTCGCCGTTGAATATACCCTCCCAGTTTTGAACATCTTTGGGGATGTCTACTACAACCGGCCCTGGTCGCCCAGAACGCGCGATCTCGAAGGCAGATCGCATCGTGGATTCGAGTCGTTCTGGTTCGGTGACGAGAAAAACATGTTTAGCGACGGACCCCATGACGCTAATAACTGGGGCCTCCTGGAAGGCATCCGTACCGATGGCGCCTGTTGCTACCTGACCACAAACTACCACGATCGGGATTGAATCGGCCATGGAATCTCGAACTGGGGTGACACAGTTAGTTGCCCCGGGTCCCGAGGTTACTATAGCCACGCCGACTTGGCCGGTGGCTCGTGCGTAGCCGGACGCCATGAAGCCAGCGCCCTGTTCGTTGGCAGGAACGACAAGTGGCATAGGTTCTGCACCATCCACCGAGTGAGTCTGGTTATAGCGGAAAACGGCGTCGTAGGTAGGCAGAATAGCCCCGCCACTATAGCCGAACATGGTTTTTACACCCTCATCCGCCAGAACCTGGACGATCATGTCGGCGCCGCTCATCATGGAGCCCGTCAATGGGTGGGGGCGATTCAGTTTGGATTGAACCTGTGTGTCCATGGTATTACCTGATACTGGCCGTGATTTACTCAACTTTCGACCACGACGACGCTGTTTCCATTCACTTATTCCGGAGTGTTGACGAAAAGTTTGTGCATTGCAATAGGCGTTGTTCTGGGCCAACATTATGCAGCCAAACCTTTAGTCTTAAAGGAGGCTGCGGCTAGACAGAATGAGATATATCATAACGATACTGTTGCAGAATGAAGCAGGCGCCCTTGCTCGGGTAGCTAGCCTGTTCTCGACGCGTGGCTACAATATTGAGAGCCTTAACGTTGCTCCGACTAACGACCCGACCGTGTCTCGGCTGACGCTTGTGACGAGGGGGTCCGACGAGGTGATCGATCAGATATCCAAGCAACTGGCGAAGCTAGTTGATGTTGTTAATATTGTCGATATGACTGATGACGATCATATTGAGCGGGAGTTAGCGTTGATTAAGTTGCTGTTGCATGAACGTAGCGGTGAGGATATATCGGGGTTGGTCAGGCAATCCGGTGCTCGGATATTGGACGATCATGAGGGGTACTTTACGGTTGAGCTGATTGGGGGTAGCCAGGATATCGATCGTTTTATGGCCGACGTCGCTAACCTTGCGGAGATTTTAACGGTGGTTCGCAGCGGCGCGATGGCGGCAGCTCGGGGTGCGCCGGTCCTGACGCCTTCGTAGGGCTTTTATCTCGTCCTTTCCGGACAACTCACATGGTTAATAAATCAAAATCAATTACCGCGACGCGACTCGCCGAGGCTAAACGGCTCGTTCTGAAGATCGGTTCCTCGTTGTTTGTTAATTCCGAGAGCGGTGAACTTGACCGGGAGTGGCTCGAAGAGTTGTGCGTTGAAGTAGCCGAGATGCACCAGAAAGGGCAAGAGGTCATTATCGTTTCATCAGGGGCTATTGCCCTAGGCGCGACCCAGCTCGGGGTAAATATCGCAAGAGCACGGCTGGAAGAGAGCCAAGCTGCTGCGGCGGCCGGCCAGATTCAACTCGCGCATGCCTATCAGGAAATTCTCGGCAGACACAGCATCAATGCAGCCCAGATTCTATTGACGCTCGATGACAGCGAAAGCCGGCGGCGCTATTTGAATGCGGCGAGTACGCTTTTCATGTTACTAAAATGCCGTGCGGTACCCATCGTCAATGAAAATGACACGGTCGCTACTCAGGAGATTCGTTACGGTGATAACGATCGGCTTGCGGCTCGGGTCGCACAGATGGTAAGCGCAGATTGCCTTGTGCTGTTGTCGGACGTCGATGGGCTATATACGAGCGATCCGCGAACGGATTCTAGCGCTGAACATATACCGGAAATCACGGAACTAAAGAGAGAGTATTGGGATATGGCCGGTGGTCCGGGCTCAAATCATGGTTCTGGCGGAATGCAGACTAAACTCGACGCAGCCCGTATCGCAATGGGTGCTGGCTGCCGGGTCCTTATCGCTCCAGGTCAGGTTACACGACCAATTGAGGCCGTGCGGAATGGCGGTCGGGTAACCTGGTTTCTGCCTAGCTCAACTCCGCGTGCAGCACGTAAGCAATGGATAGCGGGGACCTTACAACCTAAGGGAGACCTCTTCGTTGATGATGGTGCAAAGGAGGCGTTGGCAGCGGGGAAAAGCCTACTGCCCGCAGGCATAACGCGGATTGGTGGTGAATTTGACCGCGGCGATGCGGTGCGCGTCGTAGACCACTCCGGCTCGGAAATAGGCCGTGGTCTTTGTGCCTATGGTGCGGCGGATGCGCGCGCTATCGCGGGGCGACATTCCAATACGATTGCCAGTGTTTTGGACTATCACGGCCGAGATGAGATGATTCATCGCGACGATTTGGTTCTGACTGAGGCAGACACCGGGACATGACAACAAACGGTAGACCATTGGTTAACGAGATGGGTGACGGCTTGCTGGAGCAGATGCAACGGTTGGGCCAAGCTGCAAAAAAGGCTGCCGATCTCCTCGGGCGGGCCAGTGCAAATAGTAAAAACGCGGCACTGCTTGGGGCGGCCGAGGCCATGCGCGATTCGGTAGAAGATATTCTTGCGGCGAACGATATTGATTTCAGGAACGGCCAAGACCGTGGCTTATCGGCGGCTATGCTGGATCGATTGAAGTTAACGCCAGAACGAATAGAAGGCATTTCACTTGGCTTGGAGAGTATTGCCGCTCTGCCTGAAAATATTGGCGAGATCAGTGCTGAGTGGGAACGGCCCAACGGCTTGATCATTCAGCGCGTGCGTGTGCCGTTAGGGGTTATCGGTATCATTTACGAGAGTCGGCCGAACGTGACCGCTGATGCTGGTGGGCTCTGTCTGAAGGGTGGTAATGCAGTTATCCTTAGAGGTGGCACCGAGGCTGTCGAGTCCAACACAATAATCCATAGCTGTCTCGTAGCTGGCCTAGTTTCCGCTGGCTTGCCCGAGACCTCGATTCAAAGGATACCGACTCAGGACCGCGAAGCTGTCGGCATTCTTCTGCGAGACATGGCGGAGTACGTCGATGTCGTCGTTCCGCGCGGCGGCAAGAATCTTATCGCACGCGTTCAGGCAGACGCGCGAGTTCCTGTTATGGGTCATCTGGAAGGGCTTTGTCACACCTATGTTCATGGTGGTGCCGATCTTGATATGGCACGGGCGATCTGCGTTAACGCAAAGATGCGGCGCACGGGCATTTGCGGTGCGACTGAAGCAATTCTCGTCGACGCAGCTGTTGCGGACTCACATTTGGCCCCAATCATTGCTGATCTCATCGCTGCAGGTTGCGAGGTGAGGGGTGATAGGCGAACCCAGGAAGCCAACTCTCGCGTTAAGCCGGCTCTAGACACTGATTGGGGCACTGAGTTTTTAGACGCAATCGTTGTTGTGCGTATTGTCGAAGGCCTTGATGAAGCGTTGGACTATATTCGCCGTTATGGTTCCCAGCACACAGATGCAATCGTCACAGCGGACGAAAAAAGTGCCGATCGTTTCCTAACGGAACTCGACAGCGCAATCGTCATGCACAATGCATCTACTCAGTATGCAGACGGTGGCGAGTTCGGTATGGGGGCGGAAATCGGTATCGCGACCGGACGGATACACGCTCGCGGCCCTGTAGGCGCGGAGCAACTGACTAGTTATAAATACGTTGTCAGAGGGACTGGGCAGACGCGCCCCTGATATACGTCTTATGATCGAGTAGGGTAAAGCATCCTAGCGCGAGGTTGATAAAATCCTTAACTAATTATTGGAAGCAAGAATGACGTCTATCTTGATGAATGCCATAAAAGTGCTAATCTCGCTGCTGTTAGTGGCGTTAGCAAGTGTTACGCTGGGTTATGCATCATCTGCGCCGCTAAATCGCCTGCCTGCCGACGTGCTTGATGTCGTGCCTCCTTCATCTAGAGTCAGTGGCCCTCCTGGGAAAATGACGATCCGTCAGGGCAGTTGCCGTAGTATCTCTCTATCTGATATCCGTCGCCGGATCGTCGATATAGCTACTCAAGAGTGGGGTTATTTTGGTTTCAGTGTTGTCGATCAGACGAGTCAGGATCCTGAGCGGTCGTCTCCCCGAAGTATTCGTCGGCCATCACGATTGACGTCTTGGGAATCTCTGCGTGTGGCCGATACCATTGCCGGCTACTGGACCGTTACCCCAGACGGTAGCTGGATAATCGAGCGCCAAAATCGTGTCTGGAGTGGTCCTACTGGTCCCTCGACGCGTTGGCGTGATCCCTGGTCCGCTGCATTTATTTCATGGGTGATGTGCGAAGGCGGCTTCGCGGAGTCAAATCAATTTCGGCGGGCTATCGCCCACCACATCTACATCGATCAGGCTATTCGGGTGCGTGACAACGGTGTAGAGCAGGCCGCGTTTGCCGCTTACGATGTCGGTGAAGTGGGTATTGAACCTGGGGATCTACTCTGTACTGCACGTCGCGCGGCTTATCGCACGCTTAACGAACGGCGCGATCATCTCGGTGTTGGTGCGCGAACGCACTGCGATATTGTGGTCAAACTTGACGAAGTAAATCAACGTATTCTTGCGATCGGCGGCAATGTTCGTGGCTCAGTGCGTCTCAAAATATTGCCCGCGTTTCGCATCCAGAGTGGGCCCCTGCAGCCGGTAGATCAGTCGATGATCCCGAATGGCCGTGCTGTATTCGCCCATCTCAAATTGCGAGCCGATTCCGTTGAGACGGACGTGCTGGATAATAGTCCAACAATTAAGGCACTTGGGGAGCGCCACGAAGTTCTGTCGTTGATGAACTAGTTTTTGGGTATGCTCTTTGGGGACGTACGGAGTTCCTTTCGGCGCTACTCAACGAAGCAATTGTAATCTTCCACTTCCAGACACCAGTAAGTCTCGCGGGTTCCGTAAAAATTAACGGGTCCCAGTGAATTACTTCGTAGTTGAACTGGGTTCCATTTCGATCGTGGTCAGGTTATCGAGGTCGCAGTAGAACGCTGAGCCATGATGTGTGATAGCCATAGTGGGTCCCAGAGCCAGTAAGCAGATCAAATCAATATGACGCAACATACCGTGAATCCTTACATCCGACCGAACGGTAAAATTATAAGTTAGCATTTTGTGCTTCAATGCGGTAACCGTCCGGCTACGCTCGTAGAATGGGACTGAAACAACATTGTAGTATGGTCAAAAATAAGGAGACTCACTTGGCTTTATTAGCAATTCCGACTGACGATGATGCGACGCCCGAGCAGGCGGTTCTGTTCAGGCACGGTAAGAAACTGCTCGGTCGTGTCGCAAACGCTGTTCGCATCGCCTCACATTCGCCTAAGCTGGCGCAATCGATTTTTGGATTTATCGTTGCTGCGCTGCGTGAAGAAGTGACAGAAATTTTGCCACTTCGTACCAAGGTTCTTGTGATATTAAAAACTTCAACACTAAATGCGTGTGAATACTGAACTAGTCATAACATTACGCTCGGTCGAGCGGTAGATATCACCGAAGATACAATCGAAGCGCTGAAGGGCGATTACCTAAACTCAGATCATTTTAGTAGAGCAGAGATAGCCGCGATGAGGTGGGCCGAGGTTCTAACACTAAAGCAATATCACGGTACGCCAGGCCAGTCACCACAGAGTCTTGAGGTTATGGCTATGCTCAAAGAAAGCTATGACGAAGCGCAAATTGTCGAGATCACAATGGTGTCGGGATTCTTCAATTTCTGGAATCGTTTTACGGATGGATTGCAGATTGATTTAGAGGATGACCCACTAATGAAATTGATCAAGAAGTCCGCTCGCGTGGATCCAAGTGATTACGTTGCGTTTATGCGCGACTGCTGGTGGAACCGTGCTGAGTCTTAATGGGGGGCGGAATGAACTAAAGGATTGATTTATTGCGACAGTAGGGGATCGGAATAAGTTACATTGGCATTGAAAAAGCTCTGTGGGGAGTTTTAATGAATCGTATAGCAGCAACTCTGGTTTTCGCGGTCATCGTGCTGTGCCCTGCGCTTTCCTTGGCTTAGGGTTGGCGACTTTATGCCAACCAGGAAGATTATTTCAGTGTAAATTTTCCAGGAGAACCGGAGATTGAGAAGGCTAGCTATAATTCCGAGTTTGGTGCTCAATTTCCCTCACGTGTCTACAGCGTTCGAAACTCGTCAGGATTTTTTACTGTAAATGTGGTCGATTTCCGTGATGCGCAGCGGATACACATCGAGCTGATGGCTAACGAGTCGGAAGCCTTGCAGTATCAAGCCAGGAATAGATGGATTAATGATCAGCGTGCCGCTGTGGCACGTGCCGCTACGGAATTTCGCCAGCGTGGCGGTACTGTCACCTATGACGCTTGGGCTCATATCGATCACGTTGAAGGGCATCAGCTTCAGATCAGTAATTTCGACGGCACACGAACTTTCGTGGGGATTTTCTTCCATGCTAAGGGGCGCATGCTCTATGTACTAGAGGCTACCGTTTCCCCGACGTCGCCGCCACCCGGACAGTTTCAACAGTCCCTACAGTTTCTCGATGAGTATGGTAATCGCATTCGCTATAATTTTGATCCTGAAGGTATTACCACACGCTGGCCGGACTACTGATAGGGTAGCGTAGTTTCCTAGTATCATTCTCCCTCAGGAACTATCATTGGTTGCAGTGAGAACGGCTATTGATTCAGAAGAAAATCGGAGTGCCTGCATGATCAATAAATACCAGTTGTTAGCTATTACCTTCTTCCTAGGTTTCTCGCTCAGTGGGTATGCATTTGAATGCGAGGTCTCGTCGTTCGAGCCGCTTGCCGCGGACTCTCGATATGGTGTGACGATTACGAGCGCTGAATTCGTGGACGAGACCGGCGGTTACTGTCGCGTCGAAGGTGTGATTGCCAACGATGACGGCCGAAGTCAGATCAAATTTAGACTCCGCTTTCCGGATATAGCAACCTGGAACGGTCGTTTTCTCGTTAGTGGTAACGGCGGTACTGCGGGCTCATTTCAAAGTGAAAATCGGGTACAGGTTGCGTTGGAACTCGGATACGCGACAGGACAAACCGACACAGGTCACAGCGCACCTGATAGATTTGGATTAGAGGATTGGCTCATGAAGGAGCTCGAGTCCGGTGTCATTGTTCCCAATTATGTGGCGATCGACAACTTCGCGTATCAGTCGATTCATCTAACGACCGTCGTCGGCAAACAATTCGTTGACGCATTCTATGCACGGGAACCGGAGTATTCGTACTACTTAGGTTGTTCTACCGGTGGGCGTCAGGGTTTGAAGGCTATGCAACGGTACCCTAACGACTTCGATGGAATCGTCGCTGGAGCACCCGTCTTTTCTTTGACACGGTTAAATATGTCGCAAGTTTGGACTGCCCAACGGGTTGCGGAACTGGATGCCGCGGGGGAATCTCTTGTGCCCGAACAATTAGACCTGATAAAGCGTAGTTCTGTGGGTATGTGCGATGCGCTTGACGGGGTTACGGATCGGATCATCGATGACCCGCTAAAATGCGCTTTTGACCCAGCCATGCTCCAGTGCTCCGTGTCAGAGTCATCGCCGCAATGTCTCACCGATAGACAGGTTCAGTTCGTTCGCTCGATCTACCATGGCCCGGTAACCGCAGCTGGAGAACGGATCTATCCCGGCCGGGCCCGCGGAAGCGAAGGAAGTAGCCCGGGTGGTATGGGAGGCTGGATGGATCTGCTGCCATCGCCTACATGTCGTTTTTGCGATTTAGTGTCTCGCGCCTGGTATCAGGATCCGGACCGCAACATGCTCGAGGAGTTCAGTATAGATAATTTCGAGGATGTTGCGGCTGCCGATTCCTCCTATTACTCTGGCGTAACCCGTGCCGATAATCCCGACGTGACGCCTTTCGTCCAAAGCGGTGGTAAAGCTATTCTTTACCACGGCTTGAGTGATCCAGGCGTGACCCCGGTGACCACAATCGAAATCTACGAGGCGATGGAAGATACGGTCTCGCGTAAGCGCGGTGAGTCGGATTTCAGAGAGCACTTGCGACTGTTCCTAGCACCTGGGATGGGACATTGTGGGGGTGGCGACGGTCCCAACGATTATCTTCGACCAGCACTGGAGGCGATCGATGCCTGGGTTTCCGAAGACACGGCGCCAGATTCGATCGTGGTAAGCCACAGCCAGCGCGGTTTGTCGCGCCCTTGGTGTCCGTATCCTCAGGTTGCGAGACCAAGAGAGCCAAACCTCGACTCGAATGATGCTGCAAACTTCCAATGCGTCAATCCACCAGAATAAGCTTGGTGGGTTTGACGCTATTGAGTGCTAATTTCCCCAGGGTGTGATGGCGTTTTTGAGTTGCGCATAACCATCTAAGAACTTGGGCCTCTCGCCCGCGTAAATGTTGTCGAATGTTTCGAGGGCCGCGTCAAGCCAGGCGTGGAGTTCTGTGTTGTTAGGATTGGCATCTCGGTAGGCGTCGCGAATAAGAACGAAGTGGATGCGCGGGTCGTAAGGGCGTTTGGTGCCACCCATCGACTCGTCACCGTCTAGTAGTCTCAGCAACATCGCGTCGGCTGAACCTAGCGTTTGCTCATGAATCGGTGGGCCGTCCATACGGTACATAACCGAGGTCATGTCACGTCCGTTACCCGTTGTGTAACCCATCTCGCCCCAGACATCACTCATTTTCTTATCCGAGCCGACATGATCGAGGACCCGCTGTCCATAAGCCCGCAGAGGGTCAGACACGTCGGCGAGTAGATCGGTAAGTCGGTCGCCATCGAGATCCGTAGCCAAAACAATAGTGTCTTGCTGTTCGATGAGGTCCCAAAGCAGCAGACCGTAGTTAGTGTCGGCGATATGCTGCTCAATTTGCCCGGTCCAGTCTCCCATACCGGCTTTAAAATCTGTGGGAAGGAGCGAGATGATTCGGTCGATCAGTTCGCGATGTTCAACATATCCGTCTACCGCATATTTTCGACCAACATTAAACTTGGTTCCTTGCAACATCCATGAGAGTAGCCCTGCGTTGATGCCATCTTCCATAGCTTGAGTTGGTTTAAAAGCGACGCGTCCGAGTTTGCCGGTGTCATTAACCATTTTCAGAAAGCGACGGTTGGCGTAGGCCATCTGAATACCGGGGGTGTTCATTTCTGAATGTACGATGCCATTCTTTTTTGTGACTGTGAATTTGGCACGATCCTGTGAATAGGGCAGACACGGCATACAGCGGACCACCGTGATTGGGCCGTAGGGCCGCACGTTACAGTAGACGCCGGCCTGAGTTCTGAGCGGCGCATTGCCAGATTTTCCCATTACGACGACTTTTTCGCCGCTCGCATCATTAACGTAGGCATCGCCGGCGGTAGACCACTTGATTGATGTGCATGGCATATTCCCGAACCAGCTCAGAGATTCGAGCTTGGTGTCGTGTCGGTATTGTGCCCACATTGGTACTCCGTAATAAGGGAGTCCTAGCACGTCGATTGCCGCGATTGTACCGAGCAGGGCATAGGCATCTGTCAGAGAATGCGCGACCGGGTTAACGATTCCGTCATGGTTCCCACCTTGCCAGATGACAGCGTCAGGATAGCCAATCGGACGTATATCGGCTGGTTCGAAGAGATCGCTTAGTAGTCCGATCAAATCACCGCTGGCAGCTTCGGTGCGTGCAATATTCATCAGGTCGAGCATAGTTAAGTCTCCAACAAGCTTTCTATTGTTAATTTCCCCAGTTAGGACGGCCCCATGAGCCGAAGGGGATGAGAAGGTCGGCTATTATACGAGCGAGTTAGCCGGAATCCGACTTCTTTGAACGGTCTACTGCGGTGTAAACGACACGCGGACGGTCTCCGCGCCGTGAATATAGGTGCACACTTGCCATATCGGCTAGTGCTGTATCCCGCTTCTCCTCAGTCTCGTACCAGTGAAACTGCTCCCAATCTTTGCCGAGTAGCTGATTAAACGTGTCGTCTACAGGTAAGTTAACCCTGATTCCGAATTGTTTTGATTGTGCTAAATCGCGGTTCAGGTTGTGGGGATGGCAGATGGGCATCGATGAAGATTCCAATTTGTAGATGGCCGGGACGGTAATGATAGCTCAACTGCCTGCTACAATCTGACCAGACCCCGAGAAGACCGTAGTGGTCAGTATCAGACTTCTGGGGTCGAAGGATCGGGATTCGGTGTCGAGCATAGTGAATACAGGTGATTTCTTCGTGGCAGCCGGCCCGGTGCAGCCGGATGACTTGTGCTATATCGAACGTGACAGTGATGCGGCGCTCTGCCAGTCACTTCAAGACCAAAACTTCTGCTATGTTCTAAGCCAGTGCTCGAGCGGTAAATCGAGCCTGATGGCGCGTACGATCCAAATGCTTCGCGCCCAAGGGCAGGTCGCCGCCGTTGTGGATTTGACTCAGATTGCTAGTCGGGGCGAAAGTGAAGAACCTGGTCGGTGGTACTACAATATCGCCTACAGGATCGTCCGCGAGCTGCGACTCAAGTTAGACCTGCAGGGATGGTGGAAGGAGAAAAGTGTACTTAGGAGCGATGAACGGCTAGCCGAATTCTTTTGGGAGGTTGTCTTAACCAATACTACGGTTCCTATCACGATCTTTTTTGACCAAATCGAGCTTGCTGTAGATTTGCCGTTCTCTAAGGATCTTTTCACCGCGATTCGTAGTTGCTATAACTCCCGTACCACAGAGCCGGATCTCGGCAGACTGAATTTCGTAGTTCTTGGTGCCGCTTCAACGCAGCAGCTTGCGCCAGACCGCACTGTTTCGCCGTTTGATCTAGGTATTGCTATAGAACTTAACGATTTCACGGTTGAGGAAACCTACCAGCTCATCCCGGGCTTCCCGTCGAAAGGGGATCACGCTAAGTTGTTGCTCGATAAAATTTACCGTTGGGCAAATGGACAGCCTTATCTGACACAGAAGATTGCGCGTGGTGTTGTGCGCCGTGGCGCTCGATCCGAGGACGTCGAAACCGTTGTGCACGAATTGTTCTTGGCTCAGGGTGCCCGTCGCGAGGAGCCACTTCTTAATCAACTACGAACCCTTCTAACCCGGCGCGCACCGAGAAATCGTCAGGCGCTTGCGTTACTTGGCAGAATCGGGAAGGGATCTCAAATTCCTGGGGACTCAGGATCAACAGGGCAACAGCTGTTGAGTCTTGCAGGTCTGAGTGCGATTGATGATGAGGGTATGTTGATACTTAGGAATCAACTCTTCAGTACTGTCTTCAACCCGCGGTGGGTAAGTAGCTTACTGCCGTTCAATTGGCGCGCAGTAGCTGTCGCGGCCATAGCTACTGGATTCATGACTATGGTGCCTTGGTGGTATACACAAATTCTTCCACAGCCCTACATTGAAGCTATGTCGAGCGTCAGTCAGCCGATCAATGATGCTTACTTTACCTATCAACGTCTACATCGGCTACCAGGTTTCGGAGTGACTGCAGATAGGTTGTTCACGGATGTCCTCGTCCACCATAGTAGGCTAGCAAGTACGTTCGCGGAGATCCAAATTGTAGATGGTTTTCTTCGCGACATGCCCGATCGTGAGCAGCTCGCTGAGGAGCTCAAGGGAGACTACTGGTTAAGACGTGCGGTAGCCGCTTCTCGTACAGAAAAACGTGATGAAGCGCTGTTGTTAGCAGCTGCGGCAATTCCGGGCCAGGGAGAGTCGGCAAGAGCACTTGTTACTGAGTTGATAGGCTCGGATTACAATTATTTGCAGCGCAGCTTCCGGCTTGCCGAAACGCCTGCTCACTGGGAGGTTGACTGGGAAGCGCAGGAAATCGTTATCGTTGCAGGAAACAACAGAGTACGCCGGCTTTCCTTAAATGGAAGGGATTCCAATGAATTAGCAAATGGCTTGACGGCACTGCAGCATCTGGCGGTCCGCCGTGAGGTTAGCGTTGACGAACCGGGCTCGGCCGGCGCGTTCGTGTTAGAGCTGGATATCGTTCATGCTGCCGATGAACAGATTTTGGTCTCTCTTGAAGCTCCGAACGGGGTGTGGGCAGGCTTTACGTTGCCAGCAAATGGGCTGGACAGGGCCGAGTTTGAAGCTGTCGGGATATCAGCTTTGGCTAACCTAGCTGATGCAGATCGCCAGGGTGTTTGGCGCTTGACACTCGTTGACCGGGAAGTGGGTTTCGTCGGTGAGTTGGTACGATGGGGGCTATCGTTTGCCGAAGAGCTTCGCGGTTGGATCGACGATCCAGAGCCAAATTTAATTATTCCCGATCCGGGCCGTTCGAATCAAGTTGATGTCACGATTAGTCCGAACGGGCAGCTTGCAGTTGCGCTCCCGTCGCGACCAGGGACGGTTGGAACTCTTGCGTTATGGGATATCCGTTCTGAGTCGGCGGCTGTAGATCTTGAGCTTGACATGACACCTGAGTTTCTAATGCTAGTTGGTAGGACTTCGCGGCTGATAGCTGTTGCTGGTAATACGCTAACCCTATGGGACACGGATGAGAGATTGCAGGTAGGACGAGTTGTAACGCAGACAGGATTTCTGCTGCCACCGGTTGTGGGTGGCGATGGCGATTACATTGCAATTGCCGAGCAACTGGACTTTAACTCTTCTTTGTACAGTCTTCTGCGAACGCAAGATGGTGAATTAGTTACAAGTATCACCGGAGTTACAGGCGTTCGTGATTGGATACTTGGGCCTCAGGCCCGTTACTTAGCATTATTCGGTTCGGTCCGCGATGTGCAGCTTATGGATCCACGTCGCGGTGATATCTTAGCCGAGCTTCCCCATGACCGGCCTCCAGTCCGTCTGATACCAGTATCCGCCGGTGACCGACTGGTCAGCGTTGATAATGGAGGCGATGTTTTCGTTTGGAACCTAAGTAATTTAGATGGGACGACGCCTACGCGCCGGCGTTTAGGGGTGACCGTCGACCCAGCTAGCGTCAGCGTAGCAACCGATGGTTCTATGGTCGCATTCGAGGCCGCACAAGGTCACGTGGTTGCCAGAGATATAGCTGGCGAGAGCGAGCCGTTCAATTTACGCGTACATCGTGATGATGGGGGAATCCGGACCCGCTTAGCACCTGATGGAGGTCTGCTGATTACGGCTAGCGGTGGGCTTTTGCAGCTATGGCAACTCGAGGATAGGAAACCCGGGAGTGGCACAGGCCTCGACCTTTCTGCTCTCGCTCTAGATAGGTCTGGAAGAGTTGCTGCTCTTGGTTTTCGGGACGGTAATGTTAGCGTTCTGACAACGAGCCAACTCGAAAACGGAGGCTATTCACAGGAGGAAGTCGACTATATTGGGCACCAGGGTAGCGTGAGCAGTATCGTCGTCGATACGCTGCGAGGATCAGTTGTCAGTGGTGGTGATGACGGGACTGTTCGCATCTGGGATATAGCAAGTGGTGCCCCACTCGAATTGTTTATGCGACACGCTGCAGGTCCCGTCAATGCAGTAGCGCTAAGTCCAGATGGCCAATGGATATTGAGTGCTGCTGAGTCTAGCGCGAGACTTTGGAATATGGCCGATGGTGAATTGGTTACTCAAGTTACTACAAATGGTGCAGCGCTCGCCGTATCTTTTTCGCCGCAGGCAGAGCGTTTCGTCGTCGGTGATAGTGCGGGTAACCTGTTTTTTGAATCGCTGAAAGAAGTTTTGCCTAGACGGTTGGCCCGTGCCCAGGACTCTATACTTGCGCTGGCTTACTCGCCTGATGGCGAGTTTTTAGCAAGCGGTGACATGTCGGGTCGTGTGCAACTCTGGGACCCGGAGAGTGCCGCGGCGCTCGGTGAACCCTGGAAATTTCCCCATCCTATCCGATGGCTAGGGTTCACTGAGGGAGATGGCTATTTAATCGTGCAGACGGATCACTGGTTGCACCGGCTATTGGTTGAAAGTCAGACACTGAGTATCTACGATAGTCGCATGCTTGAGGTCGGTACGGCGGCTGGTGCGGCTCTCGCGACTTCGCGTGGAGAGCAACTTCGTTTCGTGGGCGGGCGTGGCCTCGGGCGACCTATTTACTATGAACTCGATCTAAGTAAGCGGGCTACATTGCCATTACCTGAAGGCTCACCCCTCCTCGAACGGGACTGGCCGGGGTTGCTTGGGCTCCAACTCGATGCAACCGGCGCTGTAGTTTTACAATAGTTGTAAATTTATACAGCTTCTAGTTTTTTCGTTCCGATTCGCTCTACCGCCACCCATTATGAATAACCTCGCTTTTATAGGTACTTTGTTAAACGGGTAGTTGTGGGTTAGGAGTTTTGATATGCAAATCCTGCTGGGGAAACGGGATCTCGATATTGTTAGCCGCGAAGGATTTGTATACTTCGCAGTTTAGTTTGTGCTCTAAAAGACCACGGAAAGCTGGGTGCTCAACCCACGCCAGCAATTCGAAGTCTAGACTGGAGCTACCGAACGCGCGTAGCCGCACTCTTGGTTCCGGTGTTGTGCATATTTCTTCATGATCTTCTGCCGTTTGCACAAGAATTTGTTCAACCTCGTCGATATCACTGCCATAGGCAACACCGATTTTTATACGAATTCTGAACTTCTGGTAAGGGCCACCGCTCTCGTTGATGATCTTCGCGTTACCCATTACGTTGTTAGGTACGCTGATCTCGACATCGTCGCGTGTCAGCATGCGCGTACTTCTTAAACCGATGTGAGTTACCTCTCCGCGTTCACCGGTATCTAGATTGATATAGTCACCAACGTTATATGGACGATCCGCGAGGATTGACATACCGCCGAAGATATTCGCAAGCGCATCTTGGGCGCCAAAGCTTAATGCCAGACCGACTATGCCCGCCGAAGCGATCAGTGCGCTGACATTGATATTCCAAGCGAGGAAGATGAAGTACAAAGCGCCGAGTATCAGTACGAGTTTTGCGGAGTTATCGAATAGTGGTAGCGTGCTCGGTTGCACAAATTCGTAGCTACCTTGTGCTCTGCTCAGCATTTTTAATACTTGTCCGGACAGTTTGATCGTGAATCCTAGCCATACGAATACTGCGATTGTTCCGAGACAAGACAGTGTTATTCGTGTGAGCGTTGGAGAGAGCTCTAATTGGTATGTTGCTACCGCTAAGCCCACGAAGAAGATGCTGATAAAAAGTGGTCGCCGTAATGCTTCGACTATCTTGTCGTCGATTTGACTTTTTGTCTGCCGAACTAGTCTGCCAACCGTTATTACGATGAGGCGTTCTGCCACGATCGCTAGAACGAGGCTGATTGTGATGATAATAAGCGCCTGTAGCCACAGATAGGGTCCCAGCCATCCGAGCCAGGGTGTGGTAGCGTCGACTAGTGATCGAATTTGGTCATTCATCCTGACCGTTCCTTCCGCTAGCTCTAGTTTGTGTGGACACCGGTTGTGGTGAGTCGTATTTCTTCAATAGTCCGACCATAATTTTTACCTACTATTAGCAGATGACCGAGCTTAGATATAAACGGAGATATTGTTAAAAACTTATATCTTGAGTTCCAGTCAGAAGGGGATCTCTAATTTTACCGCAACCGTTCCAATTTATGCGTGAAAGAGTGAATCATTTGCCCAGAAGACTTTCGTTCTAAGCCTAGGGTTGATAGAAGCTATGATGCATAAGGAATTTTGGGATAATCGAGATAATTGGAGCTGAAGATTGTGTGGGTTTGCGGGTACACTTAGAGTGTCTCAATGGGTTGGGGCCGTCGGAGCAAGCTTAAATGTTCGTCACTAGATCTATACGAATGGTTTTATACTGGGAAGCCCGTTCTTTTTTAGTTCTGTTGGTCATTTTAGGGATAGTTGGTTGCTCTTCTGCGCCACCCCAATCTCCGGAGAATCTTTGCGCGATATTCGATGAGTATCCCGGTTGGTATGACGCGGCTAAGGAATCCGAGGATCGCTGGGGTACCCCAGCGCACATACTTATGTCATTCGTGAAGCAGGAATCAGCTTTCGTCCATGATGCGAAACCGCCTCGTGACTGGTTCCTATTTATTCCCCTGGGGCGACCATCGTCGGCGGAGGGATACGCACAGGCACAAGACGCAGCTTGGGACGAGTACCAGGACGAGAACGGTGGCCTGTTCAAAAGCCGCTCGGATATTGATGATGCGCTCGATTTCATTGGCTGGTATAACAACAAGAGCAGTCAAGCTCTTGGGATTTCTAAGTGGGATCCCAAGAATATGTATCTGGCATACCATGAAGGACGGGGAGGATATGCGCGCGGAAGCTACAAAAGTAAGCCAGAGGTTGTACGTATTGCCGAGCGTGTTGACGGCCAAGCACGCAAGTATGGCGCTCAGCTTCGTCAGTGCGAGGACCTTCTGTAGTAACGAGTCTGGCCAGTGACGACGATTGAGCTAAACGATTTCGCTACAGGATGACCCAAAGGCAAAGCAGCTATAACAGCGGTGATGCTTCATCATGATGCGTTTGTCTATGCTCTCCGCTAGCGTACCGCCGAGATCATAGGTTTCGTCGTCGTCGACTAGTGTGCAGGCATATACGCGCATGCGCCCTTGTTTCTTGATCACCATTTTTGAGAAGTAACACATGAAGGCTTGGCGAGACACTTCGGTATGGTGCGTTCTCATGCAGTTTTCGGTGATGTAGGGCACCTTAGGATCGCAACCGGGCGTCAGAAATTCTGGAAATGGGACGATTGTTGTGTCCTCGGTCAATCCATATTGACGAAACAGTTGCCGGAATTCGAAATTAACGGCGTCTTTGTTTTCATCTGCGTCCATCTGTCTTGCGACAGACACCTTGAAACCGCGCTGCCCTAGCTCTCTCATACTTTGCCAAGACTTTACAAAGCTACCTTTACCCCGTCCGGCATCGTGACGAGCTTCGTTCGCATAGTCTATGCTGATCCTGAATGAGACTGGATAAGGTTGTTCCTTCAGTGTTTCTATCTGGGGTAGGCGCTTTAATACTGGATCAGTACCGTTAGTTAGCACAAGGCAGGGATTGAGCGTGGATGCATAACGCAGTATGTTGATGAAGTCTTTGACGATAAATGGTTCACCTCCCGTAAACGAAAATT
>Ga0310344_10000750_pt1 | contig 25199 bp, 21 predicted proteins | sample HC15DNA20200_MG_FD_203801 | JGI IMG/M metagenome (GOLD analysis project Ga0310344, IMG submission 203801) | Marine microbial communities from station ALOHA, North Pacific Subtropical Gyre - HC15-DNA-20-200_MG | ecosystem: Environmental > Aquatic > Marine > Oceanic | place: Pacific Ocean: North...
GGTTCCGAGACCCCGTGATCGGGCCATCCGTCGAGTTCATGGCTGATCGAGCGACCTGATTTGAGTCCCAGCCAGCTTACGGTACCCAACATCAAGACGTTAACCCCAACACGGTTCTGAAGGGTGTCCAGGACCGTGTCCACTCCCTCGTCGACGAAGCTAATGGGACTAATTTGGATGCCGACAAAGCGGTTCCCGGATTTGGTCATGTGGAAGATCTAGTGTGAGAGGTGAAGGAGGCGATGCGTTCCATCGCCTCCTGAATCAGCGGCAGTGGTTGGAGGTAACTGATCCGGATGTAGTCAGTGCTAGTATCACCGAACATAGTCCCAGGGAAGACCATCACTCCTGTTTTCTGAAGAAGTTGCTCGCAGAACAATGGCGACGGGAGTCCGGATGACGAGACGTTCGTGTAGATGTAGAAGGCACCGCCAGGATGACCGTAGCTGAACCCGGCCTCGGTCAGAGCTGGCATGAGCCAAGCCCGACGTTCACCGTACTCGTCAATCATCGCGTCAACAGGTTCCTGGGGGCCATTGAGTGCGGCCAATGCTGCATACTGGCTAATTGTACATGTATTGATGGAGAGGGTGTGCCGAGGTTCGGTCAGCATCTCCACAAACTCTACCGGGGCTGCAAGGTAGCCAACGCGCCAACCTGTCATCGAATAGGTCTTAGAAAAGCCGTTGAGAGTGACAGTTCTCTCTCGCATCCCCGGCAGTTTTGCGATGGAGAGATGCTCGTTGGGCGGGTATATCATCCTACCGTAGATTTCATCAGCCACAATGATGAGGTCGTGTCGAATGGCTAGCTCGGCTATGGCACGTATAGCTTCTGGGGGTGTCACCGCCCCTGTGGGATTATTGGGCGAGACTAGGACGAACATCCGGGTGCGTGAGGTTATGCGTGCCTCTATTTCCGCTACATCCAGGGCAAAGTCATCCCGTTCAAAAGTGGGGACTGGGATGGGAGTGCCTCCACAGAGGTGAACCGCCGTGTCATAGGTTGTGAAGCGAGGGCTTGTAATTAGGACCTCGTCCCCGGGAGAACAGAGACCGAGCATGGTCAGCATGATGGCTTCCTGAGCTCCGGCAGTCACCACGATCTCATCAGCCCCATAGTCAAGTCCGTAGCGGGTGCTGAGATTATCCGCGATAGCCTCTCGAAGTGTCGGGATTCCGGTGGGCCCCGTGTAGTGATGATGATTGGCATCGAGAGCTTCTTTTGCTGCTTCCACGATGTGCGCTGGCGTGTGGAAGTCCGGGTCTCCTCGACCTAGAGCGATAATGTCGTTCCGTCCAGCAGCGATTCCGAGCATACGAGTGCGGAAAGCTCCATCTTCCTCTACGATGCGCGCGGCCAGCCGAGAGTTCAGTAAGCTCAACCGAACATCCTCCGTCCGCCCACAAAAGTCGTGTTTACCTGCTCCAGGGCGCTCAGGTTCTCATCGGGACGGCCGTCTACTACGATTAGGTCTGCTGCCTTGCCTACCTCCAGCGTACCGACGATGTCCTCCATCCTCGAGAGCCTGGCAGCACGGATAGTGATCGACGCGAGAGCATCCATATTGTCCTTGCAGACTCCAGTCTTGACCATAAAGTCAAGTTCAGGAGCGATTATATCGTGCTCAACCGCTGGGCTGCCTGCGTCTGTACCAAAGACAATAGGGACTCCTGCGCGTGCAGCCTTTAAAAGTCCTTCGTACCGGTCCGGGTTTGCCACGGCCTTCTTACGTTCTGTGATTTTCCATTCTGGAATCCCGAAGCGGCGAGCAATCTCGGGTTGGCTTTGCTGCACTATGGGTGCAAAGGTCGTAACCACGGGAATCTTCTTCTCGAGGAGAAGTGCTACCGTAGCATCGGACATGGACCCGCCGTGTTCGATACAGTCGACTCCAAACCGGGCTACGCGTTCAATGCAAGCGTCATAGGTAGCGTGCGCAGTTATGGGCAAGTTATTCCGGTGGGCTTCATCGATAACCGCCTGTAACTCTTCATCAGTAAACTCGAGAGTATCATGACAGGCCATGATCTTAATCAGGTCTGCCCCTCCTCGGACCTGCTCCCGGACTGCTCGGCGCATCTCATCCGCACCGCTAGCCTCCCGGCAGACCCAGTAGGTGTGCCCTCCTGTCTGAATGATGGCTGCTCCACAGACCTTCAGTCTCGGTCCGGGAAAGATCCCCTGCTCAACAGCCTGCTTCGAAAAGAGGTTCATCTCGTGAAATCCAAGGTCCCGAACCATGGTCACGCCCGCTCGTAGGCTCTTGAGCATGTTTCCCGCGGCCTTGAATGCTGAGATAGGACGCGGATCATCCATGGATTGGCGAGCCAGATCATGAATTCCGTCCCAGTTGAGGTGTGCGTGGCTATTAATGAGTCCCGGCATTAGGGTCCCACCGGTCTCCTCTACGGACGCCGAGCCCTCTTTCAAGTCGGTCCGGGGACCTAGCGCTGCGATCTTTCCTTCCTTCAGCTCTATAAAGCCGTCTTCGATGATTGCTCCAGCCATGGTCAGGATTCTCCCCATGAGCACTAGATGAGGGGTGGGAAGATCGAACATGGGCTTGGTGATCTTCTCGTATCGCCAGGCAGCGGGTTCGGGCATGCTACAGCTCCTCAGCAGGGAAGGGTGCGTGTTTCGAGAGGATGGTTGGTCTGGAAGCGGCTCGCTAGGTCCACGCCATCCGTGCCTAACAGAAGTGTATCGATGGTGCGCCATCCGTCTAAGCCAGGGCGGTAGACTCCCGGTTCGCACGAGAACACCATTCCAGGGGTTGTTGGGGTAAGGTCTCCAGGGGCAAGCCACGGGGCTTCATGCCCCTCGACGCCCATCCCATGGCCGATCCGATGCCGGACCGCATCTGATAGCCCTGCATCTCTAATAGCCTTTAGGGCAGCTTCATTCACTCGGGAGCAAGGCCATCCGCGTTCGAGGGCGTGTACCGTGGCTGCACCCGCCTCATCCATCGCTTCCATGACTTTAAGTTGTTCTGGACGTATCTCACCCAGGACTAGGGTTACGCCACTCTCGGCATGGTATCCTCCCAAGCTACAACCGATTCCTGCTATAATGGGCTCGCCGGGCAAAGGGCGACGGACGGTCACGGCGCCGTGAGGTAGAGCGGCCCGAGGCCCAGAGTGGACTGAGGCAGTGATCCTTGTCAGTGTACCCTGGAATGCATCTCCGTGGGTGGCCAAGAGGAGCTTTTTGACGTGTCCCGTGCAGTCGGCTAGCAGGTCTTGCTCTGTTCCGCCTTGTCTGATGATGTCTCCTCCCACCGCCAGCAGTCGCTCAAGAACCAGATCTGCGAAGCGCGCAGCTTCTCGGATTAATATAAGCTCTGCAGCTCTTTTTACTGCGCGCTCAGATTTCGCGTGGTCAACCAGGTCTAGTCGTTCGAGCTTTGCCTGAGCTGGTGTCAGGAATTCAGCTTCAAGAGTGTCAATAGCCATCCTTTGGGCACTCGCCTGCTCGATCATCCAGAGCACAGGAGGACTCTCGCCAGGGAACTCCTCATAAGTTCTGACCCCAACTCCTGGAATGTCCATGGCGTTCTCTAGTTCTAGTTGCGGGACTAGTAGGAGCGCTTCACCGTCGACTGGAAGCCAGAGTCCCATAGGGCGCTCGTTCACGGAAAAATGCCAGCCTGTTGCGTAGGCCAGGTTTCCGGGTCCTAGTAGCAATAGGCCATCCAGTTTCTCTCTCTGGGCTCGTTCTCTGAGTCTCCGTCGGACATCTTCGCGGAATCGGGGGGGTAGGGGTTTCAAAGCGATTCGTCCTCCCACGGTCCCAACACGATGATCTCGGATTCGACTCCTAGCTCTTTGCCTAGTGCGTTAAGATCATCTAGCGCCTTCTTTTCCAGCGGAATTCCCACCGCCGTTTTTCGTGCTACTCGGCGGGCTTCCTGTTCTCCCGGGATAAGAATCTCATTGAATCCCGGCCGTAGCGCTCTGGACTTCACCATATCCGTGAAGTCGTCCATCCTCCGGCGGAATTCCTTAAGGGGCATAAACCATTCGATATCGATAGCGATTAAAGTATGGCTCACATCCCACTTTCTCGGGTTGGCATAGGGGGTAAGTCCGTAGCCTCCACCGCTAATCACACCAGTCAAGACGTCGGTCATGAACGCGAGACCGTACCCCTTGTACTGCCCGATACCCAGAAGAGCTCCGGCCATGGCCGCGTGTGGATCATCTGTTTCCTCTCCTGAGGGGGTGAGTGCCCAGTCCAGTGGTATTGGACGTCCCTCGTTCGCATGCCAGCCCATCATGCCCTTGCCGGCGGTAGTGAGGGCTATGTCGAGTACCGCAGGGAACCCGAGCCCCGTTGGTGCAGCTATACCCCAAGGGTTTGTACCAACAGCACCTTCCCGGGCGCCCCAAGGGGCCATCTCAGGCCCGGCATTAGTGAACGCAATCCCAATACATCCTGCGTCTGCAGCAAGACAAGCATGCACCGCGCTCGAGCCAAAGTGCGTGGAATTCCGAACTACTGTTTGTCCAATGCCACAAATTTTAGCCTTCTCAATAGCCAGGTGCATGGCTCTGGTTGCGGCCACTGTACCGAGCCCGTTATGGGCATCTACAAGGGCCAGCGATGGGCTCTCCTTCACGACTTCCCAGCGAGCCCTCAAGTCGATGAAACCCTCCCTGAATCGCTCCTGGTAGCGCCTGAGCTTCTTCACTCCCTGGCCGTGGCCGGGGTGGAACCGGAGTTCTGAGAAAATTAGCGCGCGGCCGAAGATGTCGGCATCCTCCTTAGAGAGACCCATGGCTCCGAGGAGGTCAATGACGAACACTTCAAGGCTCTCCCGGGTGACAGCTGTCATCGGAATCAAGAGCTAGTCCTCGAACTCCAGGAGTTGGACTAGGTTGGTATCCGAGGACTCAAAACTACCCAGTTCTCCTGCCGGGGCGGTCATAAGTATCGCGATTCCTGGGCCATAGCCGGCTCGGGGTCCATTAGTCGACGCCACCACACCGATAGCTCGAGCTCCTCGGAGGTACCCATGATTGTAGCGGCTGTCGGTATCTTCGAGAGCTACCAGATCCCCCAGGCAGAGCCGGTCCAGACCCAGCTCTCGCAATAGGTCCTGGTCGGTCGACTGCATGTGGAGGCTTCCTCCCTCAGAGGTCAAGCCGAGGCCGGCTCCTACCAGGTGTGCAGGTATCTGAGCAGTGACCCCGAAGGCCACTTGAGTCTGACTTTCCTGAGCAGGGAGGCTAGCCAGAAGCTCTGGAGAGATTCCCTTGAGGGATACATTTGGGTGATCTGTCAGCTTTAGTCCCACGCCTTCGGCCCTCACTAAAACTTGGTCCCCCACTGCCATTAGACTTCGTGCCTTGTGAGGAATGTGCACGATCACCTGCTCGGAAAATCTTCCCGATTTTCCGGTGACTATTCCTTTGGTTCCTAATGCGTCACCAGTCATCACCCGAGCTCGGTTGCCCACACAGGCGAAGACGTTCAGCCCTCGATTTTGGTTGTCGTCAGACTGTGCTACGCTCACACCTGGGTGAATGCAGTCCGCGGCCCAACCGAATGCTCGATCTCCTACCGACACGTTGTAGACGATTCCTCCATATGTGGGAAGAAGGAATGGGGTGCCGTCTGCAGCGAGCCGATACGGCTCGGCGGGCAGGCCAGGAAACCCAGGGTGTGCAACTGCTCCAGCCACGGAGACGGCTACTAAATCGGTTTCGTTGGTAGCGAGGTTATTACACTGGGTCATGCTATACCTCGGATACGAAGTTTGTGGGCGATGTTGGCGCTGGGGTCGATATGGAAGTCGAGGATCTCAGGGGGACCGGTGATCAGCGTTAGAATTCCGGGGCCATGGCCGGTCATCACAGAGTCACCGTGGATGCAAAGGCAGACGGCTACCCAACCGTCACGATAGGAGCGCCCAAATCTGTGGTCGACATTTCGAATGCCGATCAGGTCTCCCAGACGCATTTGGTCTATACCAAGTTCCGCCATCAGTGATCGGTCTCCAGACATAAGGTCTTGATCGACGAATTCGGCATTTAGCTCCGCTCCTGAGCCCATAATTTTGGGCGGGAGCTCCATAGCCACAGGGCAGCTCACCCGCCCGCTCTTCTCGTGGAGGTCAAAGGCTCTAGCAAGAGCAGGGCTCGTCTTTTTGAACTCGATGGTGGGATAGGTTTCCAGACTCAGTCCACGACCCTCAGTTCGGATCTGGATTGTGTCCCCTACGGTTATTTCTTCCAACACTTCTGGGGGGAAGTCCACGAGGAGACGCGCATGCTCTCCAGTTACCACACCTTTCGCTCCCTTGGCCAACCCAGTCACTACTTCCGCCTCATTCCCAATGCATGTCAGGTAATGCAGAGCGTAGTCAGCCTTTTCATCCGGATTGGCGATTGAGACACCTGGCTCCACGTGGTCTCCGGCCCAACCGAATGCCCGGTCCCCTACCCGTGCGTTGTAGGTGATTCCGTACATACCTGGTAGGACCTCACCGACCCCATCCGGCCAATGGACGTATCCGCCCTGACGGAGGGAGGGCTGGCTCACCCGTCCTGTTACCGCCATCTCAACTAGGTCGTTAAAGTTCCAGCGAAGCCCTTGGTTCATGCGCCTCCGGGGTTGAAAAGATCAGCTTCATGGTTGGTGCCAAGAGTGCCGAGGCACCTGCTTGACAGCGCTGGTCGACGGAGGCCACGTTGCGCTCTCGCCTGTCTACAACATACAGACTACCGTGCCCTTGGGCTCGGTGCAAATCCGTCACTCCGGCGGGATTCAAGAGGCCAAACGCATGGGATACAGCGCTTTTATGGAGCGTATGGGGGAGGTCAACGACCTCCTAAATGCTGAATCAGTCCTTAACTGGGATGCTAGGACTATGATGCCTCCCGGGGGCGCAGATACGAGGGCAAAGCAGCTAGCTACTCTGACCGTAGTGGCTCGGGACCACCTTATAGCCGACGAAACCCGGAGGCTCCTAGAGCAGGCGGAAGCGGAAACCGCCAACCTTGCTTCGGACAGCGTGGAGCAGACGATTTGTGCCCAAGTGCGGGAGGCAATCGAGTATCACCTTAGGATTCCCGCAGCTCTGGTACGCAAGCGGGCTGAGGCGGGCTCCATTGGACAGCACATTTGGGCTAAAGCTAGGGCGGACAGCGACTTTTCTTCGTTTGTGCCTGTGCTTGAAGAGACCATACTCTTGAACCAAGAGATGGCAGAGTGCATTGGGTATGATGAGCATCCTTACGATGCTCTCATGTATCGCTTTGAGCCTGGAGAGACAGTACGCTCATTACAGCCCCTATTCGCCTCGCTCCGTGAGGGACTTCTTCCATTGGTGAGGGCAATCGGCGAGCAGGAGGCACCGCGCACAGACTTTCTTGAGCGTTCATTCCCTGTGAAGGAACAGCTGTCCTTTGCTCTCAAGATGGCCAGTAAGTTAGGCTATGATACTGACCGGGGACGTTTAGACCTAACTGTGCACCCGTTCGAGGTTTCCTTCACGCGAAACGATGTTCGAATTACCACACGGGTCAATGATGAGTGGATGCCCAAGAGCCTCTTTGGCACGCTTCATGAGACGGGGCATGCGCTCTATGAACAATTCTGTGATCCAGCCTATACTCGTACCCCGTTTGCTACTGACTTGGTCGGTCTTTATGCGGTAGGTGGGGTAAGCTTCGGAGCCCATGAGAGTCAGTCACGCCTTTTTGAAAACCACGTTGGTCGTAGCCGTGAGTTCTGGGAGCTGAATTACGGGGAGTTGCAGGCTTCTTTTCCGAATCAGCTAGAGGGGATCGATACAGAGACCTTCTGGCGGGCGATAAACCGGGTTCAGCCTGGACTTATTCGAGTGGAGTCTGATGAGCTGACTTATGACTTTCACATTATGCTCCGAGTCGAGATAGAAGCAGCTCTCATCGACGGAAGCCTGAAGGTATCGGAGCTTCCGGAAGCTTGGAATGCAAAGATGAAGGAGTACCTAGGACTAGACGTCCCGAACAACCGGCTTGGAGTTCTCCAGGATGTACATTGGTCATCGGGCCAGGTTGGTACTTTTTGCAATTACACAATCGGAAATGTGATGGCAGGTCAGCTTTTCGCCTACGCGACTGATGATGGTGGGGTTCGCGATGGCTTAGCCATCGCGGATTATGTGCCATTGAGAGAGTGGATGACTGAGCATATTCACCGTCACGGTCGCCGCTATACCCGGGATCAGCTACTGGAGAGGGCTACCGGCCGCTCCCTTGATCCGACATTCTACATTGAACACCTCACTAAGAAGTACTCAGATATCTACGGGATTTAAATCCGCCATGTCTAAAGGACAAAACCGCCTAGCACGACGTGTCAAACTGAAAGAACAACACATCGTCACACGGATGATGGACATCGCAGCCGGGTTGCCTGATGTCATCAAGCTTGGGAGGGGGGACCCGGATCTGGATACCCCAGAACATATTGTCCGGGCCGGTCAGGAGGCCTTGGCTTCCGGCGCAACGCACTATACCCACCCCATGGGTCTTTTCGAGCTCCGCCAGGCGATTGCGGACAATATTGTGACCCATGGCGGCGGCCTTTATGCGCCGGAGGACATCGTTGTTACGCCCGGTGGACAACAAGCAATGTTCATCATCGCATTAGGACTTCTGGACCCAGGGGACGAGTTGCTCATTCCTTGTCCTGGCTACAACCCCTATATCCAGGCAGCTGAACTCACTGAGGCCGCACTGGTAAATATCCGAACGACGAGAGCTACGAACTTCACTCTCACGGCGGAGTTAGTTCGAGAGCACATTACGCCGCGCTCTAAGGTCTTGATCCTCATCAACCCTGGTAATCCAACTGGGACCGTGATCCCTCCAGACGAGGTTGCCCGGATCTGCGAAGTTGCCCGAGAGCATGATCTGATCGTTGTATCCGATGAGATCTACGCGCGTCTCACATACGATGGTCATCTTGCCCAGCCAGTCTCTGTGCTTCCTGATATGCAGGAGCGTACGATTACCCTCTCAGGTTTATCGAAGGCATATGCCATGACAGGTTGGCGGGTGGGGTATTTTGCGGGTCCTTCTGACTTGATGCCGGCTCTAGCTGAGATCCATCACGCTTTCGCTATCTCAACTTCTGCGGTGAGCCAACACGCAGCACTTGCTGCGTTAACGGGACCACAGGATTGCGTAGAGGAGATACGCTGTACGTTCGACGGAAGGAGGAAGGTTCTTTGTGACGGCCTTGCTGAAATGGGAATCCCGTTCGCCGAACCCCAGGGCGCCTTTTATGTCTATGCAAAGGTCGCAGAGAGTGGAGTTGAAGCCACCGAGTTTTGCGAGCGACTCATTCGGGAGGGTCAGGTAATGATCTTCCCGGGAAGGATCTACGGTGATTACACGGACGATTATGCTCGCTTGTCCATGACTCAGCCAATCCCTCGTATTCAAGAGGCACTGGCCCGCATGACAAGGGTAGTTGAAACCATCCGCCAGGAACGCTCGGAAGCGTAGAGCCCCATAAATACGAGATCAGACTATGAAATCAGATAATCCGAATGTTCGCGGTATCAAGCACATGGCGTTCGCCGTACGAGATGCAGAGAGGGCGCTGAGCGCGTATGCCAGCTTTCTCCACGTTCCGGTGGGAACCCAGATCGAGGAGTATCCCAAATCGAAAAATCGGGTTGCACTTTTCTATCTTGGGGGAATCGAGTACCAGCTCTGTGAATCCATGGAACCGGACGGAAGGTTCGCAAAGTGGATAGAAGAGAGGGGTGCTGAAGGGCTGCACCATATCTGCTATGAGGTTGACGATATTGACGATGCTTTGGCCCATGCGCAGGCCAAGGGCGCAAACCTCCGGATCTGCCAGGCCTGCGAGGTTCACGGCTCTCACCCTCATCCCGAGGGTTGGGTTGCCTTTCTGGATGATGAAGCGGGAGGTATCGAGATCGAGTTCATGCAGGTCTATACACCGGAGCAGTTGAAAGAGTACGAAGACTTCAAGGGAATATAAGGTGAGAGACTTCTGTACCGAGACCCACGATTGACATGCAAAGCCATCGTGATTTCATAGGCTATGCGGAGAGTCCTCCTGACATCTGTTGGCCGGGAGGTGCGCGACTAGCTGTGAATTTCGTCCTCAATTATGAAGAGGGTTCGGAGTACGCTCTCGAGGATGGGGATTCTCGCTCCGACTCTACTCTTACCGAGGTCGCACAACCCAGGGTGCCCCATGGGCAACGGGATCTCGGGGCAGAAAGCATGTTCGAATATGGGAGCCGCGTCGGGTTCTGGCGGATCTACCGACTCTTCCGTGACAGAGACCTCCCACTCACGATTTTTGCTTCAGCTTTGGCACTAGAGCGTAATCCTAGCGTTGCTCAGAGATTGGCAGAAAGTGATTGGGATGTTGTGTGCCACGGTAGGCGCTGGATTGAACATTACCTTCTAGATGAGGCTACAGAGCGAGATGAGATTGCTAAGGCGTTCGACTCGATCCATCAGCTTATTGGACGGCCCCCTGAGGGATGGTATTGCCGCTATGCACCATCTCCTGTCACAAGGAAACTCCTTGTAGAGCATGGGGGGTTCAAATATGACAGTGACTCCTATAACGACGAGCTCCCATACTGGGTTCGGGTCGAGGATCAGCCACATCTAGTCGTTCCTTACTCCCTAGTAACGAACGATGCTAAGCTCGTAGCTGGTCCCTTAGTGACCGGGCGGGCTTTTGGGGAATTCCTCATTGATTCTTTTGACGAGCTCGTTTCCGAGGGTGGGTTACACCCGCGGATGATGTCGGTAGGGATGCACGCTCGGATTCTTGGGCACCCAGGTCGGATCCGAGGCCTTCAAGATTTCCTCGCACACATCCATGATAGGGACGATGTTTGGGTCTGTTGCCGAGGGGACCTCGCCGCTCACTGGCGGACTGTAGCTCCTCCCACGGAGTTTTCTGGATGACAGTGACGCTTCAAGATCCGGATCCCACTGTCTTCGCGCCATTCGGCGTGTTCCTAAAGCCGCCGGCTAGGGTGGGAGATCGTTTAATGTTTAGCGAATGGCTGGAGCCAGTGCAGGGAATGTCTCAACAGTGTCACCTGAATCGGGTAGCACCATCGACCTTACCGCTCATGGTGGAGCAGGTGGAGAGTCATCCCCATGCAGCTCAAGTTTTTCTCCCGATGCAAGTTTCGCGCTATCTGGTAACGGTTATGCCCTCGGATGCGGCTGGGTCTCCTGATACTCGGCATGCCCTGACATTCGTCGTTCCGGGTACGCTAGGTGTGGTCTACCATCCGGGGACATGGCATGCGGGCATGACTGTGCTGGATGAAGAATCCAGCTTCGTCGTTCTGATGTGGAGGGGTGGGGATGAGGACGATATTTTCACCGACATTCCCCCAATTAAGGTGCTCCCTCAAGAAACCGATCCACTGGTGGACCACGGTGAATTGAGCAGTGCTGAGTACCCGGAATGAAACGAGGAAAGGTTCTAGTTACTGGGGCAGGGGGTTTCGTAGGGAGAAACCTCTCCCTGGGTTTTGCTGATCTCGGTTGGGGGGTGATCGGTATTGATCGTGCGTTCGATGAGGTCTGGGAGCGTGACGATATGTATTGCTGGACTGCTGAGTTATCAGAAGGAATAGCCCCAGGGTTGCCTGAAGTGGATTTGGTTGTACATGCCGCCTGGGTGACCACAGACCCGACTATACTTGGGATCACCAAGGCGGAATATATGGCGCTTAACATCCGGCCCTTGAAGGCGATATTGGAGTATACTGCCCGCACCTCTCCAGCCATTTTCATGTTCATGAGTTCCTCGGGAGTCTTTGCGCCGACGGATGCGCCCGCTGGACTGACCGATAGTGATTCCCCTACCGGGACATCTCCTTACGCAGAGGCTAAGCGGATAGGTGAGGCGTTGGTTTTCTCAGCACTCTACTCGGAGACAACAGCGCACGTAGTGCGTTTGGGGCACCTCTTCGGTCCTAGTGAGGTGGCTCGACCCAGCCGACTAGGTTTGTCCTCAGTGGCTGGTTGGCTAGCCGCGGCCCAGCAGGGGCAATCAATAGCAGTGCGATCGGACGATCCCCTGCGGGACTGGACGTTCACGTCAGATCTTGCACCGGCACTCGAGCAGTTAGCAGACGGACCGTCTGCTGGGTACCCGGTTCATCTGGCCAGCACCTATGTCAGCAGTGACAGTAAGTTTGCTGCCCTTATCGCCTCTGAGTTTCCTGGGATAGAATTAGTCACCGTGCCTGCGGAGGGACGGGTGAAACCGCCGATGGTACCAAGCGATATCCCTGTCCTTCGGGACTTCGAATGGACCGATCCGCTCACTGGCTTACAAACCCTTCTTACTGCTGAGGTTGTCGCGTGACTCCGATCAGATTCATCCTCGTGGGAATGGGGCCCCGATCTCGTATTTGGCGGAGGGTGTTGGAGGAGCATCCCGACTGCTGTATGGTCGGGTTGGTAGAGACTAATCCGGATCGGCTTTCTAAGGTTATGACGGAAATCCCTAATGCCGTGGGAGGATTCTCACTCGATGAAGTAGCAGCCTCTGTCGAAGCTGATATCGCACTTCTGTGTACTCCACCAGGTAGACGACACTCCCAGGTAGCTGCTGCATGTGCTGCTGGCCTGGGCATTTTGGCAGAAAAACCGCTTGCTGACACGTTTGAAGATGCCGAATCTCACGTGACTGCTGCTACGGAGGCGGGAATCCCGCTTGCCGTTGGGCTCAACTTCCGCTACCTCGCAGTGACTCGGGCCCTGAAGGCCCTTTTTTCTCCGGATAGGTTGGGGTCACCGGAGTTCGGGCGATTCACCTACGAACGTTGGCGGGATGGAAGGCTAGGGCACCTAAACAAGTATCCGATGTCTATGAAACAACCTATGCTTTGGGAGCAGTCTATCCATCACTTCGACCTCATGCGGTTTGTATATGATGCTGAGCCGACTCGTATTTCTGCTCGGACTTTCAACCCGTCCTGGTCGATGTATGAGGGCGATGCTAATGTCGGCGCGCTGATCACCTTCACGGGGGGGCTTGAAGTCAGCTATCAGGGAACATGGGCGTCTAACTGGCAGAGGATGGGTTTCGAGTGGCGAACCGAGTGTCAGCGGGGAATTGCCCTGCAGGCTGACATGTTCGGGGCACTTGGCTATGCACATAGGGATGACTCAGAACTGACTTCCGTAACGCTTCCAGAAAGTGAACCTTGGTTAGACGATGCCCGCGGTCTACTAGCGGACTTTGTCGGTCACTTCCGGGATGGCACACCTCTTCCATGTCCGGGGACCGATCACTTGCATTCCCTTCGTATGGTGGAGGCCTGCATCCGGTCCTCTGGCGGCGAGGGGACTGTAAGCCTCAGCGAATAGAAAGGATGAAAGCCTAATGAACCTCCCAACGCTATTAGCTCGCACTACCGCTGCCGGACTCCTTGGTATGACCGTAATGGTTGCTGCGTGCTCGCAGCAGACTGAGGATACCATCGTAGTGGGGTTGAGTGCCGATGTCACTACGTTCGAACCGGGTATGATCTCTAGTCGGGACAACGCGAATATCGCTCGGCATCTTTTCGCCGGGCTGTTTTCATTGACTTCCGAAGGGGATCACGTTCCGGACCTCGCTCACACTTTAGAAATCTCGGAGGATGGGAAGAGTTACGTCTACACACTGAGGGAGGGCCTAGTCTGTCATGACGGGGAACCCCTCACGGCAGAAGATGTGGCATATACCTTCAATCGGATTGCAGACCCCGATAACCGGTTCACAGGTAATGCTCCCGGTTTCGTATTCACGTCCATTGGTTTTCAGGGTGCAGAGGTGCTGGATGAGCTTAAGGTTCAGATCAACTTAGCAAGGAAAAATCCGATCGCATTTGGCCTTATCACAGAGATCTATGTCCATTGTAAAGATGCCTATGAGCGGATGACGCTTGATGAGGCGGCCTCAAACCCGATTGGGTCGGGTTCGTATCGGCTGGCTTCGTGGACCCGTGGCTCTGAGGTGGTGCTAGAGAAGGTTCGCGAGCCTGGCAATTTTCAGAGGATTGTGTGGCGGATTATTCCTGAGGCGTCTACCCGGACAGCAGAACTCATCGCTGGGAATGCTGATATCATAGCTAATGTCGTGCCTGAGCAGGTCGAAGCGATAAATGGTTCGAGTCGTGCTGAGGTGCAGATAGTGTCAGGCACGCGACGCATGTATCTCGGTTTTAATTTGTCCGAACCCTCTCGCCAGATGCCTGGAGGGGAAGCGATTCAAGATCCTCAAGTCCGGAGAGCTCTTCAGTACGCTGTAGATGTGCCCACCATCTGTCGCCAGCTCCTTAGTGTCGAATGTGAGCGGGCGACCGGCTTGGTGAATCGGCCGAATGATCACCCCGGTTTAACGCCTTATCCATTTGATCCTGCAACAGCAGAGAGGCTTCTGGATGAGGCTGGTTGGTCCCGGGGGAGTGATGGGATCCGGTTTTCGATTCGCCTCCAGGCTGGGCGGGCTCGCTACGTGAACGACGTCAATATTGTGCTGGCCATAAGCCAGTATCTGCAGGACGTGGGCTTGGATATCGAAGTGGATCTTATGGAATGGGCTTCCGTTTACAGCCCTCTTCTGCATGCGCGTAGCATGGGACCCCTCTTTTTTCTTGGGACAGGTGGAGGGTTGTGGAGCCCGATCTATGACATGACAGATCTGGCGGATGTTGGCTCCAGCACTAACTACACCCACTGGGATGACGATCGCTGGTTCGGTCGCTGGGGTGATCTAGCAGAAGCTGCTACGCCTGAGGAGAGTCGCTCGATAATTAACGAAATGCTCCAGGTTTTCTACGATGATGGGCCTTGGCTGCACCTGTATTTTCAGCCGGATTTCTATGGGGTATCGAACCGGATTGACTGGACTGCTCGCCGAGATGAGAGAGTGTTCCTCTTCGAAGCAGGGCTCAAGTGATTCTGGTAGTGTAGGCTAGCTTATGGGATCGTATATTCTGAGAAGATTGCTTCAGAGTATCATCGTGATCATTGGGGTTACTCTTGTGAGCTTCCTAGCGCTCCAAGCTGGTGGAGACCCCACTTATCTCTTCGTCAGTGAGCGGGCTTCTTTAGAGGAAATTGAGGCAACTCGCCGGGCTTTAGGTTTTGATCGTCCGCTTCATGAGCAGTATCTGAGCTTTGTTGGTAACCTTGCCCAGGGTGACTTCGGGCAGTCCCTGTCTTATCGGCAACCTGCAATAGAAATCGTTCTCGAAGCCCTTCCGGCTACTATCGAACTGACTTTTTTCGCGATGGTTATTGCGTTGTTTCTAGCGATTCCTCTTGGGATTTTAGCAGCTATCAATCGGGGTACTGGTTGGGATGGGTCCATAACTACGCTCGCCATGTTCGGGCAGTCGATTCCGAGCTTCTGGTTGGGGATTATGATGATCCTGTTTTTTGGCCTTTATATGCGTTTATTCCCAATCTCAGGACACGTCCCATTCCTCGCCCCCTTGATAGCAGGAGAATTCGCTACGGCGCTTGGAAACCTGCCCCGTACGATTTTCCACCTCATACTCCCCGGAATTGCTGTGGGTGCATACTCCCTGGCCCGGAATACCCGGCTTGTCCGCTCCTCCCTACTGGAGGTGCTAGAACAGGACTATGTCCGGACCGCTCGCTCCAAGGGTCTGCCGGAGATGCGGGTTCTCATTCATCATGCCCTGCGCAATGCATGGCTTCCGGTCGTGACCATTGTTGGTCTCGAATTCGGCTTCCTACTTGGTGGCGTCGTAGTGGTAGAGACAGTCTTCAGTTATCCGGGAGTCGGTCGTCTGCTATTTGCGGCCATCAACCAAAGGGATATCCCTTTAGTACAGGCCGGAGTTGTACTCTTAGCGGGAATCTTCATCTTCCTGAATCTACTGGTAGATCTCATCTATATCCGTCTTGATCCGCGGATGAAATTGGCCGAGGGGCGTGGATGATAGATCAACCGGACAAAGGGGTTGCTTCCACTACCCGCGAGACCAGTTCCCGTCGGGCTGCCCGTGCAATGCTGCAGGCGCGTTGGCCCGTCCTTGCTCTGATTATTCTCGTTGCTACAGCGATTGCAGCTGCTTTCGGTCCAGTGCTAGCTCCGTTCGATCCTAACAGACAGAACCTACTGCTTCGGCTGGCCGATCCCATGGCTGCGGGTCCGGATGGCTCCGTCTTCTGGTTAGGTTCCGATGTCCTTGGTCGGGATGTTCTGTCTCGCCTGCTCTACGGGGCCCGGGTCTCACTCCTAGTAGGTATTGCAGCGATCTCAGTCGGAGGGACCATCGGGGTCGTGGCAGGGCTGCTTTCGGGATACTTCGGTGGTTGGGTAGACGACCTAATCATGCGTTTGGGCGATATCCAACTTGCGTTCCCCTTCATTCTGCTGGCGATCATGTTCCTAGTTGTACTGGGGTCCGGAATCTGGAACCTTATCCTCGTACTAGGAGTGGGTCAGTGGGTGACCTATGCGCGGATAGTCCGAGCTGATACGCTCTCTCTTCGTGAGAAAGAGTTCGTGGAAGCTGCAAGGGCGATGGGTGACAGCACCACGTCCATAATCTTTCGGACAATTCTCCCAAACATTCTTGCACCCCTCACCGTGATTGCCTCGTTCAACGTAGCAAGCGTCATTCTCTCTGAGGCGGCACTTTCTTTCCTGGGCCTTGGGGTGCCTCCCTCGGTCCCTACCTGGGGAAGTATGCTGGCTGAGAGCCGTGACACGTTAGTTGCCAATAAGTGGTGGCTTGCGGTCTTCCCGGGCGTAGCCATCGTACTTACCGTTTTGAGCTTCAATATCCTGGGAGATTGGCTCCGGGACTTCCTGGACCCGCGGTTGCGGGAACGGACCTGAGGAGGAGTAGATGAAGGTCGGAATCATCGGGGCGAGTTTTGCGCGGGACGCATACCTTCCGGCACTTTACCACGTCCCTGGAGCTGAGGTAGTGGCCCTAGCGTCTGCGCGTATGGAGAGTGCCGAGAGTGCCGCCTTGCAGTTTGGGGTGCCGCACGCCTACGACGACTGGGAGGCGATGCTGGCTTTGCACGAATTAGACCTGGTTTGTATTGCAACCCCTACGGTTCTCCACGAGCCCCAGACCCTAGCGGCTATCGAGGCGGGGGCGCATGTCCTCTGCGAAAAACCTACTGCCATGCACGCTGGGGAAGCGAGCCGGATGCTTACTGCAGCTGAGGCAGCCGGCCGAATTCACATGATTGACCATGAACTCCGCTTTAATCCCAACCGCGTCCGTATCGCAGAGCTCATCTCAGAGGGAGATCTGGGAGAGATACGGCATGTGAATATCTCTAACATTGGGAAAACCTGGGCGGATCCAGGAAGCCGTCCGAAGGGGGATTGGTTGAGCCTAGCAGAAAATGGGGGAGGAAGATTAGGTGCCAACGGGAGCCACCAGGTGGATCTTCTGCGCTGGTGGTTGGGGGAGGTGGAGTGGGTTACTGGGGCAGCGCCGGTCATGGTGCCGGACCGTTTAGACAAGGGTACCGGAGAGCCCTGGATAGCGACTGCGGATGACGTTGCTTTTTTCACGGCTGAGATGGATTCCGGGGCCATAGTGCAGGTGTTCATGTCTGGAGTCGCCTCCCACAATGTAGGCAATGCAACCCAAATCTTTGGTTCTCGGGGAACTGTCACTCTCTCTAATGAGGATGAGAAACTTCTGTTTGCTCCGGCCGGAGAAGACTTCCAGGATATCACTGTGATGGACCCTAATGCGGATCTTCCTGGGGTGAACGCTGGCATCTGGAATGTCTCTGTCGTAGCCCTAATGCAGGAGCTTGCATTAGCTATCCGGGATGGGAGGTCGCCCAATCACGGCGCAACATTTGCCGATGGATTAGAGAATCAAAAAGTTCTAGATGCGGTTAGGATCTCCGGTACTGAGCGGCGTTGGGTTCGACCAGAAGAGACTCTTGTCGGTTCTTGAAGGGCAGACGATCCTCGTCACTGGGTCGGCTCAGGGGCTGGGGGCTGCTATCGCCCGACACTTACACAAGTTAGGTGCTCGGTTGATCCTGCTTGATCGTGATGAAGAAGGGTTGGCAAAGATTAGTGCAGATTGCCCGGGAGCTATTTGTTCCGTGGTTGACTTGGCCGATGCTGGAGCCACTGAGCAGGCCATCACTGAGATAGTTACTGGCCCGGTAGATACGCTCATTCACAACGCTGCGATTCTCCGCGTAGAGTCTTTGGAGGCTGTGAGCTTTAACACCTTTCAGGACACCCTCAACGTGGGAATCCAGGCAGCGTTCCAGCTGACGAAAGCAGTTTGGCCTGGTATGAAGGAACGGGGTGGCTCACTCGTATTCGTCTCGTCTCGATCGGGGGTCGAGGGATTCGCAGATGAGACTGCCTACTGTGCGGGGAAGCATGCGCTGGAAGGTTTTTCGAAGTGCCTGGCTTTGGAAGGTGCCTCCTATGGGATCATGTCTGTGACGATCACGCCCGGCATGTATATGCGTACACCCATGTCCGAGACCACCTATTCCCTGGAACTCCAGGAGAAGTGGGTGGACCCCATTCTTCTCGCGCCAGCTTTTTCATACCTCGCTAATCGTCCCATGCAGCTGTCGGGTCAAAGGCTGAATGCATGGGAGCTCTCCCAGGAGCAACCTCCACCATGACTATGCAACCCATCTACGATTGGATCGACGCACATGTCGACGAGTGCGTTCAGGACTTGCAGCGCTTGGTTCAACAGCCCTCTGTCTCTGCTCAAGGGATAGGGCTTAGAGAGTGTGCCTCTTTAGTACGGGACATGATGCACAAAGACGGGCTCCCAGCTGATTTTCACGAACTGGCAGAGGGACCTCCGGTAGTGTTCGGACATCTTAGGGCTAGAAAGCCAGCGAAGACCATCCTCTGTTATTCACACTACGACGTTCAGCCTCCGGAGCCACTTGAGGAATGGAGTTATGGCGGTCCCTGGTCCGGAGATATCGTGGAGGGAGTGCTCTATGGGAGGGGGTCCACAGATAATAAGTCCGGGGTGCTCGCCTTCAATAAGGCTGCCAAAGCATTCCTACAGGTCCGAGGAGAGGTGCCAGTGAGCTTGAAATTCCTCATAGAGGGGGAGGAAGAGATCGGCTCGCCTAACTTGGCCGCTTGGGCAGCCCAGAATAAAGAGCTCCTAGAGGCAGATGGGATGCACTGCCTGGACGGATCCATGGAGACAGGGACGGCAGTACCTGACGTCTCATTAGGGCTCAAGTCAGTGCTATTTGTAGAGCTTATCGCACGGGGAGCGAATACAGATGTTCACTCCCTCAATTTCCCGTTGGTGGAGTCACCGGTATGGGAGCTGATCTGGGCCTTGAATACCATCCTCGATCGGGACCGCCGGATTCTCATTGAGGATTGGGAGGAAGGACTCTGGCAACTCGGGCCCGAAGATGAAGCTCAATTAGCTGATAAGGCAGCGCGGGTGGACCTGGGGGCATTAAAGAAGGAGTGGGGAATTGACGAGTTCGCCCTCGGTCGGGACGGGGTGGATGCGATTCGGGCCCGAGCCTATGAACCTACGGCCAATATCCAAGGGATATTAGCTGGGTATAACGGACCAGGTAGCAAGACTATCATCCCCAACGAGGCCAGGGTCCGGATGGATTTTAGGTTGATTCCCAATATCCAGCCCGTGGATGCGATCCGGAAGCTTAAGGACCACCTGGAAAAGCATGGCTTCGGCCATATCGAAGTCAAGGCTTTTGATGGTGCTGAGCCGCCTTACAAGATTTCAGTTAAAGAAGACATCAGTCAGGCGATTATTGCGGCTGCCTCTGAAGTCTATGGAGAGTTGCCTGTTGTAAATGGCGTTTCGGCTGAGGGCGCGATTTTGCGTCACGTTTGGATCCCGTGTGTCCTAACTGGATTTGCTAACCCTGGAGCAAATCTCCACGCTCCGGATGAGAACATCCAGCTGGATAAGTATATCCAAGGGATCAAGTACGCGGCCGCCATCATGGAGCACTTTGGCAGAGCATAAGCTAGCGGCGCCGAGGCTGATTAATGCACGGTACTTATCAGCTAGTTCGAATTAGATAGCGTTTTCTGCTGTCCTAGCATATTTAAGGAGAGTCCTAAATGTGCCATTCCGCCGTATCTAGCGGATCACGGAGCAGTGGAAGACTCTCAACTACATCGAACAAACTCCGCAGTCTCAGGAATTAGGCTAGCTACACAAGGCTAAACAAGAACGGGAATATATGTATTTAGAAATTGGACACCTAGGTTATACCCAAGGCAGACAGGGACTTCATATATCACTTGCGAATGTGAAGAAATGATTTGCGGTGTTCCCAGCAGATTGTTAGACTTGGCGTGAAACTGAGGTTAGGGAAAATGTACTGAAGTCGAGTTGTGCTTGCCCGGCAAGCACATGGCGTGGCCCCCCAGGGTGGAGAGTCACGACAAACACTAGATGTCAATACCAGGAGGACCCATGAGTGGTTCAAGGTTCGGTCGCACAGGTCTGACTATAAGGCATGGCCTTATGGGACTGGCGGCGGTATTCGGTCTATCACTGTTCAGTGTGGCTCACGTTGCTGCTCAGAACACTGGGACCGTAACCGGCGTTGTCCGAGACGCTGTCAGCCTGCAGACGATGGCTGGTGCACAGGTGAGCGTCGATGGTACGTCCATCGGTGGCCTGACTAATAATGTTGGGAGATACCTGCTGCTTAATGTACCAGCTGGTGAGCAAACTATTACGGTCGTCAGCCTGGGCTTTGGCACATCGACTGAAACGGTGACCGTTGTGGCAGGTGAAACCACCACGGCTGACTTCGGATTGCGCCAACAGGCACTTTCGCTTGAAGGTGTGGTCGTGACTGGCACAGCTGGTCAAGCGCGTCGGCGTGAAGTCGGTAACCAGGTTAGCTCATTAGAAGATGCAGACATTGAGCTGGCTGCGATTACTAGTATTTCGGATATTCTTCATGGTCGTTCGACTGGTGTTCAAATTCAGGATATGACGGGTCAGGTTGGGGGTGGAGCCCAGGTTCGGATTCGTGGGAACAGCTCTCTGACCGCCGGTAACGATCCGCTGATCTACATTGATGGTATGCGGATGGAATCATCAGCCATTTATGTGGATGATGAAGGTGGTGCCTCTCCCATGGCGATGGACTTCATCAACCCGAACGACATCGAACGTATCGAGATTGTGAAAGGTCCAGCAGCGACAACCCTTTACGGCACAGAAGCCGCAGGTGGCGTGATCCAGATCTTCACGAAGCGCGGTAGCGTGGGTGCACCCGCGTGGACCTTGAATGTGGATCAGGGCGTTCGTATCCAGCCACTGATGGCAGGAATGGGTGGCATGAACGATGTAGATATTAATCCGACTGGCTACTACATGAATGACTGCTCGGTCCATAGGATCTACAACTCATCGTTCAAACCTATATATCCAGACCGGGGTGCCGGTTGGATCACGGTTGATAGTGCCCAGGCTGGTTGCCCGGAAAATGGGACTTGGTTTAAGCGTGGCCACATGCAGCGGTACAACTTGACTGTGCGTGGCGGTAGCGAAGCTGCGACGTACTTTGTTTCAGGCCGTTGGGATGATGAGCAAGGGACAATAGATCGGCAGGGTGCTGGGACCTATGGCATAAGAGCCAACGTTTCATTCCAGCCCTCCGATGGTTTAGACGTTACCGTGGCCAACAGCTATCAGCGCCGCAGCATCAATTGGATACCCGACGGAAACAACGCGTCAGGGTTCATGTTGAACGTGGTGCGTGGTAAGGCTGGGTACACTCCGAAGAACGATGATTCAAAGGTCTTCGAAAACGATCTTATTTCAAATATTCACCAGTACCAGACAAGTGCTAACATCGCGTGGTCACCAAGCATTGCATGGAACCACAGATTGAATGTTGGTGTGGACTACACGGTCCAGGATTATGTGGACTGGAAATGGTGGGACTACTACTCGAATCCAGAAGGAACTCGGCAGGATTCACAGTCCCAAGACCGTAATCTGACCGCTGACTACAGTGGGTCATTCAACTATGACATTTTTGAGAACCTAACATCGAATCTGTCTTTCGGTGGTCAGCTGTATGAGCAGTACAACTACAACGTCTATGCCTACGACGAGAGATTCGCGGGACCGGGCGAGCCGTTGATTGGAGACGGAACAAATCAGAATGCAAGTGAAGGTCGCCTACGCATTCGTAGTGGCGGTTTCTTCGTACAGGAGCAGTTAGGCTGGCGGGATCGGGTCTTCGTGACAGCTGGAGTGCGTTATGATGGCTTCAGTACATTTGGTGAGGGCTTCGGTCTGGCAAGGTATCCAAAACTATCAGCCTCCTACATCATTTCTGATGACTTCACTTTGCCGGGCTTAGACCAGCTCAAGTTGCGTGCTGCTTGGGGTCAGTCCGGTAAGGCCCCGGGCGTATTCGCGGCCGAGAAGCTATGGTCGGCAACCTCAGCAGATGAGTCTGTACCTGCTGTGGTGCTAGACAATTTCGGTAACCAGGACCTTGGTCCTGAGAGAAGCACAGAGCTCGAGTGGGGTGTAGAGGCATCAGCCCTGCAGGGCCGCGTGACTTTCGAGTTTACGAAGTACGACCAGGTCACGAAGGACGCGCTCATCGGCGTGCAGCCGGCGGCTTCGACTGGTACAAATAACTCAGTGCTCCGAAACCTGGGTGAGGTAGAAAACTGGGGTACGGAAACTGCGCTGACGGTAATACCTGTGAGTTCCGACATGATGGAATTCTCGCTGACCGCTCAGTACAGTACCAACGACAGCAAGATCACGGACCTGGGTCCGCTAGTAGACTTGGGAAGCTCAAGAACGGTCGGTTGGCCGCTCTGGATCCGTTATGATGATCGTCTCATCACATGTGATACCAACGATATAAGGGGTGCAGATGCTAATACCCCGATCCCAAACCCATGTTGGGATAAAGATGCGTTGTACGATCCAAATAACGAGCCAGATCTTGCAAAGCGCATGATCGGACGGCTGTATCCGACGAGTATGTTGAGCCTAAATACGCGTTTGTCCTTATGGCAGAGGCTGACTATTGACGTGTTAGGCGAGGGTCAGTACGGGTATGTTAAGAACCCGGGCTATGCCTTCCAGACCATGCGTCGTAACCAATTGGATAATCCGGTGTGGCCATATTGCGCACCGCTCTTGGATGTTTGGAATAATGGAGACCGTACGACTCTGACGAACGAGGAGGTAATTTCCTGCGTTCCGAAGTATTCAGATCACGGGGTCTGGGCGACTCGTGGAGGAAACGGCGACTTCTTTAAAATTCGCTCGGCTACAATGGCCTGGCGTATTCCTGAAAGCTGGCTTCCAGATAGCATGAGAAGTGTCCAACTCATGATGCAGGCGAAGAATCTCCTGACATGGACTGACTATATCGGAATGGATCCAGAGTCGGCCGATAACGGCCCCACTGACCAGACGCCTTATGACTACTACATCACAGCACCGCCGCGCACGTTTATTCTCGGCGTGACGGTGAACTTCTGATGGCGGGGGAAAAGACGATGAGCAATAAGACCGAGATAGCCGGGCGCAGCGTAAAGGCGCTCGTTGTGGCTGGGCTCACCATTTTTATCTTCTCCACGTGTAACCTGGACGTGTTTAACCCAGGTGCCATTACGGATGAAGCGCTCAATGACGCATCACTTATGGGCGTAGTTGCGAATGGTGTTGCTAATGAGTTCAATCAGCTACCTGACAATTTCGCACTCGATGTCATGCGCATGACAGATCAGGCTGCCGGAAACGGGAGCTACAACGGCACGGGTCGTCTGCGTCGAGGCACGCTCGATTGGGATGAGACTAACGGTGATTGGGCTCAGCTCCATGAGACGATTTGGACCGGGCTGTCGGCTTGGTACCGAATGTCATCAATCGAAGACTATGATCAGAACACCAGCAAAGATGCGGCCAGGATATGGCTGATGATCGGCATGGCTCACCGGATGTATGGTGAAAACTTTTGCCAGGTTGTCTATAGCGTAGGCTCTGACTTCACAGAGCCAGAAAAAGGCGGAGTCTTACCACGCACCGCAGCATTTGATAGCGCTATTGTATCGCTGAATAAGGCAATATCAATAGCTCAGGCTGCGGGTGGAGCTAGTGATATCATTACAGCGGCGAAGGCGGGTATAGCCCAGGCCTACGTTGGTAAAAATGACTTTGCGAATGCCACTCAATGGTCCACTCAGGTGCCGACCGATTTCGTGTATAACGCGATCTACAACATGAACTCGAACAGTAACTTTGTGTGGTACGAGACAAATGGCCGGAACGAAGTGGGTCTATTTAACACCTATAGCTACAATATGGCCGGTATGGACCCGCGAGTGCCTTACGAAGTTTGTGGGACATTTGATACCCCAACGGATCCATTCAACTCCAATGTATCACGCACGGGTCTATGCAGCTCTGAAAATGGAGCGGATGGTGTAACGGCCCACGTGAGGCAGACGAAGTTTCCTCTTGAAGGGTCCGACATTCCCGTTGCTAAAGGTACGGAAATGCGTCTGATTGAGGCCGAAGCTGCGATGTTAGGTGGTAATCTGTCCGATTTCACGGCGCGGATTAATGACGTCCGTACTCACTGGGGTATAGCCAGCATTGATGCGCCGGCAACAGTTGGTGCTCTAGAGTACGTCAATGGAGTGCGTGCTCCGTTCGAGCGGAACTTGCACAATGCATACGATGCGACTCTAGGAAACGTCGGTGATCCAGGTGTTGATGCCTGGTCAATCCTTGATGCTGAGCGTCATCTTACGATGTTTGGTGAAGCTCGCAGGTTATGGGATATGCACCGCTGGGACCATCCATTCTTGGATGGCGGACTCGTGTTCTGGGATACGGAAACCAGAAGGGTTTCGTGCTATCCAGTTCCGGAAGATGAGTGCACATTGAATCAACAACTCACTGGAACAACACTTATGACGGGTATAGGTAGCGCAACTCATACCTGTAATTGATCGGGGTTACTGGGTGATGCAGCGCTAAGCGCGTTTTGCATCATCCAGTCTTCGCTCCTGTTGAGCTTACGCTGCCCCCGCTGGCTTCAAAAGCCGGCGGGGGCAGTAGCTATTGTGGGGTCAGCGTAGAAACAAATTTCCGCACTCGGCATGTCAGCTGTTGTTAGCGTGAACCGTTG
>Ga0310344_10000751_pt1 | contig 25188 bp, 17 predicted proteins | sample HC15DNA20200_MG_FD_203801 | JGI IMG/M metagenome (GOLD analysis project Ga0310344, IMG submission 203801) | Marine microbial communities from station ALOHA, North Pacific Subtropical Gyre - HC15-DNA-20-200_MG | ecosystem: Environmental > Aquatic > Marine > Oceanic | place: Pacific Ocean: North...
TCCGCGGTTGCCGCGTGCGGCGCGTCGTGCGTCGGCCCGCGCTTGAGCTTTGGCGTTACGCGGTGGGATCCGACCGTTTGCTGGGTCGGTGACCAGCGATGTTCGTCGGGTTGACAACCCCTTGGGTACGCGGGTTGCCAGCCAGATGGCATTGTCGTAGTGAACGTAGGTCTCATCGCGGTAGGTTTGATTGAGGACCTTTTCGCGTTCATCGCTGTCCGCGAGGGTGATGACGTGACGGGCGAGGGGATCTGCGCCGTCTACGGTGAGCTGTGCCTGCAGCTGAGCCCACTCCTCCTCGCTATAGAAGGCCTGATCACCTAGATACTCGGGTCGTTCCATAGGGGTGAATGTTTGGGTTGTCCAGTAGCCCTGCAGGTCCGGCTGGCCGTTGGGCATGCGGGGCATTTCCCATCCTGGATCCACCCCAGGTGTGTTGTCCGATTGACCTTGCCCGAACGACAAGGCCGGAATAAACAAGGCGATAGTTAGGATAGTGGCAACTACTCGGAGACGATCATGCATCTCAATCCTCCTCAAGAGGCTTCCCGTGTAATCCGTAATGACCCCATCATCGCTCAGGACAGCGCTGTCTGCAAGCCTGTTGCTGGGTGATGGACTATTGGCGTTCGGCCGTCAGTCGACGGACGAGCTCGATCGTGTGGGTTGGCGCTTCGAATTCGGCTTCCTCGAGAGGTGTCCGGCCATGTTGATCCCTAGCTTCGAAGTCAGCACCGTGCGCGGCGAGGTATTCGACAATGGCATCGTCGCCGACACGAATAGCGTCGTGGAGAGCGCTTGGGGTGCCCAGCGGGTGCTGGTTCACGTCAAGCCCCAGCTCGACGGCGAAATGGACAGCCTCTTGGTTTCGGCTTCGGGTGGCCAAGAGGACTCCTCCAGCACCCTCGAAGGTTTCGGTTGTGGGATCTGCCCCGACGGTAACCAGTGTCTCCATCATTGCGGTGTCACCGCTCTGTGCGGCAATCAGAAAAGGAGTGAGTCCACTTGTGGAGCGGATAGCAGCTGCGTTCCATCCGTCGTTGCGGGCGGTTCGTGCTTGGAGGTCTGCACCGCGCGCCACAAGTTCTCTTGCTAGTGCGCTGTTGCCCTGTCTGGCCACTTCGTGCAGAGGGCTCGCACCTGTGCGGTCACGTGCGTTGACGTCAGCGCCTTTGTCCAGCAGCAGTCGGGTGACGGCCTCACTCCCCCGAGCGAGTGCAATCATGAATGCGGTGTTGCCATCGGAGGCCACTACATGCGGTTCAGCCCCAGCGGCCAGTAACAGTTCCGCACTGGATGGGTCCGTGTGTTCGGCTGCGAAGAGGATGGGTCGGAAGCCGCGGTAGGATTGAGCATTGACGTCGGCTCCAGCCTCAACCAGCAGACGAGCTATGGCGGGGTGGCCTGTCGCTATGGCCCACATCAGAGGGGTCTGACCCATGCGTGCTTCCGCCGTGTTAACGGTGGCATCGTGGTCGAGCAACAACCGCACTACATCGGTACTGCCAGACAGGGCTGCGGCCATCAGTGGCGTGTCGCCGCTCCATCGAGCTGCTTCGACGGAGGCTCCTGCATCCAGTAGCATCTGTGCAATGGACACATTCCCGTTGCTACTTGCTGCCAGCAGTGGTGTTTCCCCATTTTCGTCAGGGATATTAGGGTCGGCCCCGGACTGAAGCAGAATGGTAACGATTGCGAGGTCGTTACGTAGGGATGCCCACAGGATCGGGGTCGACCCATCTGCTCTTGTCTCATTGACGTCGATTCCCTCATCGATCAGGGACCCGACAAGTTGTTCATAGCCCCTTTGCGTAGCGTCGATCAACTGCGTTTGGCTCGCGTTGTCTGCCTGTTGGGCGAGTAGGGAGGGGAGACTAAATGAGCAGGCCATTAGGGCAGTCACGGCGATCGTTCGCATGGTTCTAATGGTAGACTGGGCGTCCAGTGACCGGAAGATATATTTACCGGGCAGCGGCCTTTATCACTTTGTTTGTCGGCTTACCGACGACTTCGGCGATGTCAGAGCAGGCTGAAGTGTTGGTGGAGGTAGATAGTCTTCTCAAAGATACGGTCCAACGCTACTGTCTTACCTGCCACAATGACCGCACCAACACTGCTGACTTTTCGCTTTCTGGGTTGAGTTCTGCTAACCGGATGCCTGCCGAGGTATTGGAGAAGGTACTCCAAAAGCTGCGTGCAGGCGAGATGCCGCCTGTGGGCCGGTTACGTCCAGATGCGGAGACGACGGCGACGCTACTTGTCCGGTTAGAACAGCTGCTTGATGCGCAGGCATCTGTGCGGCCCAATCCAGGAGCCCCGGCGATTCACAGACTAAATAGGGCGGAATATCGGAACGCCGTGCGAGACCTGCTGGATTTAGACTTGGATCACGCTCGCGATCTGCCGGCTGACGATTCCGGCTACGGTTTTGACAACATTGGGGATGTCCTGACGGTGTCGCCGTTGCACATCGAAAAATATGTCTCGGCTGCCAGGCGCATCAGCCGTCTGGTTGTCGGAACGATGGTGCCTCGACCGGTGGTGGAACGTTATGAGAGTCCTCGTGGCAAGTCTGAAGAGGCACTAGACCAATTACCTCCAAATGAGCGCGGTGGCATCGTATTCCGGCACTACTTTCCATTTGATGCGGAATATGTGCTCACGGTGCGCGTGGGTGGTCGGCGGGCTTCCGGGATGCCGGCGCCTCGTCTTGATCTGCGTATGAACGGGCGTCGAGTCCATTTGGTCGACGCTGACTTCAGCGGTGAGGATGGGAACCAGGGGAGTCGGAACTTTGAATTCAGGATGTCCGTGGCTGCGGGCGACCACGAAATTGGCGCTGGGTTTCTCACGGAGTTTGCCCGCATCGAGGACATAGGGGCTACAACACTCAATGATGTCTCTGTTGACTATGTTCTCGTGAGTGGCCCGTTTGGGGCTACAGGCCCTGGGGAGACGACGTCCCGCCGGAGGTTGTTTGTCTGTCGGCCTGAACTGGGTCATGAGGAGCGTTGTGCTAGGCAGATCCTTGGCGAGGTTGCTAGACGAGCCTACCGACGGCCGGTGACCAGCGCTGATATTGATCCGCTGCTGGAGCTTTACCAGCTAGGGCGGATTGAGGGAGGGGGGTTCGAGGCGGGCGTCGAAATGGCGTTGAGTGGCGTGTTGGTATCGCCCAACTTCCTCTTTCGCACCGAGGGTGCCCCGCCCGGTTTGGCACCCGGTTCCGTCTATCCGGTTTCTGACTTCGACCTTGCCTCTCGACTGTCGTTCTTTCTCTGGAGCAGTATTCCTGATGATGAATTACTTGACCTTGCTGGCCAGGGCCGCCTGAGCGACACTGCGGTGCTGGCTGGCCAGATCAAGAGAATGTTAGCCGATCCAAAAGCTGGCGCTCTGGTGGACAACTTTGCTGGGCAATGGTTACATCTGCGTAATGTTGCTGACTGGACCCCTGACCCTGAACTATTTCCTGGATTCGACGAGTCACTCCGTTACGGGTTCCTGCGTGAGACGCAGCTGTTTCTGGAGCATCTGATTCGTGAAGACCGGAGCGTCTTTGAACTGATTGACGCCGACTACACATTTTTGAACGAGCGTTTGGCGGAATTTTATGGTGTCGAGGGTGTTCGGGGTGGGTATTTCCGGCGTGTGTCGACGGAAGGCACTGAACGAGGTGGCATCCTCACTCAGGGCAGCATCCTGATGGTGACCTCATACCCAACTCGAACTTCACCGGTGCTGCGTGGAAAATGGGTACTTGAAAACCTATTGGGTGCTCCGCCGCCTCCACCGCCTCCTGATGTTCCAGAACTGCCTGACAGGGCTGGTGCATCTCCAGGAAGTCTCAGAGAGGCTCTCGAGCAGCATCGGGCGAACCCCGCTTGCGCGGTTTGTCATGCCAGGCTCGACCCGTTAGGGTTCTCTCTTGAGTCTTTCGATGCTGTCGGTGCTTACCGGCTTTCGGAACAGGGGCGTCCCATCGAAGCTGTAGGAGCTCTCCCAGATGGTACTGTGGTAGATGGACCAAGGGGTTTGAGAGGTGTGCTGCAGGCCCGTCAGGTGGAGTTCGTCGAAACTGTTGCCGAAAAGTTACTGACATATGCGCTGGGTCGCGGTCTGACCTCGTCCGATCGCCCAGCCGTGCGCCAGATTCGCCGGCAGGTAGCCGTTCATGACTACCGATTTTCAACGCTGGTTGCAGCGGTTATTGATAGCGTTCCGTTTAGGTTCAGGAGGAAGCCGGAATGATGATCACTGGAACAGCATTGCCGCGGCGGACGTTCCTACGTGGGCTGGGCACTGCGGTTGCCCTTCCATTCCTCGATGCCATGAAACCGGCATTTGCCGCTCGCCCAACCCCTATTCGTCGGGTAGCCTTCGTGTATACGGCTAACGGCGTGATCATGCCGGATTGGACGCCAGTGGAGGAAGGGACCGGCTTTGAGTTTACCAAGACGCTCCACCCGGTCGAGCCGTTCCGTGATCAGCTTCTCGTACTGACTGGCCTTGCGCATCGAAACGGAGAGGCTCTGGGTGACGGCCCTGGGGATCACGCGCGAGCGGGGGCGAGTTGGTTGACCGGCGTGCACCCGAAGAAGACCCAGGGTGCTGATATTCGGAATGGACAATCCGTTGATCAGATACTGGCAAAGGATCTTGGGCAGAGCACGCCGCTGCCTTCACTCGAGCTCGGACTCCAGGATGTGCGAATGGTAGGTGGCTGTGATTCTGGGTATAGCTGTGCTTATAGCAATACTTTATCGTGGAGTTCGTCCACCACCCCATTACCTTACGAGAACAACCCGAGGCGGGTGTTTGAGCGCCTGTTCGGTGACGGTGATACGACCGATCCGGTGGAACGTGCCGCGCGGGCTCGCCAGAATCGAAGCTTGCTCGATTTTGTGCTTGAGGACGCACAGCGGTTACGTCCTCGTTTGGGAACGAGCGACCGGCGTAGGTTGGGAAACTATCTCGATTCTGTGCGAGAAGTAGAGCGTCGCATTCAGAACAGTGAGCGACGCGATAGTGACTACATTGACTTGCCTGAATTGGTTCGGCCGGATGGAATACCACCGACGTTTGAGGAGCATGTACAACTGATGTCCGACCTGATCACCATTGCGTTTCAGACCGACCTCACTAGGGTAGTCACCCTGATGTATAGCCGGGAGGGAGGCAATCGCACCTATCGGTCTATCGGTGTGCCTGATGCCCATCACGGTCTATCCCACCATCGGAACGACCCGGCACGTATGGCTCGCCTGCAGTTGATTGATCGGCATCATGTGGCCATGTTCGCCGACTTCTTGGACAAAATGCGTGGCGCCGAGGATGAGGATGGTAGCCTTCTCGACCATTCAATGGTGCTGTATGGCAGCAGTCTTAGCGACTCGAACCAACATACCCATGACAATCTCCCAACTTTATTGGCGGGTGGAGGAGGTGGCGCGCTGCATGGTGGACGCCATATCCGCTATGCTGACGGTACGCCGATGACGAACCTGTTTCTTACAATGCTCGACCGTCTTGAGATTCAGCGAGATCAGCTAGGCGATAGCACCGGGCAGCTCGAGCACCTGACCGGTCTGTGACAGCGTCCTTCCACATACTTACCTGAGGCTTCGCTGGCAGCTGTGATGGGACTGTCAAGGCTATGGATTCCTTGACCTCAAGCAAGGTGGTTCCATGCAGGTTTGACTACCTCTTGGGCACGGCAATTTGTCCTTTCATCTATGCTCGGGTTCCCGAAGGACTAGCCGACCGTCAAGCGGTCGTTCCATGGTCTAATTCAGGTATGCCTGTTCGACGAAGACTCATCAAGTGTAAGCGAGCTGTTCTGAGACTTTTTGTGCTGACGGCGGTGGTCTTGCTTTCAAAGCTTGCTGGGGCCCAGACCTCTGGGCGGCCGAACATTGTGCTGTTGATGGGCGATGACCATGGTTGGGAGGAGACCGGCTATAACGGTCATCCACATGTACAGACACCTGTGCTGGATCAGATGGCGGCGAGTGGACTTCGGTTCGATCGCTTTTATGCCGCTCATCCATCGTGTTCGCCGACTCGGGGAAGCGTGCTAACTGGGCGACATCCAAACCGTTACGGCACATTTGCGCCGAACTGGTCTCTGCGACCAGAGGAGGCCACAATCGCCCAGCTGTTGGCCAAGGCGGGATATGTGACTGGGCATTTTGGCAAGTGGCATGTTGGTCCGGTTAAGGCTGATTCACCCACTAATCCAGGCGCTCTAGGGTTCGACGAGTGGTTATCACATGACAACTTCTTTGAGTTGGACCCGACTCTGTCCCGTAACGGCGGTGCGCCGATAGAGTTTACGGGCGAGGGTTCGGCGATTCTTGTCGAGGAGGCCGTCAGGTTTATGGAGCGTGCGGTGGACCAGGAAAACCCGTTTTTCGTTGTGGTGTGGTTCGCATCCCCGCACGAACCCTATAGTAGTCTCGCCGCTGATTTAGCGCGATACGACGATTTGCCAGAAAACTACGCCCAGCGCGAGGTGACATTGACCTCCCTTGAGACTGGCTTACCAGTCGAGCGTTCCCTACGTGAGGTGCTCCGTGAACGTTACGCAGAGATTACTGCGATGGACCGTTCAATTGGGCGTCTGCGTGACTACTTGGCCAAGGCTGGACTGAAGGACGATACCTTGGTTTGGTACAAGGGGGACAACGGTACACCGTCGAGTGGAGTCGCGGAAATGCCCCACCGTGGCTGGAAGGGCTCAATGTATGAAGGGGGAATCCGTGTGCCAGGTGTGATCGAGTGGCCGACTCGAATACGGGCCGGCAGGATAACCGATGTGCCGGCGGTTACTAGTGACATCTTGCCTACCTTAGCGGCATTGGTGGGGCTACCGCTTCCAGCCCGGCCGTTGGACGGTATCGACCTGACCCCGGTTATCGAAGGAATGATGGTCGCACGGCCATCTCCTATTTTTTTCTGGAGTTTTGACCTTGTGGGCTACGTTGAAAGAGCCGGCAAGCCGTACATCGCGCTAGATTTGCAGGAAGGTACCACCCCGTTAGTTAAGTTGATGGATGGTATTCCGACCAGGGTGTTCCAGAATTTTCACCATCTGGCGTCAGACTTGCGGGATAGATCTGGACCGAGGGTGGTAATAGATAATGACTACAAGCTCGTTATCAGCGGTTCTACCGGGTCAGGTGTGGAGTTGTTCAACCTCCGTGATGACCCAGCAGAGACCCGAAACTTGGCTGGCTCGAATCCCGATATTCCCGCTGCCTTGGAACCTTTATTGGCTGCCTGGCAGGAGTCCGTGCTGAAGAGTCTGGGAGGTGCTGATTATCCGTAGTGGGTGATGTCAATGTAGCTATCAACAAGGAGATTCGCAATGACGCACCCCATAAAACCTTTGTCGAATTGATCGCAGAACCTATGAGGCCAAGTGAGTTGGATTGAACCCGCGGCCAGTCGGCGGTAGGATTGGAGTCAACGCTTGCAGCATTATGGTCGGTTCGGGTTAACAGCCGATTTTGGAGAGTGTTTCGTGGCGTGTGTGGTTGCAAGAACTTTAGAAGTACCAGAGTAAGCGAAATCGAGATTCGCTTGGGAGGAGCTTATGTCATCGTTACGTGTCCTGATGTTTTTGCTCGGTAGTGTCGCGTTGCTTGCGGCCTGCGGCGCTGAGTCTGAGCCACCCGCCGAAGCTGAGGTTGAGCCGGTCACGGCAGTTAACCCCGTTACTGGAGTGGGACTGCCAAATCCGACTCCTACACGTATTGCAAATTGGGCGACCTTGCCCGAAGGACGGGAGTGGGGCTCCACCGCTGGCCTCGATATCGATCCTACGGATGGTCATGTTTGGGGCTATGAGCGCTGCGGGTCCGGTTCAGCGGGTGGGCCTGGGGTCAACTGTGACAGCAACCCCGTGGACCCGATCTTCAAGTTCGATCGCAACACAGGGGAAATTCTGGAAAATTTCGGAAGCGGAATTTTCGTGACACCCCATGGCATCTACGTGGACGACGAGGGCAACGTGTGGGTGACGGACTTCGCCGCGAATGCCGATGGTACCAAGGGGCACCAAGTCCACAAGTTTAGCCAGACTGGCGAGTTGCTTTTGAGCCTCGGTACCGCCGGGCAACCCGGCAGCGATCCAGATCATCTAAACCAGCCGATTGATGTGATCGTTGGACCAGACGGCAACATCTTTGTTGCCGATGGCCACGCCGGGCAGGGACTCCTAACGGACGAACAGATGGACGAAGCCCGTTCGGCGGGAATGACTGGTCGCATCGTCAAGTACTCCTCAGATGGTGAGTACCTGTTGGAGTGGGGTGAGATCGGCACGGACCACGGTGACTTCCGAACGCCACACGCCTTGGAGTTTGATGGTCAGGGCCGACTCTGGGTTGCAGACCGTGGCAACCACCGCCTGGAAATCTTTGACCGAGAGGGTAATTACTTGGAATCGCGTTATCAGTACGGGCGCATCAGTGACCTCTTTATCACCCAGGACCAGATGGTTTATGCCATCGACTCGGAGTCCAACCGACTCAGGCACATCAACTGGAGGAACGGCGTTCGGATCGGACCTGTCGACCGGGACGAGCTCGTGGGTTTTATTCCGCCATGGGATTCAGACAGTCGGCCGGAATTTGGTGTGACGGGAGAGGGCGTTGGTGTGGATGAGGACGGTAACGTCTTCGTCGCCGAGGGACCGGCTTCGCTCGCGGACGCTGGTTCTGCGTTCACGAAGTATGCAGTGGACGGTATGTAAGCTGGAGGTAGGGCCCTTGCGGCGTGCTGGTATCACCAAGGTTGGGTTCCAGTTAATAGCTAGTGAGAGGGCAAACGGCCGTGCCTCGTTTGAGGCCGGCCGTTTGTGAAAACCTCCGCGAAGGATTGCTCGATTCAGCAAAGCCGAAAGTTCCTTCTTGCTTAGTTAAGCTTGACAAAGGCGAGAGCGTAGTTGGGGTTCAGGGGAATGACCAGCTGGTTCTGTGTCGAGTCGTAGCACATGGACGCTGCGCTTGGAATTCCCGATGCGATGATTTGGGCCTCTTGACCGGGACGAATACGAGACACACTGCCATACCGAACGCTGCTTACGTATTTCGTCCCGTCGGCGGTAACTACAACTCCGTCGTTTCCACCCTCGACCGCGTGCTCTGTTCGAATGACCGATCCGTTTGGGTCGTAGGTGATGACGGCATTGTTACCGATGTTAACCACGACAATGTTACCTTCTTGGTCGATGGCGACACCATTGGGTGAATCGAGCGGAGCACCGTCTGCGAACAGCGACACCTCACCCTCGTCGGTGACCCTCCAGAGCTGGCCAGTTGGCCTGGTGTTTGAGGCGTAGACGGTTCCATCATCTGCAACGGCAATGCCATTCAGGAGTGTCGAACCAGGAACGGGAATGGACCGCTGCGGTCGACCTGTTGCCAGATCAAAAAGGCGGACGTATCCCGAATCGACAGTATAGAGTACGCCATCGGCGACAGCGCTGCCCAGCGGGTCATGGAGTTCAAGCCCGTCTCTGGTAGCGCCGATCCACTTTGGCGTATGCACGCTTCCATCAGGATTGATGAGAGAGACGAACCCATCATCGTCGTTGGCCTCGACCCGATTGCCGGCGTTCATGGCCAGAACCAAGTTCTTATCGGGATCAAATGTACAACTTTCAGTGAAATGAAAGCTGCCATAGACCGTGACGTTGTCAGACATCGGGAGCCACTCTCCTGACTCATTGAGAGCGCCGATGGGTTCACCAGCTACGAAGTCCTGGGCTGCTGTTGGGGCCGCCAAGACAGCGGCGGTTAGAACAGCAAGGACAACTCGCCGACTTGCTGAATGGCTTATCTTGATGTCCATGGGTCTTGAATTCTCCGATCTCTAGAGCGTTGCCGAACACCGACAGCTCGACCACGCGGATTCACGGCGACAGTAGACCGACCGTCCGATCGTGAACGGAAGGCTCACCGGTGTCGCGGTATGTTGATGTCTCCAGTCATTGTATCCCGATGACCCGTTGCTCTGCCGAACCGCCTAGTGCTCTCGCCATAGGCCTCGCTCACGTGGCGATCGACGAGGGTGCCTATTGGTGTCGTCAGCGAGATTAGTGACTTTATTGAACCTCTTCTCAGCCAGCGATAGGATCAGAGTTCGCACAAGGATGAGACATAGCCCGAGACGCAAGGCGCCGTCTTTGCAATTAAAAGCGAGGCTCGTCTCTAGGGTTGGGCGGGAGTGTTGGTGTTTTGATGGTGGGAGGGTGTGATGAAACGAGTAGTTTCGCTTGTCGCCGTTGTCGTCTGTCTCTGGAGTGCCACGGCCGTCTGCCAAGATTTGGCTGATCATCCCGAAGTGGCTTCGCAGATCAGACTGATGGATGCTTGGATACAGGCGCAGATGAAGGATATTGATCTGCCTGGTCTCGTCATCGGTGTGGTGCACGACCAAGAGGTTGTTTGGTCCAAAGCCTATGGCTACGCTGACATCGAGCGCCACACTGCAATGCGGTCTGATTCGATCTTCCGCATCGCCTCGCACTCGAAGCTGTTTACGAGCATTGCCATCTTGCAGTTGCGGGACGCTGGAAAGCTTAGACTTGACGACCCGATTACTGTCCATCTGCCGTGGTTCGATATACAGAACCCCTATCCCGAGGCTGAGCCAGTCCGGATCTGGAACCTGTTAACCCATTCGGCAGGCTTGCCGAGAGAGTCTGACCATCCGGCGTGGACGGAGTTCGAGTTTCCGACTGGCGACGATCTACGTGCGACCGTGTCACAACAACAAGCTGCCTACCCTTCTGCGACGGTCTGGAAGTACTCGAACTTGGGTCTGTCGCTCGCTGGTGCGATTGTGGAGACGGTCTCCGGTCGCGATTACGAGGAGTACATAGAGACGGAGATCATGACGCCGTTAGGGATGAACTCCTCGAGCGTGGGTGTGCCGAGCGAAGGGCATCGGGCCCGCTTGGTCACAGGCTATGGCCGACGGTGGCCTGATAAACCGCGTGGTGTGATGCCTTTCATTGATGCCCGTGCCTTTGATCCGGCTACCGGACTGTCATCGAGCGTCGAGGACATGCTGACGTTTCTCGCTTGGCAGATGCGGCTGCGTGCGGGATATCGCACCGAGGTGCTTCATGCCAATACCCTTCGCGAGATGCAGCGTGTGCATTGGCTCAGAGAGGATTGGCGTGGTGGCAACGGTTGGGGGTTTGCCATATCCCATCGGGAGGAACGTGACCTCATTGGCCACGGCGGATCCTACCCTGGCTATCGCACGAACACCCAACTCAGCCCGACGGAGAACGTTGGTGTCGTGGTATTTACGAATGGTGGTGATGGCAATCCGGCTCGTTACGTGAATAAAGTATTCGAGTGGATTGCCCCAGCTATCACGCGCGCTACGGTTAAGCCGATGCTGCTGGCCGCAGCAGACCCGTCGTGGACGCAGTATGTTGGGACCTATCGTTCGCGCGGGGGCGAGCGAGAGGTCATGGTGTTCGACGAAGAACTGGTCGTTATCTCGCCGCTCAGCGACGACCCGATGACTGGCAAGTCGGTACTCCGTCCGCTCGGTGAGCACACCTTTAGGATAGAAGGAACTGGTGGCGGCCCGCATGGCGAGCTGGCGCGCTTCGAGCTCGACGCCGACGGGAATGTCAGGCGGCTCTATATGGGTGTGAACTACTCCGAGCGGGTGCCCTAGGTGCCAGGTTCTGTTTTGAGATTCCTGAAACAGCGAGTCGTGTGCGTGTAGGCTCTTTCCCCATTTCCCTCTCCCCGGAAGCACGCGCGTTCACCGAGTTCCAGTCGCTGTGCCGGTTTCGCGTTCGACCGTTGCTTTGCGTGGACGCAAATTTCAGGCCGTAGTTCTAGAATCCCGGACTACTGAGCTTCCGCTGCCGCGAGCGCCTTGAGCGCGAATGTCGTGCCAGCGTGGGTCAAAAAGTTAGGAGTTTCCGCGTTGTTTCGTAGCGACTGGGTCCACCAATAGCCTCGTTCCCTCTGGTTGGCTCGAAGCCAATTAATGCCATCTCTGATGGCGGGGTCCGAGGCGGGAACGCCTGCTTGCATAAGGATGAAGGTCACGAAGCCGGTGCCGTAGCCGTCGCTCTCCACCTGGACCCACGGCTCGGCTGCGGCGCCGTCCCGTTGACGCCAGCTTCCCAAGGCTCCAGAAGCCCAGCCGCCGTCGTCGCGCTGCAGGCCTCGCAGCTCTTGGATCCAAGCCCGTTTCTGTTGGAACGTGACAAGTCCTCCGACATGCCGAGCGGCCCATAGCGTCATGCCACGGTTGTGAGCGTGTTCCGGTTCGTTCTCAGAAATGTAGCGTCGTAGTCGGGCCATGCCCTCCCGGGCAGCCGTGGTCTCCATGTAGCTTGCTGGGGCCATGCCGCCAACAATCGCCATGAGCGTTACACCGAAGTGGTAGTCGCTCTCAAATGGCGGCCAGTTGCAAACTATCCAGTTTGCCCAGTGACCTTCTGGTTCCTGCAGTGTCCAGGCTCGATCAAGGATCTCGGTCGCCACATCACTGAGTTCTCCTGTTGCTTGCAGTTCGCTGATCGCCAGAAAAGCTGCGGTTGCTACGACATAGGTATCTTCCAGGTAGGTGTCGTCCGCGTGCGCGTCCGCCATCGATGGCCACGTCCGAGCATAGGCCCTCGCCTGTTCTTGGGTTTTCTGAAAGTCGGGCCGGTCCTTAAAGAACACCGCGGGCGATGTGAGGTAAAAGCCATTCGTGTGGCAGGTGACGCAGCCATACCGGTTGCCCCAGCTAATCGCCACGCCATCCATAAACGACAGGGCACGGTCGAGCGAAAATGTTTCGGCGAGCGCATCCTCGCGAGTGTAGGTCCCTAGGCCTGCTGCCCGCAGCTCGGTCAGGTAGGCAGAGCCGACCGCATCTTCCTTCCCATCGACCGATGACGCACTATGCTGCGCTTCTTCTCCTTGCGCGAAGGCTGGAAGTTCAAGACCCTTGGCTACAATCAAGACAGTAAACGAAGCAAAGATTAGCAGTGCAACGGCACCATGCCAGACTTGTCGGCGTGAATTTATAGAGCTTTTTGGAGTGGTCGCGTCTTGGTAATCTGGATGCTCCTTCATTGGGGGTTCTCCAAATTTATGAAAGTTTTTGCCTCTATCAGAGAAGGCCCGCGATATTCGGCAGCATAGCACACAAGCATTCCGTGCCCGTGGACTCCACGGTGGCGCAGGCTAGCCACTGCCCGATGGATGAGTAAATCTCAAGGCCGGGCTTGGCTGAGCTGCACGATGGCACCATCCGGGTCTTTGAAGTGAAAACCGTAATCGATATTGACCGGTTCAGGCGCCACCCCGCTGGCCTCCAGCATCCCGGTGGCGCTTTCCACGTCGAACCCCTCCATCCCGAATGCGAAGTGGTCGATGACACCCGTAGTGTTCTCGTGTCGGAGCGAGAGCAGCATCTTCCCGTCGACACCCAGACGGACGATCTCGTTTTCCTCGTCTTCGCTCAGAATGGAAAAGCCAAACACCCGCTGGTAGAAGTCGACGGACCGGGCCATGTTGCTGACCACTACGGAGACGTGGTCGACGTTGTTTATCTGAGGCCTTTGAGCAGTAGCGGTCGGGCGAGATAGTGTCAGTATCGCTAGCGTCTGGACCAGTTCCCGTCTTGTCAGTTTGCCCTTCTCAAACGACCGAACTAGCCTTGAAATAATCTTTTCCATCGCATCCTCTTTCTTTGAGCGTTTGTGGATGTGGCCTCTGCTCCGTCGACTTCAGAGGCATGATCCTCGGAACTTTGTCGAAGACTCTGAGCTCGATATGCATCTGGTTGTTTTGGTTCCACTCGCCGAGTCCGGCCGGGACCAACCCCCCGGTTCTTCTGCGTTCAAGCCATTAAACTTTGATGGGTGTGCTGCGGTCTCAACGGCGGCAGGCCGCATGCTATCGCTGGCTGTGGTCGATCGCCTTTGGCACGGCCCCCATGATACAGTAGCCGACTGAAGCACCCTACCAAAGGCACAAAGGGATGCGTGAGATGGCTAAACAGCTGGCGCTTCTGGTGTTGTGGCTCGCGGTCGCAGGCAGCCTTCAAGCGGCCGGGCTGAGTTCGCAGCCCAGCACCTCCCCCGTATCGTCGGACGCACACCAACGTCAGTTTCTCAACCAATACTGTGTAGCTTGCCACAACGAGCGACTGCGCACAGGTGGCCTTGCCCTTGATACGGCCGATGTGGCAAATCTGGGCGAGGCTGCTCCGGTCTGGGAAAAGGTGGTGCGAAAGCTGCGGGCAGGGGCGATGCCCCCTGTCGGGAGACCGCGTCCCGATAGCGCCACTTACGAAGGTTTTGCGGCGTGGCTTGAGGCGGAGCTCGACAACGTGGCTGCCGCCGCCCCTCATCCCGGTCGACCGGAGGCTCTCCACCGTTTAAACCGCACGGAGTACAAGAATGCCGTCCGCGACCTGTTAGCAATTGATGTGGATGTTGCTTCGCTTCTGCCGCCCGATGACGGGAGTTACGGTTTTGACAACATTGCGGCTGTGTTGAGGATCTCACCAACCCTGCTGGAGCGATATTTGTCCGCTGCGAGGAGAACGGTCCGCCTCGCGCTGGGTTCAGCTGGAGTAACGCCGAAGGCCGAGACGTTCCGTCTCCCCAGCGACCTTCGGCAAGATGACCGGCTTGGGGGCATGCCATTCGGTACGCGCGGTGGTACGTCAATCCAATACAACTTCCCGCTTGATGGTGCGTATGAGTTCCAAGTGCGCCTGGCTCGGAGCGCGGTCGGGGACCTGGTCTCTTTTCCAGACCGGCACGAGCTTGAGATTAGCATTGACGGTGAACGCGTGAGAACGTTTGCGGTAGGAGGCGAATCACTGGGGCGCGTTGAGCGAGACACCGTTGACGCCAACTGGCGGATTCGTGTCCCGGTCAAGGCCGGCCCGAGGGAGGTGCTGGTCACGTTCGTCAAGAACACTTCGGCGCTCGATGAAACGAACCGACTGCCGTTCCTGCGGCCCTATGCAGGGCACCTGCGCGACACGCGATATCAGCCATACATCGATCATGTGGTGATCGCAGGACCCTTCGAAGGCCGGACGCCGAAGGATACGCCCAGTCGCCGTCGCATTTTTGTGTGTTATCCGGAGACCCGTGCCGAGGAAGCCCCTTGCGCAGCCGATATCATGTCGATGCTGGCCAGGAACGCCTATCGTCGACCTGTCACAGAGGCAGACCTTCGGCCGTTGCTCCAATTTTACGAAGAAGGGGCGGTCGCTCGAGGGTTTGAAGCGGGGATCGAGTCGGCGTTGCGCGCACTCCTTTCGAGCTCGTCCTTTTTGTTCCGGGTTGAGCGTGACCCAGCCGGTGTCCCACCGAACACGTCCTATCGGGTTACTAATTTGGAGTTGGCGTCTCGATTGTCGTTCTTCCTCTGGAGCAGCTCCCCGGACGACGAGCTACTTGGTGTGGCTGAGCGGGGCGGACTGAAGGACCCAGCCGTGCTCCGTGATCAGGTGAACCGGATGTTGGCGGACCCCCGATCGCAGGCACTTGTGAACAACTTTGCTGGGCAATGGCTCTATCTGCGGAATCTGCCTGGAACACGTCCGGAAGTGACCCGGTTCCCAGACTATGACGAGAGTCTACGTCAGGCGTTCCGCCGGGAGACTGAGCTCTTCTTTGACAGCATCCTGCGGGAGAACCGGAGCGCGATCGAGTTACTGACTGCGAGGTATACATTCGTCAACGATCGCCTAGCGAAACATTACGGGATTCCCAACGTCTATGTGTCAGGACCTGAGTTTAAGCGCGTGGCGCTACCTTTCGATAGCCCTCGTGGTGGATTGCTCGGCCAGGGCGGAATTCTGACTACGACCGCCTATGCGACGCGGACCTCGCCGGTTATTCGAGGCAAGTGGATTCTGGAAAATCTTCTTGGCTATGAGCCGCCGCCTCCTCCGCCTGGCGTCGAGGCTTTAGAGGAGACAGATAATGGCGCTGGTCAGCTTCTCTCCATGCGGGACCGCATGGTGCAGCACCGTGCGAGTCCCGCATGTGCCAGTTGCCACGCGATTATGGATCCACTGGGCTTGTCGCTCGAAAATTTTGACGCTGTCGGTCGGTGGCGGTCACTAGGAGAGGATAATCGTCCTATCGATACGGCAGGGACGCTTCCGGACGGTACCTCTTTCGACGGTCCAGGTGGGCTTCGCCGGGCCCTGCTGCGACGGCCGGATAGTTTTGTCGCTACGGTAACCGAAAAGCTGTTGACCTATGCCTTGGGTCGCGGTCTTGAATATTACGATATGCCTGCGGTCCGTAAGATCGTGCGAGAGAATGCCCCGAACAACTATCGGTTGAAGGATCTCATTGTAGGGATCATTGACAGCGTGCCGTTTCAAATGCGCCAGTCTGCGCCCGAGAGGCAACCGTCGCGCAGTGCCGACGCCGTAGTATCACCTGTGGGTGAAGGTTAATCAGGCGAAAAGAGGTTAGAGCCATGTTCATCACAAAGTTGGCGCTCCCACGGCGAACGTTTCTGCGCGGCATGGGGGCGGCGGTAGCCCTTCCCGTGCTAGACGCAATGGTCCCAGCGTTGTCAGCCCTAAACAGGACTGCTGCTCAACCTGTGCGCCGCTTGGGATTTGTGTATCTTCCAATGGGAGCGATCAAGGATGAATGGACCCCCACTGGGGTTGGAACGAACTTTGAGCTGTCGCCGATACTCAGTGCTTTCTCGCAGGTGCGGGAGCATCTGACGGTACTCACGGGTCTGACGCACGCGGAGGCGGCTGCGATGGGTGACGGTAACGGTAGTCATTCGCGTGTCGCCGCGGTCTATTTGACGGGAGTGCATCCAAGACGTACTGAGGGCGCCGATATTCAAGCGGGTACGTCGGTCGATCAGCTTGCGGCGCGCCAGCTGGGTCAAGGTACCCAGTTGCCGTCACTCGAGTTGGCAATTGACACCGGTACGTTGGTTGGCAATTGCGAGAACGGGTATAGCTGCGCATATCTAAACTCGCTATCTTGGCGGTCGCCGACGACTCCGAACCCCATGGAGACTAATCCCCGCACGGTGTTTGAGCAGATGTTTGGAGAAGGGGGGAGTGGGGCGGAGCGGCGTGTCCAGATGCGAGAGGATAGTAGTGTTCTAGATTGGGTCAATGGTGATCTGAAGCGCCTGGAACGGGAACTGGGGCCTGGTGACCGAGCGCGCGTGGCGGAATATTTCGATGCGATCCGTGCGGTTGAGCAGCGTATTCAGGCGGCCGAGAAGCAGGGGGAAGATGATCCGTTCGTGCTGCCTGAAGCTCCTCTCGGGGTTCCGAATTCCTACGAGGAACACGTCAAGTTACTATTCGATATGCTGCTGCTGGCGTATCGAACCGACACCACGCGCGTTTTCACATTTGCGCTAGGCCGAGAATTGAGCAACCGGACATATCCGCAAATAGGCGTTCCCGATCCCCATCACAACCTCTCACATCATGGAAATGATCCCGCGAAAATTGTAAAACTGGCCAAGGTCCAGACGCATCAAGCCCAGCTAACGGCATCCTTCCTCGAGCAGCTGAAAGCGACGGAGGACGGTGACGGCAGCCTGCTGGACCATTCGATGATCCTGTTTGGCAGTGGCATGAGCAACAGCAATGAGCATTCTTACATTGACCTGCCGCTCGCGGTGCTGGGGGGTGGGTCTGGACAGTTAAAGGGGTCACGCCATCTCACATATCCGGGAGACACCCCGGCCGCGAACCTTTTTGTGTCTCTACTGCACAAAGTCGGATGCCCTGTGGAGCAGTTCGGGAATAGTACTGGTGCCCTCGCGAACCTGTAGACAAACTTAACTGCGAGGCTGGAGCTTACGAGGTCAGCGTTCCCCTACCGTGCCGTCGTCTGGATCGGCTAGAGGCTGTCACTGTGGTAAGGCTTGGTCTCGCAGTAACTTGCGAAGAAAGTTCGCTATCTCTGGATATAGGTTCAGCGAGGCATTCCGAGTGACGCCCTCAGCGACGATCAAGGGTGTCCAGCCCGTTTTGTAGTTTCGCGCGTCGAGCTTGGCGCCCTTGTCGACTAGAAGCTTGACGACCGAGAGAGCGCCTCGGTAAGTTGCACCAAGAAGTGCCGTGTCGCCTTCTGTGTTGGTTGCGTTCACGTCAGCACCGCTGCCTCCCAACTCCATGGCCAGCATGACCGCAGCTAGTGCCTCTGCGTTGGTTCCTGGACTTTCACCAGGTGTGTAAATCCCGACCCCAGCCGCCGCCATGAGCGGTGTTGTGCCATCTTCGGTTGGCAGTAGGGGATCGCTGCCATGCTCAAAAAGCAGACGCATGAACTCGGAATCGCAGGCTTTGGATGAAAGTAAGAATGGAGTCGCTCCGATTCGATTCAGCGAATTGCGGTTCCCATCTCGCACTTCCTTCCGTTGTCGTGCGTTCGGGTTTGCCCCATAAGAGAGCAAGAGCTTGGCCATCTCCATGGTATCGAGGCGGCCGGTGCGCACCGGTGATGGCAAACCTTGAGCCGGGTTGGGTACCCGCGTCCAAACGAGTTGATGAAGCGGGGTCCAGCCAGGGTCGCTGCTGTTCGGGTCGGCACCTTTCTCCAATAGCAGGGCGGCGAGGTCGTAGTGGGCATTCATGATGGCTAGGTGCAGGGGACCCTCGCCGTTGGCTAATCTGTCGTGGAGACTCGCCCCCGCATCCAAGAGGGCGAGCACTGTCTCTGTATGTCCTCCGCGCACAGCGAACAGTAGAGGTGTGAACCCGCCCACGTGGAGAAAGGTAAGCGTATCAGAACGGTAGCCCCCGCTTTCAGGGATGATGGCGCGCGTACGGGCATGGACGTTTGCGCCTGCCTTGAGGAGTAGTTGGACGGCGGCGACATGGTTCTCAGCGGCCGCCCAAGACAGTGCTGTCTGGTCCCGGGTGCTCTCGGTGGTATTCACAGCGGCTCCATGGGCGAGGAGAATCTGAATCGCCTCTGGATTTCCGTTGCGGGACGCCGACATTAAGGCTGTCTCCCCGTTTTGGAGAGTGGTGTTCGGCTCTGCGCCGTTATTCAACAGTATCTCGATGATCGCTACGCTCCCGTTGGCACTGGCGAGTGCCAACGGTGTGACGCCGTAACGGTTCGAAGCCTCTACGTCGGCGCCGGCGCGGATGAGGCGTTGCGCGGTGTCTTGGTCGTCTAGGTGTGCCGCCCAGTGAAGCGCCGTGGTGCCGTCCGTTTCGTGGGAGTTGACTCCCACACCCTGTTCCAGCAGCGAACGGATGGCTGTGGTGTCAGCGTTTTTGACAGCTTCTATGAGGGGAACGTCACGTCCGGTGGCGCCTATGGTTAGCGCCGACAAGACAAGCACTAACCACCTACGACCTGGCCGTTTTGCGCTCATTGTGTGCTCCTTCTTCACGTAGATTGATGCTGTAGTTCCGGCCTTGGGATGAGGTTGCTCCGACATAGAACATCTCTGTTTGAGTCGTGTCAAGTAAGTGGACCGCACGTGTCTGTCAACGGCACCGGTCCCAGGAAAGTGAGTATTGCCGGGTGCAGCCAGACTTTTACTCCGGTAGGGCGAAGACAAAGAGTGCGTTTCCTCCTTCGGGTTGGTAGACCTCTGGGTTGAGCTTTGCTGTCAGGCTTCGGAAGACCCCACCCAGCGCAGCCGGGACGGCGATGTACTGGCGTCCTCCGGCATCGTAGGTGATTGGGTACCCGTGGGCTGCTGCGGCGAGACGTGTCTCCCATAGGACCTTGCCTGTTTCGATATCGAACGCTCGGTAATAACGGGCGCCGTCCCCGGCAAAGACCAATCCACCCGCTGTTGTGAGTGCAGACGTGAAGAACGGGGACCGTTGTTCGTGGCTCCAGAGCTCCTCCATTGTCCGCACGTCGTAGGCTGCGAGTTTACCTACGTTGCCATTGCTCCCCGGCATTTCCAGTAGTTCGTAACGGCCGGCCGTCCCTCCACCTCCTTCGATGAATTCGACCTGTCGGCCAGTTAGGTGCATGCATGCTTGATGGAGAGGTATGACGAGGGCACCGGTGCCAGGATGATATGCCGATGCCTGCCAGTTGTGTCCCCCTAGTAAGCTTGGGCAGGTGAATACCCGTTCGCCGATGGCGATGTTCTGGAGGTTCTCTCTATAGGTCAGCTCGCCGGTATTTCTGTTGATTGATTCGAAGACGTCTTGATGAACCGTCTCTCGCAGGGCGATGAATTCGCCGGTCTGCCGATCGAGCTTCCAGAGAATACCGTCCTTGCCTATCGTGAAGAGCCACTTTTGACCGTCGGCATCGATCAGCACGCGTTCGTAGACGATGTCGAGGTCGAGCGTTTCTCCTGGCGCATGCTGGAAGTACCAGTGCACCTGTCCGGTTGTTGGGTCAAGCGCTAGCGTCGAGTTGGTGTAGAGGGCGTCTTGGCGGGTCGTCATCCCTCGGCTCGACGCTACCCACGGCTTTGCCTGTGCCGTTCCGATGTAGAACAGACCGAGTTCAGGGTCGTAGCTTCCTGGGATCCAGGCGTCTCCACCCGCACGCAGGTAGGCCGGCGTATCACCCCATGACGCATCGTTCGGATCGCCAGGTAGAGCGATGGTGGACGTGCGCCAAAGCTCTTCGCCGGTATCGGGATTGTGACCGGTGATGAAACAAGTCTGCTCTGTGTATCGGTCACAGCCGTTGGTGCCGGTGATGACGACTCCGTTGGCGATGACCGGACCGGCGTTCTGCCGGAACCCTTGGGTATAATCGGTCTTGACCGTCCGCCACACTTCCGTACCGGTACGCGCGTCGATGGCGACGACCGCAGCGTCGGCCGTGGCGAGGAACAGTTTGTCGCCATAGAACGCGAGCGTTCGTGTAGCGCCGGCCCCCGCGTCCTCAGGCAGTCTGGCGCGGTAAACCCAGATCACGTCACCGGTAGCCGCATCGATTGCCTGCACCACATTCCCTGGATTGGCTAGGAACATGACGCCGTCATGCACGAGTGGGGTTGTCTGGTTATTACCCGGCCGGATCGAAATGGACCACGCGAGCTTGAGATCGGCGACGTTGTCGCGGGTTATCTGATCGAGTGGGCTGTAGCCGTGGCTGTTGCGCGTTCGCCGCCAACTTAACCAGTCCTCCGGCGGAGGGTCCGCTAGCATGGCGTCGGTTACTGGGGTCAGCTCGTTTGAAACCTCCTGGTTGATAAACCGCGACGACCGTCGCCGAACCCGCTCTCCCGAGCGCGCCGCGCGGCGCGCTTCGGAGATGTCTGCTGCATCGCCGATCATTACACCCGCGTCCGTGGTTAAGAGGCGATCACCCGGTACGGCGCCATTCGATTCGAGAAGATAAGCCACCAGATCCACATAGGACTGATCGCTGAGCGATCCGGCCTGTCCTGGAGGCATCTCGTCCCGTAGGTAGGCCAACAGATCATTGGTCGTCTGCCCAGCCCAACTGTTCAGGAACTCCACGCCTGAGATGGGAGGGGCGTGCACCATCCCCTCAAGGCGCGGGCCGTGACACTCTGCGCACTGCACGCCGTAGACCGACCAACCGCTAATGGCTTGGTCTGTGGTGAAGGCCCCGTCGGTGGACTGGGCCTGACCCGCCGCGCGGGCTAGACTTGGTACGCCGGTAGAGCTAACCATTACGATCGCTATGCCGACAGCTGACCTGACAGCTGCGGTTACCAAATCCGTTCCTAGCCAACTCGTTCCCCGGTCGCGGGTTCCCTTTGACATGATGCGCCCTCCTCGGGTGCTGTTAGACGATGCCCCTACACAGTGTGGCCTTGCCTGCGGCCCTTATATCACCCAACTCCGTGTCGGCGCTAGCCTCTCCAGCCAGCCGGAAAGCTCAGAGCTATGCGATATCATGATTATCATGTAGTCCCTATTCGTTATGGCTCCCGTAGCCTTCGAGTCGAATCCGTTGAGCTATAAACCAAATCCGACAAGGGAGCGCATGCGTCAGTGACATGATCAACGGGAATCTCAAACGTACAGGAGGGCACATGCTCAGAGCCGGCCACCCGTCGCTCCGTTTCCGCTCGGTAGGTATCGCGTCCAGCGTCCTTGCCGCCATGATGGCTGTGGACGCCCTACCAACCCTCGCACAGAACCGCATTCAGCCGGTGACCGACGCGGAGCTGAGTGATCCGAGTCCAGACGACTGGCTGATGTGGCGCCGAACGCTGGACGGGTGGGGCTACAGCCCGCTGGATCAGGTGAACCGCGAAAACGTCGGCAACCTGCAAATGATCTGGTCACGCGGACTCCAGCCTGGCCGCCAGCAGGGCACACCGCTGGTTCGCGACGGCGTGATGTTCATGCCCAATCCACGCGATATCATTCAGGCCCTCGACGCCGAGACAGGCGACCTGATTTGGGAATATCAACGAGACCGGCCTGATGATCTCGGTGACTACATGATGGCGGGTGGACTCAACGAAACCAATCGCAATATCGCCATCCACGGCGAGCTGATCATCAACACCAGCATGGACGACCACATCTTCGCGCTGCATGCGGAGACGGGGGAGGTGGTCTGGGACACGGAGATTCTCGATTATCGAGTGAACCCGGCTAACCAGACCTCTGGACCTATCGTTGCCGGCGGGAAGGTATTCTCTGGACGAAGCTGCGACCCACGAGGTGGGCCGAATGGCTGTGTTATCACCGCACACGATGCCGTGACCGGCGAGGAGCTCTGGCGGCGGCGGCTCATTCCAGCTCCTGGGGAACCGGGCGACGAGACTTGGGGTGATGTCCCCTTCGAGGAGCGAGCACATGTCGGCTCGTGGATGGTGCCTAGCTACGATCCGGCGCTGAACTTGGTCTACGTCGGTACGTCGGTCACGTCGCCTGCACCAAAGTTTATGCTCGGCGGCACCGATAAGACGCACCTGTACCACAACTCAACGCTGGCCCTGAATGGGGATACGGGCGAGATCGTCTGGTATTACCAACACCTGAACGATAGCTGGGACCTCGACCATCCGTTCGAGCGTTTACTGGTTGACACGGTGGTGCGGCCAGACCCATCCACGGTGAGTTGGATTAACCCGCGGCTGAATCCAGGCGAACAGCGACGCGTCGTGACCGGCATCCCGGGCAAGACCGGCATCGTCTACACCCTGGACCGTGAGACCGGTGAGTTCCTGTGGGCGACCCCGACCATTGTCCAGAATGTGATCAGCGGCATCGACGGTGCGACGGGGGCAGTATCCGAGAACGCGGAGCTGGTCTTCACTGCGGCCGGGCAGACGGTGATGGCCTGTCCGCACGCTAGTGGTGGGAAGGATTGGGAGGCAGGCGCTTACAGTCCACGGACTAACACGATGTACATGCCGTTGCGGAACGTCTGTGCGCGAATGCGTGCCATGTCCGAACCCGATGAGCAGGACGAGGCGCGCAGGCTCTATGCCCTTGCCTGGCGTCCTGAAATCGCACCGGGAACCGACCAGGTGGGTAGCGTCCAAGCGATCTCGGCCGAGACCGGGCAGGTGGTTTGGAACTACCAGCAGCGAGCCGCTACCATGGCGCTGGCTGCGACCGGCGGTGGGCTTGTTTTCGGGGGCGACGTGAACGGGCGTTTTCGAGCCTTTGATGACCGGACGGGAGAGGTCCTCTGGGAGATCAACCTGGGATCGCCGGTATCCGGTTTTCCGGTGACCTACGCGGTTGATGGGCGGCAGTATGTGGCGATTAGCACAGGCTACGGCCGTTTTCTCGAGTTGACGCCGGAGCTGCGTCCGAGTTTCGGTAACAGTCTGTTCATCTTTGCCCTGCCGGAGTAGTACGAATACCGTTGAGGTCAAGGGGAACCGGGGTTACCAGCTATCTGCTGCAGTTACTCATTGTTTGATCGTGACCGGGTTTGTCATCGGCGGAGTGTTAGGGCATTGGAACCTACCTTCTGGCGCGTGCTGAGGACGGTTCAATGAAAGTCGTTCTCATTATCGGGTTCTTGGTGTACGGGATTCCCCTGTGGCACCTCCGCTACCGTTGGCGCTCCACTGTCTACCGAAGGACGGATTGGAAGATCAATGTCCTACCGTGGTTCGGTCACGACGTCGCTGCGCTCTTCACCAATCGGTACTTCCATACACCGGGCGAACGTGCGATGGCTCGTCGCTTTCGCATCTATCTTGCAGGCTATCTGGTTTTGCTCATGGGGATCCTCTTGTGACTGGACCTAGGGCGGTGTCGACGGCGTTGAGTGGTAGCTGCAGTGGCCCCAGCCTATCGGAGGGTCCCAATTCCAAGTGTATCCTCCGGTTGCCAAGCCCCGTGTTGAAGACCCTGCTGGCTAGCGTTGCTGCTGGTCGCCGTTGCTTTGAACGACGATAAAAGCCAAAATATTTGATGATTATTCTTTATTTGAACAATTCAGGTTAAGTGCGGGCTGTCGAACTACAAACGCAACCAGCGTTCGACCAAACCCCACATTACCAAGGAGGAAGATGAAATGGCAGATGCTACTGGTACTTTCGAGGCAAAGCACACTGGCAACACCTACAGCAGGACGGCGGAAGGTGACCTCGTGATCAATGCGCACTTTGAAGGGGCCGGAACGGGTTTTGACGCAGTCTTTGGCACCCTGAGCTTGACACAGAAGCTGTCTGAAGCAGGTGCCACCAGTGGGACTTGTACCTGGACTGGACAGTCATTCCAAAAAGATGGGGCAACGTTAGGTGCTCTGGCGGACGGCACCTGGGAACAACTCCCCGGTGAGACCAAATGGAAAGTGATCTTCAATGGAGAAATTTCGAATGGTGACAGGATTCGAACCGAGGGAGTCATCGACCTTGCGGCCCGCCTCTACACGGGCTCCATTTTTCCTGCCTAGTGTGGAAGAGTTCAGGACGTAACCGCTGCCTTGGGACTGGTGACGGTGTTGATTGAGGGAGATCTGCATTATGAAATTCTGGTTAATAGGGTTCGTTTGTTTCACATTTATTGCGACATTGGGTCTGTCTGCGAATCAAGAGCAAACGACATCGATGCAATCAAGTCTGGAGGATTTTAGAGAGTTCAGCCAGGTAATGCAGGGACGATGGATCGCCGACATCGTTTGGATAAATGACTGGCCTGGTTTTGGTGAAAGAGGTGACACCGTGACCGGCTATGCAGATTACCAGATTGCTGAGAACGGTAGGGTCCTAACTGGACGGGAGTATCTGGGGCCAGGCTCAA
>Ga0310344_10000752_pt1 | contig 25181 bp, 22 predicted proteins | sample HC15DNA20200_MG_FD_203801 | JGI IMG/M metagenome (GOLD analysis project Ga0310344, IMG submission 203801) | Marine microbial communities from station ALOHA, North Pacific Subtropical Gyre - HC15-DNA-20-200_MG | ecosystem: Environmental > Aquatic > Marine > Oceanic | place: Pacific Ocean: North...
CCAGTGCCATCTACTCCAAAATAAGAAGCACCAAGATGGGAAGTAGCCGCTGAGAAGGTAACCGTACCATTTGCAGCAACTGTTATAGCATCGGTGTCGGAAGCTGAACCTATTGTTCCATCGTCAGCAAGAACAAGATTCCCTAATGTAGGACTAGTAGCTAACGTTACGTTACCACTAGTTACTGTAAAGTCAGTTGCATTAAATGATGCAAGACCTTTTACAGAATCGGTTGCGTCTGCAATCGTTGGATTCGTTTCATCCCAAGTATCGCCATCCCATTGGTATATTTTATCTGTGTTTGTCTCAACAAAAAGTACCCCTCTTTGATTAGCACTCAAAGTAGGTTTTGTGTCGGACGAAAGTCCAGATATATTATTTCCTATATATTGGATTCCCATTAGTCAGGATTTCCCTCACATATTATTTCTTTTCGACCAAAGCCAAATCCGTTAGCATCATGTGTTCGTATTTTAACGGTTCCTTCAGCTATCTGTGTTTTGACACCTTTCCATGAAGCAGTTGTGCCATCTGGCAGATTTTCTGTTCCATCTTCTATAGGTATGTGACATATCAATGCCCCGATTATTAATTTGTTAGGAAATCTAGGGTTATATAAAAAATCATCAATAAATGTTATTTCACCATCTGTGGTTGAAAACACATGAGATTTTAATCGAAGTGCAATTAGTACTGTCATAGGTATTGCAATTGGGTCAGAATTTTCATCCTCTGCCGTAAACATGACTTCATTGGTAGTTGCATGCTTTACAGTAGTTCCATCACCATTTCTTATAGGAGTATTAGAGGCATCCAAGTTAATTTTGGTCAAGTCTATCTCTGGGTATTCTGCTACCCGCGCATCATAATAATCATTAATGAACGTATTATTAAACGTTTCAACAGCTAAACATTCTTCTAACGTTGGACTCGTGTTGTCCGTATAAGCCATAATAACTCCTCTATTTTCCTACATACTCTAGTATTAAATTTTCTTGCTCTCCAATCTCAAGAGCCAAAAAAGTTGGTTCTAAAGTTCCTTTTAAAACTGTATCAGGTGGATAATCAATTAAAGCGCCATCTATCATCATCCAAGTAAGATGATTAGCCAACATACTTTTAATTGAGGCATCGTCAAATACCTTATTTACATGATATTTTGCCAGAACTTCATTCTGTTCTCCAACTGTTAATTCATTATAAGTTGCCATAATGCCCTCCTAGGTCTTAATAATCTCCATTGAAACTGTACAAGTTGCTGTAGGGGCCGGCTTCAACTCTGTTGTACTTTTCATTTGTGCTTGTCCAAATCCTACACCAACAGCTAATTGATTCCCCTCTTGTAACCATACAGGTTGGGTTAATAACTTTGTTTGTTGTCCCGGAACAACAGTTATTCCAGCCGCTATATTTCCAACTGCATTAGCAGTAGTAGTTGTTATTAAATCGGCTGTATTAGTAGTATTTCTTAATGTAGATGGGGTCTGGCCTTGGGCAGCTAATCCTTTTATTTGGGCGCTCATAGCTAATCCAGCCGAACTACTTCCAGCATATATTTGATTAACTTTGACCGCATAACCTGTTGGTACAGTAAATAAAGTAGCTGCATTAGCTTGCTGAATAGTAACACCCGACATTCTATGATAATTATATTGGTATCCACTTGATGAAAATGAGGATGGCAAATATCCCAGATTAACTTCACCTCCACTTACAGAAGAGGGAACTGAAACATAATGACTATACCAATCATTACCATAAGCCGAATGAGCGTTATAATACTCCCAAGTAATTCCATCCGTAGTGGATTTAAAACTATAATTTGTAGAATTAGGGTCGCTATAGCTAGACTGAACCCATTGTTCCCTAGTGAACCAATTAATACATAAATCGCCCGGAGATGCAGTAAATGTCATGTTTTGTCTATATGACTCGGCGGGACTTGTTGAGCCACCATAATGACCCCAATTTAAAGCCCTATAACACACTAGACCCGCATCATCAGTACTATTATTCAATTGAATTTTAAATGGTTGAGACTGATTGACATTATAAAAAGTATTAATTTCATAATTTAGTAGTCTTGTATAATTAGATGTAAAGTGATTAGCTGCCGTGAATCTAATATTGTTGGTCCCTGTTGCCGGATTAACTAAATACCAAACTCGCAGTTTTCCTCCATAAGGCAAGTCCATAGTTGATGAAGTCGTAAGTTCTGTCATTGAAACACCCGCATAAGTTGGTGCTGTGGTGGTTGAGATAATCTCAGATTTTTCAGAACCCCAATAGTCAACTGACGCTCCCACAAAAACTAGTAAGCGATTGTCATGACTAGTAGGGACTGTATAAGAAATATCTACATACGAAGGCGAAGCAGAAGTCCAACTAGAAGTCCAGTTGTATGTTCCACCAGCGGTCTGGTATCTCTTACCATCATAAGAAAACACAGGCTGTGCAGGTGTTAGCTCCCAAGCTAACGAACCTCCATATAATTCTGTTAATGCTGCAATATTTGGTACTGCCATTTATCTACTCCCTAGATTTATTATACTATTTAAGTATCTTCTTTCTTTACACATTATGAGAACGTGGAACCAAATACTAAGGACATAGCAATAGCTGTTCCAGTTCCTCCTCCGCCCGAAGATGACACCTCTACTTCATCTACTTCGTTAGAGATGTAGTATAATTTTCCATCTGTTTTTGTATATAGTTTTCCTCCATCACCATTTGCTGGTTGTGAAGGAGCGGTTGTTTCGCCTATATGTATTCTACCAGCAACTTCTAAACTTTCATCAGGGCTTGTTACTCCGATACCGACATTACCTGCGGTATCAATTCGCATCTGTTCCGCGCCATTCGTTTTAAATGTTAATGGTGTATGAGAACCCGAAAAGAAACTAGTTTGTAAAATTCCTATTGAACCATCATGGCTCATTTGTATAGTTTCAGTACCACTATCAGTTGCCCAAATAGTTCCAGCTACTTTAGCCCCATCAGCATCCATCGTCCCTGTAACGGTCACACCACTAGCACTTGTAGCTAATTTAGCTGAATTATCATAATGTAAAGTTACAGCACCATCGGTTGCAGCCTGTATCATATAATCGCTACCAGAAATTAAATTGATAGACCCACCATTTAAGGTTCTAATATGTAATTGTCCATCACCATTTTCATCAATATAACTATTAGAAGTATCGTGCCAAAGTCTTAAATCATTACTAGCACCTATATAAAGATTATCGTTATCCCCAAGTGAAAGGTTACCTGTTAAATCAACGGTAGCTAATGTTGAAGTTCCAGTAGATGTGATGTTAGAAGCTGTAAGTGTACTAGTTCCTGAGTTCCAAGCGAAGGCCGCACCAGCCGCATTGAAACTACCACTTCCATCAGAAATCTGTATTTGACCTGATGCTCCTGCAGCAGAACCTGATTGACTCGTTACCATATCTAATCTAGATACGGATACATAGGTTGCATTCTCTGAACCACCTTCAAGATTTAGTGGGTCGCCAGAATTTTGGTAGACACTTACTGTCAAATAGTCGGAAACATCATCTATATAAACAACTGTACTAGAGTTAGACGCTAGTGTTGCTTGCGATGAAGGTGAGACAATTTTATCTTTTAATATTATTGAACTAGAACTAGCAGAATTATCATAGTAATTAAGGTTCATTAACCTATAACCAGCGTTATCTGCTTGCCATTCATGTCCCATGGATACTACATAATATCCTGTTTGAGAAAATACAATTCTATCAGCATTAGTACTAGCGTCATGCATTGTTCCCACATCATGAGATTCTGTCCATGAACCATTACTTGCCCCTAGAACTGTTGTTGTATCATCAGCAATTGCAAGGTCAGCATTTAAATATCCTTTAAATCCTTTAAAGGCTCCACCTGCTCCACCCGTAATTATATTCTTTTCGGATTGTTCATTAGATATCCAATACAACATTCCATCAGCTTTTGTGTAGAGAATTCCACCGTCCCCATCCGCTGGGGCTGAAGGAGAAGAAACTTCTCCAGACATATGGACATTACCTACAACTTCTAATGGGGAGTCTGGTGTGTTAGTACCAACTCCTAATCGGTTGTTTGAAGAATCCCAAAAGAAACTATTACCAGCAGCGTTAAATCCACCCGAACCGTCTGACAACTGAATGTGTCCAACAGTTCCAGCAGATGTTCCTGATGCTTGCGTAGCCATATCCAACCTTGTAACTGTGATAAAGGTTGAATCATCATTGTTTCCAAGTGCGTTTAGTGCTGCGCCACTTGTTTGATAAAGTTGTACTGTTAAGTAATCCGCAGCATCGTCAATATAAATAGTTGCACTAGTTCCCGAAACGGCTGTTCCTTGGGATGAAGGGGCAACTATCTTATCTCTTAAAATAATATTATCAGTTGAAGCATTCACATCTCGGTGAGTTACTCTCATTTCTCGTAACCCAGCGTTATCAGCAGCCCATTCTTGTTGGATTGTTATTAAGAAATATCCAACTGTACCAAAAGTAAATCTTTCGGTATTTGTACTTGCATCATGAATTGCTGCATTGTCATAAGATTCAGTCCAGCCTGTTAGAGTCGTAGCTGAATCATTACCAATTGAATTGTTAGCAGATAAATATGCTTTTACACCTCTAAATGCTCCTCCACCTTCTAATGAACCAGCGTTGGTAATCTTAGTAGCATTACCACCATCATCTTTATAGTAGAGTTCATTATCAGACCCTGCATACAACATACCATAACCAGAGGTTGCACTAGGAGCCGATTGTTCTTTTAAGGCTAATGAATTATTTTTAATTTCAACATTTGTAGCGGCAGCAAATGCTCCACTATTGTTATATTGAATTTCATTGGCGGAGCCAGCAGAAGACCCACTCACTCCTAGATTGTCTGGCTTTACTTTCTTAAAAGCACTAGCGGACGCATCATAAAGAAGTAAGAAGTCAGAATCAGTCGCTACACCTGAAGTTATTTCAGTTTGCCCCGTAATTACGTTGGCATTAACCATGGCAGTTTCAACTGCATCTGCTTGAATCGTGGCCGCAGCTGTTACGTTACTAGAACCATCGAAGGAAGGAGATGTCCAAACGACATCACCCGTCATTGCGATAGTACGTCCAGTAGCTAAAGCAGTTGCTGTATCGGCATTTCCTTCTAGGTCAGCAACTATCGTTCCAGCAGTTCCTGAAACAACTTCACTAGTAATAGTAGCATCGGGAATAAAAGTAAACTTAGCCGCAGAATCATCGTAACCAAAAAATCCATTTTTCGCTGTCGTGCCATTATGCCACCTAAAGGCTATACCCCTGTCTTTGTTGTCATCAGAACTCGGAGCAGTATCGCCACCCAATTGGAAAACTGGGTCGTCAATGGTCACAGTCGTACTATTAACAGTAGTTGTTGTGCCACTAACTTGAAGGTTACCAGCAATATTGATTGTGGTGTTACTAGCACCAAGTGTAAGAGTGTTGGCTCCTACAGTATCAAAAATAGTTTTATTTCCCGCAGTTAAATCTAAATCAGTTAATGCGGTCAAGGCTGTTATAGAGCCACCCAATGAAGTGGCTGTTCCACCAATTGTAATAGCACTATTAGCTAAATTAGCATTTGCAATCGAGCCAGCTAACATAGCATTAGTTATACCACTTGCTTTAACTCGTAAATTATCTGAATCAATTTCAATTGAAGAGTCATCCACTCCAACTGCTAATGAGACAGAACTTCCCAAGGCAACTGAGCCACCACCTGATAACCCATCTCCAGCTGTTACTGTTATCGATGAGTTAGATAATTTTGAGTTAGCAATGGACCCCGCAAGTTCATCATTAGAAACTCCAGAGTCTTTAATTGTTACGGCTCCACTAGTGACTGAGAAATTGTCAGTACTAAATGAAGCTATACCTTTATTAGTAGAGGTCGCATCTTCACCAGCAATAGTAATTGTTGTGCCAGTGGCAGAGGTATCAATACCCTCCCCACCTGCAACTGTCAAAGTTTCACTATCAATATCTATATCAATAGTTCCACTATCAGTTGTTGCATCTAAATCTTGTGCTGTAACTTGTGCATCCACATATGCCTTAATACTCTGTTGAGTAGCAAGTTGTGTATCACTATCGGATGCCATGTTATCTTCGTCTAATATTGCAGTCCCTGAAACTCCTGTATTAAGAACAGGACTTGTCAAAGTTTTATTTGAAAGTATTTCAGCTAATGTTGTTGTAGCTACTGTCGAAGTTGTAGTTGGGAAAGAAATAATTCCAGTCCCACTTGTTATCTTCGATGTAATAGCTGTTGCATGGTTCCCCATATATGAATGATTGGAACACATGTAATAAAGTATATTTGGTGTGTCTGCATCTACCGCAATTTGCGTATATGCCCCCGAACTTCCGGGAGTTCCCGCAGTTGTTACACCAGTTGTATATGCGGTCGTTGCCGCCGCATCAGTATAAAATCTTAATGGATGTCCAGAGTTTGAACTATCCGATTGGTCAAATTTATAAACATATTCAGAGTTGGATGTTGTTGCATCAACTCCACTAAACTGAATAGCAGGAGATTCTGTTCCGTCTATAAAGTAAGCCGAAGAACTTCCATCCCCATAATATGGATGAGCAGCAGTTTTAGTTGCTACTGTAATTGTATAAGTAATAGGTGCTGATGAACTACCGTATAAACCTGTTTTTAAGAAGTCAGCAATATTTAAGGTGACCGCCCCAGAGGTTCCTCCACCAGCCAATCCAGTTCCTGCTACTACGGAAGAGATGTCTCCAGTTTCCGATATAGCAAGTACACCGTTTGTAGCAGTTAATCCACTACCAGCAATTCCTGATACGAAGTCCGTAACACTTTCTTTTCTAGAAGCATTGGAATCATTAGCATCAATAATTGCTATACTATCATTTGCGACATCAATAACTGCCGCAGTTAATTCATTTAAGTCAATATCAAGAGTTACACTACCTGATGTGCCTCCACCTGAAAGTCCATCGCCAGCAGTAACTCCACTTATATCTCCAGCCCCAATTTCTCCTGTTACATAATCAGAAATTTGTTCGGCTGTAACATATTTAGTTGTACCATTGTCATCTAATAGTAATTTATCAGTTCCAGCAACAGTTATACTAGTTCCATCTGCTCCCAAACTAGTAATGTTAGCTAATGTAGCTACACCAGTATCAGCAACAGTTATTGCACCAGAAAAGACGTTATCTATCCACTTAGACGTACCAGTGTCATAAAATAAAGCAGAACCATCTGCAGGGGACGTAACATTAGTGTCGGTTAATCCTGTAAGAGTAGAAGAAGCCCCTTGATTATCTACATAAGCTTTAACCGATTGCTGAGTCGCAACGGCTGTAGTGGAGTTAGAGTTAAGGTCATCTTCATCTAGTAAATCAATAACGGTAGCTGTTCCACTACCACTAAACATAGGAATCTTATTTGCAGCACTTGTTAAACCAGCAATTGCTGATAAGTCTGCATCAAAGGCTTGAACATCTGAACCAATAGCAACACCTAAGTTAGTTCTTGCACCACTAGCGGTAGAAGAACCTGTTCCTCCATGTGCTATAGCAACATCATCTGCCTCCCAAGTTCCTGTTGCAATTGTACCAATTGCTGTAATTTGAGTTTGTGACGAATCTACATTTAATGTGTTCGTTGATAAAGTTAATCCAGTGCCACCGACTAAAGCTGTTTTCGATATAGCTATAGCCGCACTTGCATTAATGTCAGTATTTGTTATCGCTCCGGCATTAATAGAAGCAACACCAGTATCACTAATAGCGATATCTCCTGTGATGCCATAATCTCTCCAAGTTGATGTACCTGTATCGTATATCAACAATGCTCCATCTGATGGAGTAGTTATGTTTGTGTCAGTCGCTCCCGCTAGTGTTGAAGTTGTATAGTTATCTACATAGTATTTAACAGACTGTTGAGTTACAAGAGAGGTACTACTATCAGAAGCCATATCATCTTCGTCTAGAATTGAGATAGCTGTGGGAGTTCCTGTACTCCCAGAAGTATTACCAATAACTTTTAAATTACCAATATCTGCTAATTTTGCTAGAGTAACTGCTCCAGCAGCTATTGTAATCGCTCCTGTATCAACTATTGTAGCATCACCTGACATAGTGGCATTTGACCACTTATTGGTGTCAGCATCAAAAGTTAAAATCTGTGCTTCACCCGGACCACTAATAGTTGTGTCCGACAATGAAGCCATGTCTGTTACTGAAGCAGCCCACTTAACACCTGTAGCCTCACTACTGTCTGCTGTTAAGACTTGATTATTACTTCCTATAGCTAATGTTTGGGGGTTACCACTACCATCACCAATTAATATCTGTCCTTTTGTAGACATATCAATAGAAGTAATAGCCGAAGCCCCATTACCAATTAATACACCGTTAGCAGTTAAACTAGTTACTCCAGTACCACCTTTGTTCACGGCTATAGTATCAGCACTCCAAGTACCAGTGGTTATTGTCCCAAGACCCGTAATATTTGTTTGAGAAGCAGTAGAAATTGTTCCTTCTAAAGCATCCACCACTAAAGTTCCAAGGGTAAATCCAGAAGAAGTATCTACTGTTGTTGTAGGAGCAGCATTGCTATTCCCAGTTGTGGAGAATAGTTTCCATTTATCGGAATCTGATGCGTCCCTAAAAATACCTGTATATTTAGTTGAACCATCGTTAAATTTACCATACCACCCAATATCTACAGCGTCAGAAGCATTATCGTCTGCTAAAGCAAATAGAGGGTCATCTATAGTTACTGTGGTACTGTTAACTGTTGTAGTCGTTCCACTAACGGTTAGGTTTCCAGAAATTGTAATATTATCAGAAAGAGAAGCAACTCCACTAGAGTTGATTGTAACATCGCCGGAAATTTTCGAGAAGGTATAAGTAGGCACACGACTAAGCAGAACTTTGTCATTCGCACCAGTTGCGCCATCATCAATAAGTATAATGTCATCATCAGTTATCGCCGCCCCTAGTTCATCTAAACTAGAAACATCTAAGGTAGCCGCATTTGCGCCACCAGAAACCGTTGATTTTTTATATAAATTTTCTCTTCTCGAAAGAGGCATCTATTATCTCCCCCAAAGTATGCCACGAATCCTTACATTGGTTCCACTGGCTCGAATGATACTAATTTTTGTACCAATCCAAATGGAATCATCAAAGTAGCCTTCATCTTGGGGGACGAGCATAGAAGAAGTTGTAGCATCGCCATCGAACTCAATATAAGCATCGCCTAGTTCCACAATGAAAGACACTTTGTTACACTCTTCCATGTTACCGGCAAGGGTTATGGCATCTTCAGCACTTGCCGAAGTTGTCGTGTAAGTAAAGGTCTTGTGCTTCTGATAGTTTTGTAGTAACTCTATTTCTTGTCTCCACGGTGCTTTATCGGCCATGACTTTCCTCCTTCTGTGGTTTGAACTTTAATAGGGTAGGTGCCGCATTTCCTAAGTTGTGCGTTCTTATATTTTCCTTGCCTTGAGGCATAGTGAAGTTTTCGGCTTTCATAATCGCACCCATTGACATAAATCGTGGTTTAGACAACTCTTTTCGGTACTCCCTATTTATTAATCGTAGATATGTCATTTCTTTTACCATATCATCCAAAGTTTTATTCATATCAGAAATGGTTGATTTCAAAGTATTGACTTCTTTGCCTAAAGCACTTTTAGAAGTGTTACTCTTTGAAGTTTCTAATTCCAACTTATTCACCCATTCCCGTAATTTATTTTGCACTAGTTTTGATTCTTCTATCTGAACTGAAAGTTCTTTCGACTCAACTTCCCAATAATTTACTTGGTCTTTTAAATCTTTAGTTTCTTCAACTAGCTTCTTATTTATTTTACTCGTTTCATTAGTAAAACTTTTCAACTCTTCATTTGTTGTTTTTAGGGATTCATTTTCAGCATTAATGTCTACTTTTGCCCTTACAGCAGTTATGTTTTCTGTAGCTAGTAACTTGTTATCAGAAATAGTTGCTTCTAACTGAGTTTGAAGTTTGTTTAAATCTTGACTTTGACTAAGGGCTTTTTTGGTCATTAAATCTAGTTCATTTTTAGTACTGTTTAATTGACCTCTAGCATCTCTAGAAATTTCTTCTAATTTAGGAATCTTAGAGTTTTGCTCCTCTAAGTATTTTATTTGCTCTTCTAGACCATTAGTTTTCTCGTCAACGAGGGACAACTCAGTCCGAACTGAGGTTATCTCCTCCTCTAAAACTGTTCTTCGTTGCATCGCTGAATCTCTTTCAGCTTCTATGTTTCTATACTTACCAAGTTCTTGGTTAAGTTCATCAATTTGTGCTAAAAGTTTTTTCTCTGATGCTACATTTTCTAAAACAATTTTGGACTGATTACGAGAAGATGATTTAGGTCGTTTACCAAAATCACTAAGCTTCATATATTTCTTGAGCCTCACCAGCTATAAAAGGATTTCCAGAAAATTCTCTAGACTTAGTTAATCCAACTATCCAAGCTTCAGGAGATTCTGTTTTAGAAATCATCTTGATTTGCCCGGACGCTTCATTAATACTAATATCTCCAGCAATAATCATTTCAATATGCGCCTCATGATTAGGGGCATATGGTTGGAAGTCGAAAGAGTTAGAAGTTCGATGGAACAATAAATCTGCTACATGTATATCTTTTTCCATTGGTTCTCTTTTAAAGAACATTGGAACAATATAACTTGCAACTTCGGGAGTTGGTTCCTCAACTACCTCTACCTTCTTTGTAGCTTTTGCTTTAGCTGTACTAGCCTTTTTTCCTGCCATGTGTAAAACCTTCCTTTCTGCGCTGTGCAGATAAATGTGTTTCGCCTTTTCCTGCGGCTCCAGCACCTTCGTGCCTAATACGACCTTTTCCATGACCACTAACACTTCTTTCATGAACGCCAGTGCCACTTCCTCGTATTCGTTTCTTTCCACCACGAGCAGCATATGTTTGACCAACGTTCTCTGGTTTTACCCAGCGATGTGATGTGGGGTCAAATCTTGCTCCCGCAAATGGTGGAGTAGCCATAGGGGTTTTCTTAAGATTAACTCCATTGTCTACTGGAGTCCTTCGGACATATGTATCGGAAGCATCAGACTTATTAAAGAAGGCTTTCATTTTCTCTAAGGCAGAGTTCTCTATAGTCTTAGACAATTTTCGTCCCTTCTTTCGCATAGCTTGTTCGATTTGCCGTTCAAATTCTCTTTGTTGGGCTGGAGTTGGTTGTCCTTGTCCCCTAGTTAAATCCCCACTTACAAACCATCCAGCTAATGCTGCGGCAGCAGTGGACATGCCCTTTTCAATTTCCTCGTCCTCTTCATCTTCTTCAGCGGCAGCTGAGTTTTCTCCATGAAGAGGGTAGCTTTTAAATAATTCTAAAAATTTATCAATGGAATCCATACTCTTATTATACGGGTTATTTTCAATACCACCAGCAATTTTTGCTGCTAGGGCTTTTCGTCCCTCAGTATCATCAGCGTCAAGAGCCTGAACTTCTTCAGCCCATAGAGGATTAGTCTTTCCAGTTTTATCGTTAACAATAGCCCACGCTACAGCCCAAGGATTCTGGACCTTCTGTGCTTTGTATAGGTTATTCAACTTATCTAAATAATTAGACATGTGTGTCCTCCATCTCTTTATTATACCCACTTCGAGCCTTTTTTGCCTTCGGCTTACTAACATGCTCTAATAAATCACGAGCGTCTATTACGTCTTGAGGTGTATATTTGTTTATAAACATCTCTACTGCGGAATCTTCCGCCTTGAAAAATTTAGGTTTAAACTTCTTCCATGCCGCCCCTGCAGCTAGATTCGCCCCACCTGTTGCGGCTGTAGTAACAATCTTAGCAGTAGAAGGCATTTTCCATCCTTCACCGGCATCAGATTTAGCCTTATTCTCAGCATAGGAATCTTTAAACTCAGAAAAGGCTTGTCCAAACTTACCTTTTGCTCCTTTACCATATTGAATATTGTTTGTTAATTTACCACTCTTAGAATCAAATCCCTTAAGTTTGGTTACGCCACCACCTTTAGCATTATGTTCTGCCAATTTATCGCCTAGGTGATGTTTTAATGCGTTTCCTGTAATCTGGGAGTAGTGGGCAGCCCCTTTAGGAGTTTCACCACTACCAATTTGATGTAATTTACCGCCACCATGTAAAACAAATTGACTTCCACTAGCACTACCATCTTCTCCAACAGCAAATGGTTTAGAAGTTTGTTCACCTGTTTGTGTGTCAAAACCTCCACCATGCCCCGCATCAATAATAGAGGCTGTATTACCGAGTTGTGCCGAACCATGTTGTCCATGTAAATCATCTAAGGTTTCTTTTAATATCCAATGGCGAGTTTCTTCGTGCCATACATATCCCTCTGCCATTTTTTGTTTCGCAACTTCTGGGTCAGGTGGACCAGTTTTAGGTTGGTCGTCCTCATGAATATCTAATTTACGTGTATCAAATCCCACATCCTGTAAAGCTTTTTTAGCTTTATTAACACCCTCTTCATCTCCTTTAGCTTTAGCTTCTTTTAAGTCCTTGAATTTCTCTTTTTCAAATGGACTCATTGAAGCTAATGGATGGGCTTCATGTAATGCTTGTCCATCATCAGTATGTGTCTTAGCTTGGTCATCATGAGCATGGACACTTATATCGTCTTTACCTTCACCACGTTTATATCGATTCTTCCATGGTTTTCCTTCACTATTAAATTCTTGATATTTATCAGAACTACCATGTTCAAAAGCGTGGCTAACTGATTCAGCATGTTCGTCTGCTCCAGTAATCATTGCTTCATGAGTATTATGTTTATCTACAGAATCTTGATGATTTTTTAAGGCTTGTTGTAAATGTTCTGGGGAACCAAAATCATCGCCCATCTCATCAAAATCATTTTTTATTTTATTGAAGTCAGCACCATGAGCCTTTGCATTTACCAAAGAATCATGTAATTTCTTTTTGGTTTCTGCGGTCATATCATCTTGATGATTCTTTTGGTGTGCGATTAATTCTAAAGCTTTATGAGTAGCTTCTTCATCATTTATTTTATTGGTTGGGTTACCTTCCTCATCCATCTCTAATTCATCGACTTCATAAGGTAAAGTGTTAGCATCTTGCTCTTTCTTCTTTTGAGCAATTGCTTCTTGTTTCGCTTGTTCTTTTTCGGCCGCTGCTTGGTCTTTAGCCTGTTGTTTCTCTTCGGCTACTTTAGCCTTTGCAGCATCGGCTTCTTCTTTGGCTTTGGCTTTTTGAGCATCAGCCTCTTCTTTTTCTTTTTTCTTTTGTTCATTAAGTTTGGCTGTATTCTCTGCTTTCTCTTTATCGACTTTAGCTTTAGCAGCATCCTTTGCCTTCTGTTTTTGTTTATTTACAATTTCATTTACAACGTGCTGTTTATATGCAGCATCTAGTTCACTTGGATTATCATCTAAGTGGTCAGAATATATTTGAGCATCTTCTGAATTCATATCATCGCCAAATAAAGACTCCATGACTTTAGCTTTCTTAGTGTCAGATGAAGTTTTAGCTGGCGTAGTAGTTTGAGTTGGAGTGCTTGTTGATACGTCACTAGGAGCCTCTATTGTTTGAGTTTGTCCTTGGTCACTAGGAGATACAGGTTCATCACCATCTTCTACTTGTTCACTAGGTGAGACAGGTTCATCAATGCCTTGTGCTGTGTTACCTACCCAATCTTCTGCAGGATTTAGTCCACCAAAAGCCTCGCCCATTACTTTGTCTTTAAGACTATTTGAAAGAACAGGTTCAACTAATTGAGACAATTCTTTTTCAGAAGCAATATTTTCACTTTGGGCATTTTCAACCGCTACATTAAGTAAATCTTGATGTTTGTCAATGGCGGTTTGGTCTGCCGCTTCGTAAGCAGCCTGTAATCGTTGAGTATGCGAAATAACTTTACCAAAATGCCATTGTGTGGGATTCGCACCTTCTGGCATCTTTGGTTCAGCGGGAACATTGATAGCCTCAGAAGTCTGTTCAACTACCTCTGGCGAAATATCATTTGCACCACCCTCTGGAATTTTCCCAGCAATTTGTTCTGCTAGTGAATCCCAATCGGCAGTTGGTTCATCAATCATTGCTTGGCTTAATTCTTGTCCTGCAATATTTTCAGCAACTTCTTTCGCAAGAGATGGGGTAGTTATATTGTAATGCTCTAGAAGTTCTTGAACACCTTTAGCTTGAACAACACAATGTGTATCCGTAGTCATGACATGAGAATTATTAAGTAATCCATCCTCATGCATTTTATCAAAAAGAACTTGACCAATTTTATTTAGTTGACCATGTTCATTACAAAGTCCATACATCATGCCAGAGTTATGCGCCCCATGCCCTGAGTATCCGCCTTTATATTTACCTTGGTATCCCCATGCACCAAACATAACGTGAGGTTTTCCTACAGAATTTTTACCTGTCGTGATAGGTGCTTTTTTCGGAGGATTTTCCGCTATTATCTTCTCAGCAACTTTTTGTGATTCTTCAAACTCTTGTGCTTCTTCTTCTTTAATCTCATTTGCTACCGTAGCTTGGGTTGTTGATTCTTGAGCCTGTAAATGGGAAATACCATTTAAAACGTCTGCGACAGAATAAGTTCCTAATTGATTTAAATTTATTGTGTCATCAACAGTATTAGGATTAGAGCCATTTATAAACGAATTATATATTCGTCCTTGTGTTTTATCAGGAAAGGGATTATGTAAACTATCAACTCCTTTTCCTTTTAGTTTAAGTTTACTACTTCCTCCAAACTCAACTTGAAATGGAGAGTTCATATTTTTTAATGCTTGATTTACATTTTCTATTGTTGCAGGAGTCGCCAATTGCATTTTATTGTTTGACCCATAATCAGCATCCGCTTTAATAGATTCTTCTTTAAATGGTGGAGGAGGAGGAACTGCTCCGGGAAAAGCCGTTTCTAATGCTTTTGTTGCATGTTGAATTGCGTCTGGCGTAAATCCCATTGATGATGAATACTCAGGGTCAGTAGTCAAATCATCGATAACATCGTATATCCAATCATCATTATCAAAACCATCTGGCGTATTCTTTAAATTATTTGTTATTGATTGAAATAAAGTTTTAACAACTGTGTTATCTATTGGACTACCAGCTAAAGAATCAAAGAATTGTTTTCCATCATCTGATAATTTTTCATAAGAGTTTTTAAAGGTTGGGTTATTTTGAAAAAACTTACTGTCATCATTAAATTCACTTAACAAGGAAGAAAGACTAGCCTTTAACAGATTTTGTGCAATAGAAATACTACCACTAGCCATAGACTTACCAATATTTTTTACATGGTTCATTAAAGCCTTAATACTAGAAGTAGGTTCATCATCTTGAGTAGCCAATGATAATGCTTGAACATTATTCATAAACTGTCTAGCCCTATACTGGGCTTCAGCTTCTGCGGCATCCTCACGGGTCTGACCATCACTTATTTCTAAGTCCGGGTCTTTAACTAATGTATTATATATTTCTTGTGCAGTTGGCATGTTCCCCACCAAAAAACGTACTATCTGTTATTATACTCACGAAAAGAGTTTGTTTTTGGATTATGGTTATTTGCCTAACCATCTCTTCACACGAGAGATTCTAGCTATTGCAGCAAGAAGTACCCCAAAGATTATGGTTCCTATTAAAATAACGAAATAGTTTAATTCTGTATATCTTCCCAATGCTACTAAAATTGCGTCTTCTGCAAAATGCAAAACACTAACTACAATGGCAATGCATGTAAATTTACTCACTTACCTAAAACCTATTCTTTTGTTAATTTATAATACTTAGTTTAATGTGGCGGGTTCTGATATGCTGACTTCAACATTATCTTCTATAGTTAAATTAGCACCAGTAACCGTAGTAGCAATAATGAATTCTTTGGTTCCAAATCCTGTGCCACCGCCGGTCTCATTTAGTTCTATTTTTAGTGTCCCGATATCCATGTTTGCGAATTCACAATCGCCGCCCTTCGTGTACAAATTTGACAATCTTAGAGTGCCAATTTTCCCATTTACTCCAGAAGATGGAGCCTGCACCCAGATGCGGTCATAAGTGCCGCCTGAGGTGGTCATAGCATCGGCTTGATGGTGTCCGCCACCTATGGCGCGCATTCGTGCCGTTCCCGGAGATGGGGCCACCGACTGCCCGTCCGAGGCATTACCTTTTACCACAACGGTATGAGCATTTATATTAGAAAACGTTACTTTTTTACATCTTGATTTTTCATATATAAAGGTTCCTACTTCAAGCCTAGTCGCTGTAAAGTTTTCAGCCGTAGGATTACCACCGACTTTTACAACAGTTGTTTCATTTTGAGGCAGAGTTGAACCAGCGAAAACCGTTCCTACTGAAACGTTCTCGATATTAATTTCCCGGACTGGAGTAGTTCCAAGGTCGATACGTAACGTATTTGAACCTTCTACGTATTCAGTTGGAATATCTAATGGGGCAGCTTCACCTACTAAGGAAGCAGCATATACTCCACTATCTCCACGGGAGAAGCTTCTCTCTGCAAGAATGGTTTCATTAACTATGACACCACCACCTGCAGTACCACCAAGTGCGAGAAGACCTATAGCCATTTGTGGACTGAAGCCCATGGCTCTCATTAAGGAATAAGGACTTTTTAGTACATTAAAAATGTTACGCCACTTAGCTGACTCTTCGTTCAAATAGTTCACCTTTTCTAGCACCCAATCCCTAAAAACTTTTACTTTTCTATACGCCGCCACGGGTGAATGGTAAATTGCTGAAGGGGAGGCTAGAATTCCTCGACCCCATGATTTCCAGCTTTTTATGTGTAGGAGGGCGGCTAAGAATAAAATCCCTGCCGAACTTCCTAATGTGATTTCAAAATTATTTTGTAGTAATGCTACATTAGTTGCAACAAGACTTTCAGTAATACTAAGTGTTCCAATATACAATGGAAGGTATGTTGAAATATATTGAACAGGGCTTACAAACGCTAGGGCGAATCCTGCCAATGCTGTTGCGACTAAAAGTGTAGTAACAATGTTGTTAAGGACTGACCCAATAGCTTTTAATGGTAGCCTAAATCGTAGCCCCCTTAATTTTATTTTCAAATGACTCCTCCCAGAGAATATTATTCTTCTTCATAATAATCCGCTAATTCCTGCCAATCTTTATCTAATTGCTTTTTCTCTTCAGCAGTTAATGCATATCTCTCTGACTGAGGCTCATCTATATAAATAGAAGGAGGAATCTCTTCTCCTTCATCAGATTTCAAAATTTTAGTGGTTTTATGGACTTCTTCTAAACTATTATACCCGATAATTTGTTTTTCTATCGCCCATTCTAAAGCGTTATCTCTTCTTTTTATAAGAGTATCAATCATCTTAGCTTTATTTTTAGGCTCTAAAGCAGAGTCATTTACAGTATCAGAAATAGTACTATTACTTAGTTTAATTAAGTTTTCGGCAGCTTTGCGATAATCGGAACTATCCATATTTGCAAACACATGTGAAGATTGTGCGTTTTTAGATGGGGTAGTAAAGCCATCTAACTCTGACAAATAATCACCTCTCCAATCATGGAAACTATCTTTCTTTTTACCTTTAGCACGGAATTCTAAGGCTCCCCCTTGGTCAAGTCTATAAAACTTACCATCGTGTTCACCCAAGTTATCATAGTTAGCGCCCGCAAAATCTCTATTTGCTAATACAGCATCTACTAAAAATCCATGTTTTATATCAGCCCTATCTTGTAATGCCTTAGTATTACTAGTATGCATTTTAATGCCTTCAAGCCAATCAGATTTTAATGCTCTACCATTATCACCTGCTTTCCATGTTACTAGTTCAGTATTTGGAACATTAATTCCTGCTGATTCATATAATTTATTCGCCAAATCTTCTTGAGCGGCCCTGTCTTCATGGTCAGTCTTCACATAAAATTTCTTTCCAGAAGAAGAATCTTCGTAGGTTCCACCGGGATTACTTCCCAACGCCCCACCTGTTTTCTTTAATACAGCGTGATAATCGGTTTTTGGGTCTGTGATTCCTTTAACAACTGTTCCTTTACGACCATGAGAATTCGTGGGATGTAACCCATTGCCATCTGCACCTCTAGACCAATCCCCACTCCAAATCTTTCCATTTTGCCACATAACTCGAACATCGTTATTAGGATTATTCATTACAATAGCTTCTTGTTCTCCACCATGATGGGTGTTAGAAATGGCGGGAATCTGGAAAAAATCTCTTTTATTTGCCTTACGATAAATAACATAGGTTCCACTCCACACATTAGGATTTGTAGAAAACCCTGCAAGTGAGCCACTATGCACATAGCTTTTAAAGCCTTCCCCATCGACTTCTTCTTTACTACCTGACGAAGGCATACCAAGATTTGTCATATCTCCCGAACTAAACTTAGTTCCTGTGGGACCATAATCACCTAAAATCTCTCTGGCGGAACCTGTTTTACGTTGAATCCAAAAATGTGAGGTATCAGGATAAACAGCATCTAGAATACTTCTTGTTAAATCTTGAGCATGGTTAACATATACTTCGGCCATTTTCTGACCCGCTTCCTTATTTGACAGGTCTTCAGGGAACATTTCAGAATTTGAATCCTTTCCATGTTTCCCATGTTGTTCTCTTATAGAATCATACCGTTGTTGTAAATTATTTTTGTCCCATAAGTCTTGAATTTTTTTATCTCGTTTATATCTAAAATCCCAAGAATTATATTCTTTATCTTCAATAGAATCTTTTTTTGTAGATTTATACTTACTAGACAACTTCCTGTCTACCTCGAAATTAAACCGTTCCCCACTAGGTAATTCTCCTACGGAAGAACCCCCTTCTTTCCATTCATCATAAGCTTTAATATAAGCTTTTCTGTCTTCGGGGCTTCTATAAATTGGCTCACCTGAAGAATCTACTGATGGAGGATAAGGCTTTCCAAAATGCCATGTTTCGGGTAAGCCGTTTTCTTGTGCAACGACATGTGCAACGAAATTAGCATACTCGCCATTTTTCATAGCACTACCACCCCATTGACTCATGAAAGCGTCATGTAACTTCTGCATACCATAAGAGCCTTTATCAAGACCATATTGACCATCTAATGCTCCCATAATCGTTGAAGACATATTCTTTATTTCGGAAGCGGCTTGACTAGTAACAGTATTTGGATGTCCCACATGGTGGGCAATGTCTGTTAACAAATTTGTATATTTAGGATTAGTTGTAAAGTCATCTGGTAAAGTTCCAGTCCCAGCAAAATGTGAAATTACATCCTTAAGTGCCGTAGTTGACTGTGTTTCAAGACCTTTAGCATGTTCTTTTTCTTGTTGTTTGGCATGTTGACGCTTATTCTTACGCTTATACTCGTGTAAAGCAGCAGAAATAGCATCAATATCTCGTTTAGTAGTGTCAGTTTCTTTCTTTCCTAGCTTGTCATAAGCATCATCAGGGTCTAACCAATCAACACTAGTGGTTTCGTCATCAAACTTACCAGTATTCTCTTCAACTTCCATAAGAAAGAATTGATTGCTTTTACCACTAGAATTGTAATGACCGGGAACTGTACCAGTAATCTTACATTTCATACCAGTCTCTTCAAGAACTTCTCTTAATGCAGCCTCTTGAGGAGTCTCATTACCATCAGCACCACCTTTGGGTAGAGTCAATTCTCCACCATAAGCAGGATTGCTGGGTTGTCGCATAAGAATTTTCCCAGAGTCGGGGTCAATAATAATACCACCATAGCTTACATTGTCATGTGCTTTACTATGATGTTGCTCATAAATAGCTTTTTGCTTAGTCTGAAGCATCCTTTTATCAATAAAACTACCACCTTGTGGCCCAGTAAAAGGATTTATTTTTAAATCTTGAGGAGTAAAAGTCGTTCCCGGAATAGTTCCATCAGCATTTAGATACAACCTATCATGAGAAGGAATAGCGTCTATAGCACTTGGTACATTACCACCACCAGCGACATTACCGACACTAGTTAATGTATCTTCATTATTTGGTGGTGTTTGGCTGACCATTGTCCCCTCCAAATTTTTTGGTGAAATTAGCACCTATTGGACGCTCTAACTCAGTTTGTTTAATATCTAACAATTTCATAATTTCGTTAGTATCTTGAGAATTCATAATTTCGGGGTCACTTAAAAAAAGTGCAGAAGCTAACTCCGTATCAGAAGGGTCATCTTCATCAACATCTAAAGTTAACCAATTTAAAAGTTTTTGTCGTTCTTTATCCATATTAATATTATTACTACTATCTATTATATAATTTATATATAAATACTTAAGTTTATTATTAATATTATATATAATATATATATTTTAAGAGTTTAACTAATTTATTATACTCTGTCAAGCGCATCTTCTGCAGGTCTCATTTAATCTTTTCCTCATGTATTTTACAAATTCATCGGGCAAGAAGACTTTATCGAAGCTTGCTAAGTATTCCCTTTCCTCCTGTCGTCTATCATCTATAGCAAAACACCCACTTGGTATTTTGTCGTATGTTGTTTTTTTATCATACGTTTCTAGATTATACTCCCAAAACAAAGACTTACTATATCTTTCAGCCCAAGGTTGTCCAGTACCAGACCAAATTGAAATATCTATTAGCCCTGCTTTAAGGCCTTCTTTGAGAATATCGACTAGTTCCTGATTAACGTAACTGGGATAATCCCATATCACTAATGTGTCATCTACATCTACATATACTTTTTGTGCCATTTGCACCTCCTAACTGTAAATATTATAACATAAATGCAAACTTACTCAAATTTAGCTATTGACAAGTTTTAAGAACTGTTATATTATTAATCCATCTTAAGTTAGTCGAAGCAAATTAAGGAGAAGAAATGGTTAGAAAAGCTTTGAAGAACACTAAACCGATTACGGGCGGAACTCGTAAGAAGACTGTCACTTGGAATAAGATTCCATCTCAAGGCGTGATTGTTATAAACGGTCATCGTGGAGAAGGAAAATCTGCTCTAGGTTGGTGGTTGGCTCAAAAGATGCAGCAAAAGACTGGTAAGAAGGTCGCTGCAATGGGTATGCCTACAGAGGCCCAGAGAGTATTTCCTAAGAGAGGTTTTGGACGAGGTGGAATACAGTTCGTCAATGACCTTGAGGCAATCTCAAACTTAAAGCCTAGTATCATTATCTGTGATGAGGCATCTTTCTTAGCTAATGCTAGGTCAGCAATGTCCAAAACAAATAAGGACTGGTTAAAACTGATTAACATCTGTAGACATAAAGACCATCTATTAATCTTCATACATCAACAAAGTAGGCAATTAGATGTACAGATTATGATGGATGCTGATTTGGTTATGATGAAAAGACCAACTCAATTACACCTCCGGGGAGCAAGAGCAGAGTTTGCCCCCGAAATAGAAGAAGCCTACGACCTATTTGCAGAAATGCGGGGGAATACCAAAAAGAAAGTCTATGTGGTAGACTATCATTATGGGGCAAAAGCCATGTTACCTGCGGGAATACCAACATGGTGGAATGACAAAGTTTCTAAAGCCTACAGTAGTGTAGATGTAGTAACTTAAAAAAGAGGTGATGGGTGAATAAAACAAAGAACTATTACATTTTTTGGGGCAGTCTTGGACTTACATTCTTTATTTCCTTGATTGTAGTGATGTCAATTATTATTTGGGTCATGACTGATGACGAAAGAATAGTGGCAGAACAGGACTGCTCTTCACCCACTCCTAGTATCACAATTATCAATCAACTACCTTGGGATTGGAAACAGGCAACAATGCCCGGAACCTTTCCCACAATAACTCCCTTAATACCGAAAGGGGGGAGTGAAGGAAATTAAACATGGGGACAACCTACGGATATATAAATGGGAAGAGGGTGAACGAAGCGACAATCACACACATGATGGGAACTAAAATAGTAGAAAGTACTGGACCCTGTAAATGGTCTAGGAAATGTAAAAACTATGATGTCGTTCTTGGAAACGGTTTATGTATGGATTGTTGGGATAATGGTGGAAGACCAAAAGGTAGACAGGGAAGAAAGACTCAAAAGGATAATGCAGTCGAACAATATCTTTCAAGAGTTCGTGGAGATTATTACAAACAGACTGAGGACATAAAAAATGAATGAACACTTATTAAACGCGGAACTTAATCCAGTATGGCAAATTTTTTTAGCCTACCATAGTATGATAGGACAAGAGGGTCGAGAAGCAGGATTAGACCTGTTTGGTACTGAACAAATATCTAATATGGCTATGCAATTAACAACGGCTCACTTTTTAAATGATGCAACTCAAGAGTTGCGGCAAATGAACAAAATAGCCCTTCGTACTGAACGAACAAAGGGTGGGAGGGCGTAGTGCCACGATATCAATATTCATGTAAAACTTGTGACATTAAAGATGCAAAGTCATTTGAATATAGAGATATTAATGGTGAACGAATTCCCTTTTGTTTTACTTGTAAGGAGAGATTAGAGCGTACATTTCTCCGGCCTCCGGGAGAGTGGTTTAACCGAATTAGAACGCAATAAAAAAGACAAATTTTTTAGTAGAATAAATTAGTAGTGCCGTTTCTCTCATCGCCTAAATCGGCTAAGTAATCCCTCCGGGATTCTTTGAGAAACGTCAGGAGGAGAGATTGTCAGAAAGTAGACTTAATCTTATTACAAATGTGTTGATATTGTTTGGAGTATGGGTGAATCTGCTAAGACATTTTTAGAAAGATATTAGAATGTTAACTGTAATTGAATTACTTATTATAAATATTTTTTGGCTTATGATTCTTTTATGTTGGAAAGCTTATAAAGATAATGTCATTAAATATCAAAAAACAAAAATACTCTATTTGGAGGATAGACTATGGAAAAAAGAAAAGCAGTAAGAACCGTTGGAGCAGGGGTGGTTATTGGAGCAGCTATTCTTGGTGGGATTGCAGCCTATAAAAATCGAAAGGCTTTGAAACGCAAGAAAGACCAAACCACAAATAACATTGTCGATTGGAAAAACAATCGGTTGAACAATGCTCTGGATAAGGCTGAGAATGTTATTAAAGATTTACGGTACAGCACTATAACTGAAAAAGACATAGCTTGGGGATAACCCCCGCGGGAGAACGAAATGGCTATCACAATTTATACCTCTAATGGTTGAGGACCTTGCCATGCCACCAAGTCTTGGTTGGATAAAGAAGGTCATGCATATACGGAAAAAAATGTATCTGACAACGTGGAATATGCAGAGGAGTTAGTCTCACTAGGCTACAGAGTTACACCAGTCACTTTTGTGGACAACACTTCTGTTGTGGGGTTTTCCCCTAACAAATTGAAGCAATTATTATGAGGTGACTATGTTTGTGGCTGGACTATTGATGGGACTAGCGGTAGCGTGGATAATTATGTCAAGAGTAGCAATCTGGAATTTTCTAAGAAGGGAATACGAAATAGCTGAATGGGACAGAAAGAATCGATTTTAGGAGTTATCTTATCAGATAAAGATTTAGAGGCCATCAAAAGGCTTTATGAAGCTAGATGGTGTGCAGACATTAGAAACTGGAAAGAAAGAGAAGTAGAAGACTGTATGTGGATTGTTCAATGCCCGGATAGAACGAATAACATTATCACGGAATTAGGCTTTCCATTACATGAAGTAATTGATAGACTGTTAGATAAGGTTTTTCATGATAGTAAAGAAAAAGTACGAACTAAATAAAAATTTCAAGCATGATTTGATTGCTGGTGTTGTTCGAGAAGAACGAGTTGGTGAAATTCTTCAAAATAAGCCTATTGAAGTGAAGACTGAAATGGGAAAATGGTCTGACACTGGTAATATAGCTATAGAAGTTGCTTTTGATGGAAAGAAAAGTGGCCTCGCTAAAACTGAATCTGAATACTGGTGGCATACCTTAGAGGTAAATGGAGAAGAAATTGCCCACCTAGTCTTTCCAGTAGAAAAGTTGAAACAAGTTATCACTAAGATGAGGCAGAATGGAACCATTAGAATCGTTCATGGTGGTGATGACAATCTATCTAAAATGGTACTTGTACCATTAAAGGAGTTATTCAACAAGGATAATGTTACCTAATAACATTAGATTTAAGCCCCTTTATGAACGGCTTACTATAAAAGACTGTGATAGGCATGGTAAACAAGGCATATTTGCTAGGTTACCAATTGATGAAGAGGAAATACTAGGAATCAGTCATGTGAGGTATCTCAGCTTCACTAACATGGACGAGTTCATGAATGGATGGGTTAGAACGCCCCTAGGAGGCTTCTACCACCACTCTAGCACCCCAAACTGTGTTCTAGTACCATTTAGCGTAAATAACGAGGCACAGACGAATCTATGCCAGATTGTAACAATGAAAGCAATTAAAGTAGGTGATGAGATTACCTGTGAATATGGTGTACAATTTTAAATGACTATGCAAGAAGATAAAACTATCCCCATTGTGTTTTGTACCTGTGATATCTGCGATGCAAGAGATAAAAGCACTTTCTCAATGAATAAATGGTTTCACGAATTACACGAAGCTTATAAAGCCGAACAAATCGATGCACGAGGTGCAGTTACAACTATCGAAAATCATGTTTGTAACCTTTGCCACTCCGCCTCCATTAAAGTAACCCTCCTCTGGTAACCCATGAAAAAAGACAAAAATACTAAAGACCTAATATGTACCAATAAGTTTTGCTATGTACACAAAGTAGTACAAACAATGGACAAAGAACGAGAAGAAACTTGCCACAACTGTGGTTTCGCTCTCAAACCTTGGAAGCCTTACAAGGATGGAGAATCTAACAACTAGCCCCCTTTATATCTCTTTATATTTAGATAATTGAAAATTTACTCTCTGTTGAATAGAGTGTGTTAAGGGCTAGGGTACCTGCATTGCTATTAGTACAACCGGGGGGTACAAGCGCGCCTCCAGTTACCGGCAAATGTGTAATCACCTGCACAATTAATTGTATTTACCAGTAAGTATTTCTACTTATGCTGCGTTACCACGGTTGTTTCTCCAGAAGCCCGGTGAGTTGGCGCTGGGAATTTAAGCTGGTAGTGATATATCGCTCTAGGGCATGCTGGGGCCAGTTCCTCCGGGAATTATTTTTACCTCGGACCC
>Ga0310344_10000753_pt1 | contig 25180 bp, 22 predicted proteins | sample HC15DNA20200_MG_FD_203801 | JGI IMG/M metagenome (GOLD analysis project Ga0310344, IMG submission 203801) | Marine microbial communities from station ALOHA, North Pacific Subtropical Gyre - HC15-DNA-20-200_MG | ecosystem: Environmental > Aquatic > Marine > Oceanic | place: Pacific Ocean: North...
AAGAATGATCAGAATTTATTGTTGCAACTGATATTTTACTAAGTAAATCCCCACCAATAATTTTCCAATCTGGGCCACTCGAATGTTCGAAAATAAAATTAGACATGCTGGATCGCCTGAAAATTAATATGCTTAGTGTTCCAAGGAAATGCATACTATCCAATTTAAAGGTGCGCTTCTATAATAATGAATGAAAATAGTAAGAAAAACTATTTTGCATAAGAAAGGATATAGAAGTTTAATAAAATCCATTCTTATAACTTTTTGAAACGGATGATTATTATAAAATGCCGTAGAGTGGCAACTAGATTCGCTGATTTCTTTTTTTACATATTTAGCAACAGGTACGCTGGCTTTTAAATGGTTAATAATCAGATTTTAACAGTTAAAGAAATGTATGAATTAGATGCTGTTACCATGTCAATGGGGGTGCCAGGAATTCAATTAATGGAAAACGCCGGCTACGCTGTAGTCGAAGAGATTTGCAAAAGGTGGTCTCGTTGTAATGTGTCCGTACTATGTGGCCCAGGTAATAATGGTGGTGATGGATTTGTAATTGCGCGTTTATTGAGAGAAGCCGGCTACACTATAAGATTGGGTCTTCTTGGTAGTATTAGTCAGCTCAAAGGCGATGCAGCGATGGCGGCAAAAAAATGGAACAGCAAGCCAGAGAGATTAGAAGTAGACATTTTGGATAACTCAAATTTAGTAATTGATGCAATATTTGGTGCAGGATTAAATCGTTATCTTTCCGCAGAATTAATGACGATAGTTGATAAAGTTAATGAACTAGATGTTCCATGCGTGTCGGTAGACGTGCCTAGTGGCGTTCATGGAGACAACGGACAAGTTTTGGGATCTGCGATTCAAGCAAATATTTGTGTTACATTTTGTCGGCGCAAGCCAGCCCATTTATTGGTTCCCGGCCGAACCTTGGCAGGCGAAACCATCGTAGCGAATATTGGGATTCCTGAAGTTGCTGTTTCAAAAATGCCAAAAAATACAAGTGAAAACACCCCATCTGAATGGCTTTCAAACTATCCTTGGCCAAAAATTAATGAGCATAAATACAATAGAGGGCATGCGTTAGTGATGGGAGGGGAAGCAATAAAATCAGGAGCAGCACGACTTGGAGCTAAAGCTGCTTTGCGTATAGGGGCAGGGTTGGTTACGATTCTAGCACCAAATCCTTCCCTTGATATTTATGCGTCCCAGCTAACCGCAATCATGCTTGGCTCATTATTGGATTTGGAAAGTCACCTAGATGATAAAAGAAAAAATGCCGTTTTAGTTGGCCCTGGTTTTGGTGTTGGTGCGGGCACTCGAGATATTATTTTTAAAATCCTCAGAACTGGAAAAATTTGCGTACTCGACGCAGATGCATTGACATCCTTTGATAATTACTCAACGGAGCTATTTAATTCAATTCATTCAAAAGTTGTTTTGACACCACATCACGGTGAGTTTGTTGGGCTATTTGGTGTTAATAAAAAACATAATATTAGCAAAGTTGAACAAGCTCGGGAAGCTGCTGAGTGTTCGGGTGCTATTGTTATATATAAGGGGCCTGATACCGTTATTGCGGCACCAGACGGACGTGTTGTAATAAATACAAATGCCTCCCCACATCTCGCTACTGCCGGTTCGGGAGATGTTCTGGCTGGATTCGTATTGGGCTTGGCAGCTCAAGGAATGGAATTGTTTGAAGCTTCCTCAGCTGCAGTATGGTTGCACGGTGAAATTTCTAGAAAGTTTGGGCCGGGTCTAATTTCTGAAGATTTAGCAGATGCACTTCCAACTGAATTAAATCTTCTTCGTTATTTAGGTCAGGCTATTGACTAATGATCTTAAGTATTTAAATGTCAGGCTTATGTTGTGTTAGTGTAATAACTTATATCAAACTTTATGTAATCTATAGCTTTATCATGTGTGCATTGAAAACACACAGATTTATGGTTGCTCTTTTGAGCGTCTCATATGTTAGTGATATATTTTTCGTGTAATATTTCAGTATGAGGTACTTAAACATAATAAGTTTGATGGATGACCAGTATGAAATTGAGCGCGGGCGTGGCGGAATTGGTAGACGCGCGTGGTTTAGGACCACGTGGTGAAAATCGTGGGGGTTCGAGTCCCTTCGCCCGCACCAGCCTTTAATGTGATTATGATTGGTATTAAGCCTGATATATGTATACGTATTAAAAATGTTATTAAAACCTGAGAATGGTGAATTATGAATGTTAGTGAAACTCTATCTGAGGGACTTAAAAGAGGATTTGAAATTACAGTTCCGTCTTCTGAACTAGAATCGGACATAGAAAACCGGCTGCTTGAGATAAGTAAGTCAGCAAAAATGAAAGGGTTCCGCCCTGGCAAGGTTCCTATTTCCATCATTCGACGCCAATACCGTCCATCAGTATTGGGAGAAGTCATTGAGAGAACAATACAAGCTACTACGCAAAAGGCGATGGAAGATCGAAAATTGAGACCAGCATTACAGCCTAAAATTGAAATTACAGAATACAGTGAGGGAAAAGACCTTCAGTACAAATTAGATATTGAAATTTTGCCAGAAGTAAAACTAGACAATTTATCTGATATGTCATTAGTTCGGTCTATAGCCGAAGTGAGCGAGAGTAATATTAACGATGGTGTCCAAAGAATTGCTGATGCAGATAAACAATATGATCCAATTAGCACCCCAAGAGCTGCAGAAGTAGGTGACGCATTATTAGTTGATTTCAAAGGCAGTATTGAAGGCACTGAAATTGATGGAGCCAAAGCAGAAGATTTTCAGGTTGAATTGGGAAGTGGTTCATTTATTCCGGGTTTTGAGGAACAGCTAGTTGGCGTTAAAGTGGGAGAGAAAGTAGAAGTTAATGTGACATTTCCAGATAATTATCCGCAAGAAGATGCTGCCGGCAAGCCAGCACTATTTGAGGTTGATATAAAAGAGATTCGAGAACGCTCTGAAGTGATCGTAAATGATGACATGGCTAAAAAACATGGTTTTGACAACCTAGAAGCTCTTAAGGAAATGGTTAAAGAAAGATTAGGTGAAGAATTTGAGCAGGCTTCAAAATCGAGATTAAAAAGGTCTTTACTAGATGCGTTGGCTGACCAGTATACTTTTCCGGTTCCTGAAGGAATGGTGGAGCAGGAATATGAGGTTATATGGGAACAGGTAAAGAAAGATCTGGAACAATCTAAGTCTAGTTATGAGGACGTACTTGGTAAAAGCGAAGAAGAGGCTCAATTAGAGTATAAGGGTATTGCTGAACGTCGGGTAAGATTAGGTCTGTTGTTATCCGAAATAGGAAGTCAAAATAATATATCTGTGGAACGTGATGATTTATTAAATGCCGCATTGGAAGGGGCTCGTGGCATGTCAAACCCGCAACAGGTATTGGATTATTATAAAACAAACCCAAATGCTCTTGAGAGGTTCCGGGCGCCAGTATTTGAGGATAAAGTAGTTACATTTGTTACTGAATTAGCAAGTGTTACGGATAATAAGGTTTCATCAGAAACGTTATTTCAAGACCCTGATGAAGAGAGTCATGAGGATGAGAATAGTAAAAATTCAAGCAAAGGCAAAAAATCGGTTAGAAGAAAAAATACTTCAAAAAGTGCAGGCTCTACTTCAGAAAAATCATCGAAAAGTAAAACAACTGAAAAGCCTAAACGCAAATCTATTGGTAAGAACCTTAAGTCGACGAAAGGCAGAAGTAAAAAAAGCACTCCTTCTGCCAGGACGTCTCGGAAAACGAATAAGGATTGATATCCAATAAAATTACATAGTTTATAAGGGGGGCAGTGATGGCAGCAGATATTATTGAAACATACTCAAATACTCTTGTTCCAATGGTAGTGGAGCAAACAAATCGTGGTGAACGCTCATATGATATTTTTTCTAGATTATTAAAAGAACGTATTATTTTTCTCACCGGCGGTGTTCAAGATGATGTTTCAAGTTTAGTTACTGCCCAGTTGCTTTTTCTTGAGTCTGAGAATCCAAATAAGGATATTTCAATTTATATTAACTCACCAGGTGGGTTGGTAACATCTGGATTGGCGATATATGACACGATCCAGTACATAAGGCCGGCGGTGGCTACATTATGCATAGGTCAGGCTGCTTCCATGGGATCACTACTGCTAGCAGCTGGTGAGAAAGGACAGAGGTTTGCACTACCCAATTCTCGCATAATGCTTCATCAACCTTCGGGAGGATTTCAAGGTCAAGCCACTGATATAGAGATCCATGCTAAGGAAATACTTGCATTACGGAAACGGCTCAATGAGATTTACGTCAACCACACCGGGCAGCCCGTTGAAATAATTGAAGAAAACTTAGAAAGAGATAAGTTTTTTACCCCAGAAGAAGCAAAAGAGTTTGGTATTGTAGATGATGTGGTTGTCCACCGCATTGAAGACGAACAAAGTGAGGATATTACGACCTCATAATATATTTTAATAGGAAATTCTGTGGCTCTTTTTTGTAACTAAGATCAAGTTGTTAAGTAAATTTATTAAATTTGGCTAGACAAGTAGCACATTGGGATGCGACTCTTGTTTCCAAATTCTAGGCGGTGGATAAAAAATTCCTTAATACATTTCTCACCGTATGAATGTTATCGGCCCTTCGGGGCATAATTGACCGGAGCAGCGATGAATAAATCCAGTGGCGGTGATTCTAAGAACACACTTTATTGTTCTTTTTGTGGCAAGAGCCAGCATGAGGTGCGAAAACTAATCGCTGGGCCTACAGTATTCATATGCGATGAATGCGTAGAGCTTTGCATGGATATTATTCGCGAAGAACACAAAGGTTCTAAAGTAAAAAACCGTGATGGGGTGCCGACGCCAACCGAAATAAGTGAGGTTCTTGAGGATTATGTTATCGGCCAAAAGTACGCAAAAAGGGTGCTTTCTGTGGCAGTTCACAATCACTATAAACGGTTAGCTCATGGTGGTACAAGTAACGAGGTGGAACTTGCTAAATCAAATATACTGCTAATCGGTCCGACCGGGTGTGGAAAAACTCTTTTAGCCCAAACTCTGGCGCGAATTCTCGATGTACCGTTTACAATGGCTGATGCTACCACACTTACCGAAGCAGGTTATGTTGGCGAAGATGTAGAGAATATTATATTGAAGCTTTTGCAATCTGCTGATTACAATGTGGAGCGTGCTCAACGTGGAATAGTATATTTAGATGAAGTAGATAAGATTGCACGTAAATCGGATAACCCTTCTATTACCCGCGACGTCTCGGGTGAAGGAGTGCAACAAGCTCTTTTAAAAATAATGGAAGGCACCATTGCTTCTGTCCCGCCTCAAGGCGGGCGAAAACATCCACAGCAGGAGTTTCTTCAAGTTGATACTACTAATATTCTGTTCATATGTGGAGGTGCCTTTGCCGGTCTAGAAAAAATTATAGCAGAGCGTGGACGAGGCACTTCAATGGGGTTTGGCGCTGACGTACGAGCACCAGACGAGAGAAAAACAGGTGATATATTAAGAGAAATTGAACCTGAGGACTTACTTAAATTTGGACTGATTCCGGAATTTGTTGGCAGACTACCAGTTATAGCAACTTTGGAAGATTTAAATGAAGATGCGTTGGTAGAAATTCTTACTGCTCCGAAAAATGCACTAGTGAAGCAATATCGTAAATTATTTGATATGGAAGAGGTTGAATTAACTTTTGCCGAGGAGGCATTGGGGGCAATAGCTCGAAAGGCTGTGGCAAGGAAAACTGGTGCGCGCGGACTGCGATCCATACTAGAGGGTATATTATTGGATTCAATGTACGATTTACCTAGTTACGAAACGGTTGAAGAAGTCGTGATTAATAAAGAAGTTGTAGACGGTGGTGCGACGCCTCTGTTGATATACTCTGACCGAAAGGAAGATGCTAGTAGCTCTTCTGCGTCGTAGGGCGTTTTAATATAGTTTCTTAATAGGCTTGACTGAGCGAGCAACATTACCCACCTAATTAAGGTGAAGAAATCTGAAATAATTCCTAACTGTGAACAATTAAGAAGTGAATGATAGTCATGTTGGAAACAGTCGAGAACCAAGATTATCCGGTATTGCCATTAAGGGATATTGTTGTATTCCCGCATATGATTGTGCCTTTGTTTGTTGGGCGAGAGAAGTCAGTAAATGCTCTAGAAGATGTGATGAAAGATGATAAGAAAATTCTTCTACTAGCCCAAAAAAATGCGTCTCAAGACGATCCCAGTCCGGATGATATTCATAGGGTTGGTACAGTTGGTAGCGTACTTCAATTGTTAAAATTACCTGATGGCACGGTTAAGGTTTTAGTAGAGGGTGGCTCTAGAGCAAAAGTGCACAATTTTATAGAAAACGATAGTTTTTTTATAGCGAGTGCAGAGCTTGTAGCTGAAGATAATGGTGACCCGCAAGAGGTTGAAGCAATGTCACGCTCGGTACTTTCACAGTTTGAGCAGTATGTAAAGTTAAATAAGAAAGTACCTCCGGAAGTCCTTGTTTCAATAAACCAAATAGAAGAACCAGAAAAGTTAGCAGATACAATTGCGTCTCACCTCTCTATTAAGCTTGAAGAAAAACAGGAATTACTTGAGGTTGTGTCTTTAGTTGACCGAATGGAAAGAATTTGCGGGCTTATGGAAGGAGAGATTGGTGTTCTCCAAATCGAGAAAAAAATACGTAGTCGTGTTAAGCGTCAAATGGAGAAGACACAAAGGGAGTACTACCTCAATGAGCAAATGAAGGCGATTCAGAAAGAGCTTGGAGAGGGCGAGGATGGTCGAGATGAATCTGCAGAGTACGAGAAAAAAATAAAAGACACAAAATTTACTAAGGAGGCACGTGAAAAAGCGGTATCTGAGTTGAAGAAGATGCGAACTATGAGTGCTATGTCTGCAGAGGCAACAGTTGTTCGAAATTATCTAGATTGGTTGTTAAATATTCCGTGGAAAAAGAGAACTCGTATTAGCAAAGATATTAATCGTGCTGAAAAAATTTTAAACGAAGATCATTATGGCTTGAAGCTAGTTAAAGAACGGATTTTAGAATATTTAGCTGTTCAGCAGCGTGCTAAGAAACTGAAAGGTCCAATACTGTGTTTAGTGGGGCCACCGGGGGTAGGAAAAACATCTTTGGGTCGTTCGGTTGCACGGGCGACGGGTCGTAGTTTTGTAAGGTTTTCTCTTGGTGGTGTTAGGGACGAGGCTGAAATAAGAGGGCATAGGAGAACATATATTGGGTCTATGCCAGGAAAAATTGTTCAATCTATGAAAAAAGCAAAGTCGTCTAATCCGTTATTTCTTTTGGATGAAGTTGATAAAATGGGAGCAGATTTTCGCGGTGATCCCTCATCAGCACTGCTTGAGGTGTTAGACCCAGAACAAAATTCAACTTTTAATGACCATTATCTAGAAGTGGATTATGATTTATCAGATGTGATGTTTATAACGACTGCCAACACCCTTCAAATGGCACCTGCACTTCTGGATAGAATGGAAATTATTCGCATACCGGGTTATACGGAAGAAGAAAAAATACAAATTGCACGTCGACATTTAATTCCCAAGCAAATAGGCGAACATAATTTAAAAGATGAGGAGTGGTCTATATCAAATGATGCTCTTCTTAGCCTAATTCGATATTATACTAGAGAAGCCGGAGTGCGAAACCTTGAAAGAGAGATAGCACGCCTCACTAGAAAGGCGACAAGGGAAATTGTTTCTAATAAGGTTTCTCAAGTTCGAATTACAAAACGTAATCTAGAAAAGTTTGCAGGAGTAACAAAGTATCGTTACGGCGAAGCAGAGCTTGAAGATTTAGTTGGGGTTACCACGGGTCTTGCGTGGACGGAGGTTGGTGGTGAGCTGCTTAGCATTGAAGCTGTGCTTCTTCCTGGTAAGGGGAAAGTTACTGCAACAGGAAAACTGGGCGATGTCATGAGAGAATCGGTCCAAGCCGCAGAAAGTTATGTTAAGTCCCGAGCCGTTGAATTTGGTGTGAAGCCAACAATGTTTGCAAAGCATGACATACATGTCCATGTCCCTGAGGGTGCTACACCCAAAGATGGCCCTTCAGCTGGTGTTGCGATGGCTACGTCAATAATTTCTGTACTTACTGGTATTCCTATCAGCAAAAGTATAGCTATGACAGGTGAAATTACTCTTCGGGGAAGGGTGCTGCCTATCGGTGGATTAAAAGAGAAACTACTTGCTGCGTTGAGAGGTGGACTGAAGACTGTTCTCATACCTGGTGAAAATGAGAAGGATCTAACCGAAATTCCTGACAATGTAAAAAAGAACCTTACCATTGTACCAGTAGAAACCGTAGATGATGTCCTCAAACATGCTCTAACTAAGCCAATAGTGGCTATTGACTGGGACGAAAATCATGAAGATGACCCTTCCGTTTCAGGGAAATCGGGTAAAGAAGTTGATTCAGATGGGGTAATTACACACTAATATTTACTCCAATGCACAGGTCTGCGACTCGATTATGTTATATTCTCGTTAAATTTCTACTAAAGGTTCTAGTTTAAAAGGCATTCTCATCTCACTGTAAAATAATAAGTATTTGTATTTTTTGCCCGCTAGCGTTGACGTCGTTCAGTTTTGCACCCAAACTAAGCAGAGGTTTAATCTGACAGACTAGTTAGTTATTCTAATTTTCCACCAAAAACAGGGGGCATTCGGTGAATAAAAATGATTTGGTAAAATCTGTGGCTAATTCCACAGGTCTATCTAATACTGATGCCGCACATGCGGTAGATGGTGTTTTTGACTCAATCACTAATTCTTTAAAGAGCGGGCAGGAAGTTCGTCTTGTAGGTTTTGGATCTTTTAGCGTTGTGACAAGAAAAGCAACAACAGGTCGCAACCCGCGTACGGGCGAGCCAATAAATATTCCCTCCTCTAAACAACCTAAATTTAAGGCTGGGAAGGCGCTTAAGGAATCCGTAAATTAAATTGAGTTCATAACTATTAATACCGGCTGTATAAGCAGCCGGTATTTTTTCGCCTCTGAATTGGCAAAAATTTAAGGTCAGGTTATATTGGTCTATAGTCATAAATAGAATTGTACTCACCATAAGGGCGATTAGCTCAGCTGGAAGAGCGTCTCGTTTACACCGAGAAAGTCGGCGGTTCGAGCCCGTCATCGCCCACCATGGGAGAGATTAAGTGTATTAACAATTGCTGTCCCATTTGTCTTGACCATACTCGCGCACTGCATTAAACCAAATCTCACTCTGATGCGCTAGTATATTGGTTCTTACTGGCATGTTGGGGGTGTAGCTCAGTTTGGTTAGAGCGCCGGCCTGTCACGCCGGAGGTCGCGGGTTCAAGTCCCGTCACTCCCGCCAATCCCCAAAGCCCTGTGGAAGCTAAGAACGGCTCTCCATGCAGATTAGTGAGAATGGTGCCTTCGGAGTATTGAAATTGTGTAAAGTGGAGGTCGATGTTTTAGAAAGTGCCTGATTGTGGTGGATTGAGAGGTTTTTTGTCATATTTTTCCATAGGCTTATTTCTGCGATAAAAAATATATGACCGATTCGCAAATTTGATCTAGATGTGGCTCCCGATTAAAAGGAGAACAAAGACCTCTACTCTAGCGCGCAAGACACCAAAAATGTCTTGTAAGAAAAATAGCTTTATGAATTGTCTGGTTTAAATGGGAGCTGTACAAAAACTTGAAAGCAAAACCTGACCTCCCGGAAAATGTTCCTGAGAAATATATAAAACTCAATTCTTATGAGAGATGTTATGCTTACCGACGAGATGATAAAACTGATTCAAAACCATAGCGCAGGCATGGTGGCGTCGATCAATGATGATGGTACGCCATCTGTATCGCCGAAAGCGACATTTATTGTACTTGATAATTCGTCGATTGCGTTCGGAAACATCCGATCTCCCGGCACTCTTACCAACATCCGCAAACATCCGACCGTGGAGGTTTGCTTTATTGACGTCGTGCTTCGTAAAGCCGTCCGAGTAACGGGCAACGCCAGTATTCAAATGAAATCAGAAGCCGACGGGCATCTTTTAGCGACGTTCGAAGCGACGTGGTTCGTTTATCTGGCGCATATGTCAGCATTCGTGAAGATAGATATCAGGAACGCCGAGCTTATTCTGTCTCCGGCCTACGATCTCGGGTATTCGCAAGAGGATCTAAGGCTGATCAATCTTGAAAAGCTGAATTCTCTGTGAGGCGTGGGTCTCGCTTGCCGTACGAAATTGTAGAAAACATTATTATCAATAAACCCCACGAAAAGGCCGATTATAACGGCTAAAATTCAAAGTTTTCTATACTTTGTGGCATATTAATATTTTAGTTAATTTGGCTTCGCCTAAGTGATTGATTTCTTTGGTTGTACTCTATACGTTTGCCCTCATTAAATTGACCTATAACGCCGGAGGTTGGAGGTTCGAGTCCCGTCACTCCCGCCAACGCCTTTTGGATATTGTGATACGGCTGCTACAAAAATAGATTAACGTATCAGTTACGGTATTTGAGTTAGAGCTAAAGGATTGGCACTATGGTATTTTTATTGGAAATCAAGACTTAGATATGATCGCGTCCCAGTCATTTTTATTGGAATACCTCCCAATACTGATTTTTCTGGGGATAGCGGCAGTAATTGCAGTAGGTGCAGTTGCAGCCTCTTATATTGCGGCTCCCCAAAATCCAGACCCAGACAAAGTATCATCCTACGAATGTGGGTTTGATGCGTTTGACGATGCTAGGGGGAGGTTTGATGTTAGATTCTATCTGGTGGCCATTCTCTTTATTATATTTGATTTAGAAGTGGCATTTCTTTTCCCTTGGGCTGTTTCATTCAAGGATATAGGGCTTTATGGATTTTGGTCAATGATGGTGTTCTTAGGTATATTAACAATTGGTTTTATATATGAATGGAAAAAAGGTGCGCTCGAATGGGATTAAATAATAATATATCAAAAAATAATAAGAGCATAGTGCGACCTGACAACTCTTTAAATACTGCCACTTCTATAGATCTTAGCGACCAGCTTTCTGATAAAGGATTTTTGGTAACTAAATTGGATAAGCTTATAAATTGGGCACGAACAGGTTCTCTTTGGCCTATGAGCTTTGGCCTAGCTTGCTGTGGCGTCGAATTCATGCAGGTTATTGCCGCTCGCTATGATATTGATCGCTTGGGAATGATCCCAAGAGCAAGTCCAAGACAATCTGACGTAATGATAGTTGCAGGAACATTATGTAATAAAATGGCGCCAGCGTTTAGAAAAGTTTACGACCAAATGCCAGAACCTAGATATGTAATTTCAATGGGCAGTTGTGCAAATGGCGGCGGTTATTATCATTATTCTTACTCTGTTGTTCGTGGCTGCGATAGGATCGTACCTGTTGATGTTTATGTACCAGGATGCCCGCCAACAGCAGAAGCATTGCTCTACGGAATAATGCAACTTCAACGTAAAATCCGTAGAACCGGAACCATCTCCAGATAGAAGAAAAAAAATGGATAACGCGACGTTAAAAGAGCTTTATTCTCACCTTAACACGGTTTTAGGTGATTACCTCAAATCATCCCATCTTGATGAAAATGAGTTAACACTATACGTGCATGTAGGTACTCTTGAACGTGTTATATCTTTTCTACGGGATGATTCAGCTTGTCGTTTTGAAATGCTTGTAGATATCTGTGGTGTTGACTTTCCTGAACGCGACCCTAGGTTCGAAATCGTATACCACCTTCTAAGTATAACGAATAACTTTAGAATAAGATTAAAAATATTAGTTGAAGAGGGGAGCGCGGTTCCATCAATAACAAAACAATTTAGTACTGCCTCATGGTTTGAAAGAGAGGTATGGGATTTATTTGGAATATATTTTACCAATCACCCTGATCTAAGAAGATTATTAACAGATTATGGATTTCAGGGACATCCCTTAAGAAAAGATTTTCCATTAACTGGTTACGTGGAGCTTAGATACGATGATGAACAAAAACGCGTTGTTTATGAACCAGTCAAATTAACTCAGGAATTTAGGAAGTTTGATTTTGAAAGCCCCTGGGAAGGGCCTGACTATGTGCTGCCGGGAGATGAAAAAGCTAGCGATTCCGATAGCGAGGAAGCATGACTGAACGTCAAATTAAAAATCTTACATTAAATTTTGGCCCTCAACATCCAGCAGCACATGGGGTATTAAGGCTTGTTCTGGAAATGGATGGTGAAATAGTTGAAAGAGCAGACCCTCATATAGGACTTTTACATCGTGGCACTGAAAAGCTCATTGAACATAAAACATATTTGCAGGCAGTGCCATATTTTGACCGCCTAGATTATGTGGCTCCAATGAATCAAGAACATGCTTTTGCTTTAGCAGTCGAAAAATTATTACAGATAGAGGCGCCATTAAGGGCACAGTATATACGAGTTCTATATAGTGAATTGAGTCGCATAACGAATCATTTACTAAATATATCAACGATGATTCTAGATGTTGGTGCTTTTACACCATTCTTTTGGAGCTTTGAGGAACGCGAAGTTTTAATGGAGTTTTATGAAAGAGCCTCAGGTTCCAGAATGCATGCAGCCTACTTTCGGCCAGGTGGTGTTACGAGCGATCTTCCTGATAAATTATTAAGCGATATTGCAGACTGGAACACTAGATTTCCTAAAGTTATAGACGATATCGAGGGTTTAATCACAGAGAACCGTATTTTTAAACAGCGCACCGTTGATATTGGATCAACCAGTCCTGCTGAAGCTTTGGACTGGGGTTTTACTGGTCCTATGTTGAGAGCAGCTGGGGTTACATGGGATTTGCGACGCAATCAACCCTACGAAATTTATGAAGAGTTAGAATTTGGAATTCCAGTTGGTAGTACCGGGGATTGTTATGAGCGTTATTTGGTACGAATGGAAGAAATGCGGGAAAGTGTAAAAATTATAGATCAATGTTTGAAGCGTATACCAAAAGGCCCCGTCAAAGTGATGGACAATAAAATTAGTCCGCCTGCCAGAAGTGAAATGAAATCATCCATGGAAGCTCTAATCCACCATTTTAAGTTATTTACTGAGGGATACCATGTGCCGCCAGGGGAAACATATACTGCTGTCGAGGCACCGAAGGGTGAGTTTGGTGTATATTTGATTTCAGATGGAAGCAATAAACCTTATAGGTGTAAAATTAGGGCGCCGGGTTTTGCTCATCTGCAGGCGTTGGATTATATCAGCAAGGGCCACATGTTAGCAGATGCGGTTGCAAATTTAGCCAGCATGGACATTGTTTTTGGGGAGATAGACCGGTGAATGCGAATACAAAAGGGTTTGAGTTTACTCCTGATAATTTAAAGTTAGCAAACGAGCATGTATTGAAGTACCCAAAAGGGCGACAGGCAAGTGCCGTATTGCCATTATTAGATATAGCCCAGCGTCAAAATAGAGGCTGGGTTTCAGAAGAAGCTATGTCCTATGTCGCGGACTTCTTAGGGATGGCAAAAATTCGAGTATATGAAGTTGCGACATTTTATACCATGATAAATCTTACGCCGGTTGGCAAGCATTTGGTACAGTTATGCAGGACGACGCCTTGTTGGCTAAGGGGCTCTGATGATTTACGCAGAGCCTGCTGTGAGTTTTTGAATATTGATGTGGGAGAAACTACGACCGATGGTGAATTCACTATTTTAGAAGTTGAGTGCCTTGGTGCTTGTGTTAATGCCCCTATGATCCAAATTAATGACTATTTTTATGAAGATTTATCACCAGAAAAATTAATAGAAATATTGGAAATGTTACGAGACGGAAAACACCCGCCCTCAGGTTCCCAAACTGGGCGCCAGACTTCAGCCCCGTTTGGTGGGGCAACCTCACTGATTGAAGGGACTAATGTTTGATGTTAACTGATTCTGATCGCATTTTTAAAAATCTATATGGTTCAAGCGATTGGCGACTCGAAGGTGCTATTAGGCGAGGGTCTTGGAACCAAGCAAAAGTTATTATTGAGAAAGGTTCTGAGTGGATCATAGAAGAAGTAAAGCAATCTGGATTAAGAGGCCGCGGTGGCGCAGGTTTTCCCACTGGCCTTAAGTGGTCTTTTATGCCAAAGGACCTAGATCCTCGGCGGCCACATTATTTAATTGTAAATGCTGATGAGTCCGAGCCCGGAACCTGTAAAGACAGAGATATAATGCGACATGACCCCCATCTTTTAATTGAAGGGTGTCTATACGCAGGTTTCGCCATGCATTCACATTCTGGTTACATATACATACGAGGTGAATTTTATAAAGAGGCTCTTGTTCTTCAGGCCGCTATCGACGAAGCCTATAAAGCTGGTTATTTAGGCAAAAATGCGTGTGGATCCGGTTGGGATTTTGATTTGTATTTGCACCGTGGTGCTGGTGCATACATTTGTGGCGAAGAAACTGGGTTACTAGAAAGTTTAGAGGGAAAGCCTGGAAGACCACGATTAAAACCGCCATTTCCAGCCGGTGCTGGACTATATGGACACCCCTCTACAGTTAACAACGTGGAAACATTGGCTGTCATACCAGATATATTGAAGAGAGGTGGGGCATGGTTTAACAGTTTAGGAAGACCTAAGAACTCTGGCACTAAGCTCTTTTGTATTTCCGGTCACGTAAATGAGCCATGTAACGTCGAAGAAGAAATGGGCATCCCATTACGTGAACTTATTGAAAAGCACGCAGGAGGTGTTAGAGGAGGGTGGGGTAATCTATTGGCAATAATTCCAGGAGGAGCGTCAGTACCTTTACTTCCTAAATCTATTTGTGACGACGTACTGATGGATTTCGATTCCTTAGTCGCTGAAAAATCGGGCCTAGGAACTGCAGCTGTAATTGTTATGGATCAAACTACTGATGTTATAGAAGCGATAACTAGACTCTCTCATTTCTATATGCATGAAAGTTGCGGACAATGTACTCCATGTAGAGAAGGAACAGGTTGGGTATATAGATTAATGGAAAGATTCATAACGGGAAATGCACGTATAGAGGAGATTGATCTTCTTTGGAATGTGGTAGCTCAAATAGAAGGTCACACCATTTGTGCTCTTGGGGATGCTGCGGCTTGGCCTATTCAAGGACTTATCCGCCATTTCCGACCTGAGATTGAAAACAGGATAAAAACCCGTAAAAAACCAAGTAGTAACTTGGATTCAAACAGAGCTGCTTAGGAACGGGTATAAGTAATGACAAAATTGATAATCGACGATATTGAAGTGGAAGTGGACGAAGGATTCACTGTACTGCAGGCTTGCGAAGAGGTTGGAGCAGAAATACCTCGGTTTTGTTTTCATGATCGATTGTCGATTGCTGGTAACTGTAGAATGTGCCTGGTCGAAATGGAGAATTCTCCAAAACCGATAGCTTCTTGCGCGATGCCAGTCGGTGAGGGAATGATAATTCGTACTAATACCCCAGAAGTTAAAACCGCTAGAGAAGGTGTAATGGAGTTTCTCCTAATTAACCATCCTTTGGATTGTCCAATATGCGACCAAGGCGGGGAATGCGATCTTCAGGATCAAGCTATGGCCTATGGTCGACATTACAGTAGGTATGATGAACACAAACGGGCAGTCAAAGATAAGGACGTCGGTCCTTTAATTGAAACTATAATGACTAGATGCATACATTGTACCCGTTGTATTCGTTTTGCTGATGAAATTGCCGGCGTAGAAGAATTTGGAGCAGTCTTTAGAGGCGAACACATGGAGGTTGGGACTTATGTGGAGAAGGCAGTTTCTTCTGAATTGTCGGGAAATATGATCGACTTATGTCCAGTTGGCGCTCTTACATCTAAACCTTATTCTTTTTCAGCCCGATCATGGGAACTTCAAAAAACAGAATCTATAGACGTTGTTGACGCTGTTGGCTCAAACATTCGGATTGACTCTCGCGGACGAGAGGTTATGCGTGTATTGCCACGGATAAATGAAGATATTAATGAAGAGTGGATTTCTGATAAAACTCGGTTTTCGTACGATGGATTAAGTAAAAATCGTTTAGATCGTTGTTATTTGCGAGAGGATCAAAAGTTAATAGAGGCAAGTTGGTCAGAGGCGTTTTCCTTTATAGCTAATAGATTAAGCGGGTGTAGTGGAGATCAAATTGCAGCAATTGCAGGAGATCTAGCGGATTGTGAATCAATGTTTGCTCTAAAAGAGGTTTTTACTGACCTTGGAAGCTCTAATATCGATTGTCGCCAAGATGGTTCAAAATTAGGCGGAAGCCGTGCAAGCTATATTTTTAATACATCCATAGCAAGAATTGAAAAAGCTGATACCCTTTTAATTATTGGTTCAGATCCACGTTGGGAAGCACCTTTGGTTAACGCCAGAATCCGAAAAAAGTGGCTTGCGGGAGGTATAAAAATTGGACTGCTTGGCTCGCGTAGAGAGCTTACGTACTCCTATGATTATCTTGGAGACAGCCCGGCTATTCTGAAGGATATTGAAAATGGTAACCATGAATTCTCGCAAGTACTGTCAGAAGCCAAATACCCAATGCTCATTCTTGGGTCTAGCGCAGTCTGTCGTAATGATGGCAACTCAATATTGTATTCAGCACGGAAGATTGCTGAAAAATATTCAATGGTCAATGAACAATGGAATGGTTTTAATGTATTAAATAAAGTCGCTTCCAGAGTTGGCGGGTTAGATCTAGGATTTGTTCCTGGGCAAAATGGCAAGAATGTTAATGAAATTTTATTAGGTGCCAATGAGGGCAATATAAAGTTTGTTTGGCTCTTGGGAGCCGACGAAATTGATATGACCCACCTTGCTGAGACTTTCGTTGTTTACCAAGGTCATCACGGAGATGCTGGAGCGCACATCGCAGATGTTATCCTACCTGGAGCTGCATTCACGGAAAAAAATTCGACATATGTAAATATTGAAGGAAGGGTTCAAAGGTCACAGAGAGCTTGTGTGCCGCCCGGTGATGCGAGAGACGATTGGACAATCCTAAGGGCATTTTCTGACGTGTTAAAAAACCCACTACAATATGATAACTTGGAAGAGTTAAGAAATAGAATGTGCGCAAACCACCCCTCTTTTCAAGACATAAACACCATTCCTTCAACCAAATGGGTTGAATTTGGTATAAATGGTGAATTAAATTCCAAACCCCTTTCAACTGTAATCGATAATTTTTATTTAACAGACGTAATATCTCGATCATCACCAACTATGGCAAAATGTAGTGATGAGTTTGTACGCGGCGGGAATAAAGAAAGACTAATCAATGGCTGAGTCAAACGTATGGCTCGACTATATCTTGCCACTACTCCTTATAATTGGGTATATCGCTGCAATAGTCGTACCTGTCCTTCTTATAGTTGCATTTGTAACTTATGGTGAACGAAAAGTTTGGGCTGCGATGCAGTTTCGTAAAGGCCCAAATGTTGTTGGACCATTTGGACTATTTCAACCTTTAGCCGATGGTCTAAAATTATTACTTAAAGAGACTATTATTCCTACCGGGGCAAATCGAGTACTTTTCATAATCGCTCCAATGATTACGTTCGCTTTGGGTCTTGTTGGGTGGGCCGTCATTCCATTTGATGCACACTTAGTATTAGCTGATATTAATGTTGGTATATTATACTTATTTGCAGTTTCATCTCTGGGTGTATACGGAATTATTATTGCTGGTTGGGCTAGTAACTCTAAATATGGATTTCTAGGAGCGTTAAGATCAGCGGCACAAATGGTGTCTTATGAAGTATCGATAGGATTTGTTCTAGTTACTGTATTGCTTGCCGCAGGCTCACTAAATCTAAGGGAGATAGTAGAAGCACAAAGAGATTTATGGTTTTTTATACCTCTAGCCCCAATGTTTATCATTTATTTTATATCGGCCCTAGCAGAGACAAATAGGACACCGTTTGACTTGCCTGAGGCTGAAGGGGAGCTCGTAGCAGGTTACCAAGTTGAGTATTCCGGTATGGCGTGGTCTCTATTCATGCTTGGGGAATATGCAAACATTATCCTTCTGAGTGGTTTATGCGTAGTATTATTTTTAGGTGGATGGCTTCCCCCATTCGATATTGTACCATTTACTTGGATACCTGGATTCATTTGGTTCATTTTAAAAACAGCGGTTGTAATTTTTGTGTTTACATGGACAAGAGCTACTCTACCACGTTATCGGTATGATCAGTTAATGAGGCTGGGTTGGAAGGTATTTTTACCTGCATCGCTAGCGTGGGTAGTGATTACTGCTGGTGCAATGCATTTGTTCGGATGGATGCCTGAATGATGATAATGTTAAGAGACATAATCTTTCTAATTGCGAGCTTAACGGGAGCGAATGATGACCCCCATTAAAACTACTGGAAAGTCGTTGTTATTAAGTGAGTTGATAAAGGGTATGGCAATTACTTTGGGTCGAATGTTCAGACCTAAAACAACCATAAATTATCCCTATGAAAAAGGCGCCATTAGTTCCCGTTTTCGCGGAGAACATGCGCTTCGAAGGTATCCAAACGGAGAAGAACGTTGCATTGCTTGTAAATTATGTGAAGCCATATGCCCCGCGCAGGCTATTACAATAGAAGCTGAACCAAGAAGTGACGGGAGCCGGCGTACGACTAGATATGATATTGATATGGTTAAATGTATTTATTGTGGGTTTTGTCAAGAAGCTTGTCCCGTTGATGCAATTGTTGAGGGACCAAACTTTGAATTTGCTGCGGAGACTAGAGAAGAACTCCTCTATAACAAGGAAAAGCTATTGGATAACGGAGAACGTTGGGAACGAGAAATTGCTGAGAATCTTAAATCTGAAGCCCCTTATCGCTGATTATAACTGCTGTTAGATATAAAAAAGAGTCAAAGTATCTATGATAATCGAAAATATTGTATTTTATATCCTTGCGATAATAACCGTAGCATCCGGTGTCATGGTTATAGCATCACGAAACCCCGTGCAATCGGTACTATTCCTGATTTTGGCATTTTTCAATTCATCTGGTTTGTTCATTATGCTTGGTGCCGAATTTCTTGCAATGATTTTGGTTATAGTTTACGTCGGAGCAGTCGCCGTTCTGTTTCTCTTCGTCGTTATGATGCTAGATATCAATTTTGCTGAATTGCGCGCAGGGTTTTTGCAATACCTACCCATTGGAGCTGTTGTTGGAATAATTCTATTGGCAGAACTTATATTAGTATTTGCAACTGGCGCTATTGATATACACGTTCCTAGGACTGTTACAGCGACCATGCCTAACCCAGAGGAAATCAGTAATACACGTGCGCTTGGTAATATTCTCTATACGCAATATGCATATTTATTTCAAAGCGCTGGGTTTATTTTATTAATAGCAATGGTAGGTGCTATTGTACTTACTCACCGCAGTCGCCAAGGCGTTCGTCGACAAAAAATTGCGGCTCAAATAGCACGAGATCCAAAATCTGCTGTGATCCTAAAGCAAATAAAGTCGGGCGAGGAGGGGTCATGGAAATCGGATTAACTCACTATTTAACCGTTGCAGGAATATTATTTACGCTTGGCGTATTCGGTATATTTTTAAATCGTAAAAATGTAATTATCATTCTGATGTCAATAGAACTTATGTTGTTGGCAGTTAATATTAATTTTGTAGCATTTTCTGTATTTCTAAATGATATGATAGGTCAGGTATTTGCAATGCTTGTCCTAACTGTTGCCGCCGCTGAAGCGGCAATTGGGTTGGCAATTCTGGTAGTTTATTTCCGAAACCGTGGCTCTATAGCGGTAGAGGATGTCAATCAGATGAAGGGCTAAGTTGAAGTGTTGCTTTATATAGCCCCAGTATTTTTACCTCTCGTCGGTGCTGCAATTGCAGGGCTTTTAGGTAAATTTATAGGGGATCGTTTATCACAAATTTTATCCTGTCTTGCCATGGGTCTTGCAGCTATTTCTGCTGTGGTTATTTTTAATAATGTAATTATGCATGGTGAAGTCCAAGAAATTTACCTCTTTAACTGGATTAGTTCTGGCACATTTATTGTAGAATGGGCAATTAGAGTTGATGAATTGACGGCTATGATGGTCTTTACTGTCACTATTGTGTCGTTTTTGATTCATGTTTACTCAATTGGATATATGTCTCACGACACTAGCATACCTAGATTCTTTTCGTACCTTTCCTTATTCACATTTTTTATGTTGGTATTGGTAACTTCAGACAATTTTCTGCAACTTTACCTGGGTTGGGAGGGGGTAGGATTAGTTTCCTATTTACTTATAGGATTTTGGTATAAGAAGCCTTCTGCAAATACGGCAGCTATTAAAGCTTTTGTGGTAAATAGGGTTGGTGACTTTGGCTTTGCTTTAGGTATTTTAGCGATCTATCTCATATTTGATTCAATTAATTTTGAAACTGTATTTTCGAAAGCGCCATCGCTAATAGATTCATACATTACATTTCTGGGACACGACTTTCACGCCCTTACCGTTATTTGCATATTACTTTTTGTTGGGGCCATGGGTAAATCCGCTCAATTCCTACTGCACACTTGGCTGCCTGATGCAATGGAAGGCCCAACACCTGTATCTGCGTTAATTCATGCAGCTACGATGGTGACTGCTGGAGTATTTTTAGTCGCTCGCTGTTCTCCTTTGTTTGAATATGCCCCTATTGCCCTGTCAGTTGTAACATTTGTTGGAGCTACCACAGCAATTTTTGCTGCGACTATTGCTATCACCCAAACAGATATTAAGCGAGTAATTGCATACTCAACCTGTAGTCAACTTGGTTACATGTTTTTTGCCTGTGGCGTTTCTGCATATTCAGCAGGAATGTTTCACCTCACTACCCATGCATTTTTTAAGGCTTTACTCTTTTTAGGAGCTGGGTCAGTCATCCACGCAATGTCAGACGAACAGGATATGCAAAAAATGGGTGGGATATGGAAAGCCATCCCGTTAACTTATGCATTAATGTGGGTTGGCAGTCTAGCATTGGCCGGCATTCCTTTTTTCTCAGGATTTTTCTCCAAAGATATCATTCTGGAGTCAGCATTTGCTGCTCAGACGGGATTAGGACATTATGCTTTTGCTATGGGTCTAGCAGCCGCTATCCTTACAGCACTTTACTCCTGGCGCCTAATTATACTCACCTTCCATGGCAAGCCACGGGCAGACGAAAAAGTAATGGCTCATATCCATGAATCGCCTCCAGTTATGACAGTCCCCCTAATTTTATTGGCAATTGGCGCTATAGCTTCTGGATATCTACTTCTACCAATGGTTGGATCACATACTGATTTTTGGGGAACTTCAATTCTTGTCCTCCCACACCATCAAGCTCTTGCCGAGGCTCATCACGTAGACTTTTGGGTTAAAGCATTGCCAACGACGGTTGCAGTGATAGGCATTGCTCTAGCATATTATCTTTATATGTTAAGGCCAGGTATACCTAGTGCATTGGCTAAAAGATTTGAGCCAATTTATTTATTTTCTCTGAATAAGTGGTATTTTGATGAACTTTACAATTTTCTATTTGTCAGACCGTGCAAATATCTTGGTTATTCATTATGGAAACAGGGTGATGGTGGCGTTATAGACGGCATTGGCCCTGATGGTATCGCTTCAGTCGCTGGAAATATAGCAAAGCGGTTCGTCAAATTACAAAGTGGATATCTCTACCACTATGCTTTCTTAATGTTAGTCGGCGTTGCCGTCATTATTACCTGGTTTTTGATAATAGGATAATACTATGACGGATTGGCCAATACTATCTACCATTACATTTTTACCTCTATTAGGTGCCATATTCATACTTCTTATCCGTGGAGAAGAATTGACTGTAGCAAGGAACTCCCGCCTAGTAGCTTTGTGGACTACAATTATTACTTTTGCTTTATCTATATTATTAGTAGCTAATTTTGACTCTACTACTGCTAATTTTCAGTTTGAAGAGCGTAGTGAATGGTTGCCAGAATATGGAATAGGGTATCATCTAGGCGTTGATGGTATATCAATTTTCTTTCTTCTGCTTACCACATTTTTGGTACCTGTATGCATAATTTCATGTTGGAAAGCCGTACAAACTCGTGTGCGGGAATACATGTTAGCCTTTCTTGTTTTAGAAACTTTAATGATAGGAGTTTTTAGCACACTCGACCTGTTAATGTTTTACATATTCTTTGAGGGTCAACTAATACCAATGTTTTTAATTATAGGTATTTGGGGTGGTGCAAGAAGGGTATATTCAGCTTATAAATTTTTCCTTTATACGTTAGTTGGGTCGGTTTTATTCCTACTGGCAATACTGTTTATGTATTTTCAAGCCGGAACAACCGACATCCCAGTATTAATGAAAGAGGTTTGGGAGCCTGGTATCCAAACCTGGCTTTGGCTAGCATTATTTTCTTCTTTTGCCGTTAAGCTTCCAATGTGGCCATTTCATACCTGGCTTCCTGACGCCCATGTTGAAGCTCCAACAGCTGGCTCGGTAATTCTTGCCGGCATCCTATTGAAAATGGGGGGGTATGGATTTTTACGTTTTTCATTACCCATGTTCCCAGATGCTAGTCAATTTTTCGCACCATTTGTTTTTTCTTTATCCGTAGTTGCCGTAATATACACGTCGCTCGTTGCTCTCATGCAGCAAGATATGAAAAAATTAATTGCTTATTCGTCAGTTGCTCATATGGGATTGGTAACTATTGGAATATTTTCTTTTAATACACAGGGAATAGAAGGCAGTATTTTTCAAATGCTTAGTCATGGGGTAGTTTCCGCCGCATTATTTTTGGTAGTTGGGGTGGTCTATGACAGAGTACATTCTAGAGAGATAAATGATTATGGTGGGTTGGTGCATAGAATGCCAATCTATGCTGCAGTTTTCATGGTATTTATGCTTGGCTCTATTGGACTTCCAGCAACTAGTGGCTTTGTTGGTGAATTTTTGATTTTTGTTGGAGTTTTCCAAGTCAACACTTGGGTTGCTACGTTGGGGTTAGTTGGTGTGATCCTAGGTGCAGCCTATATGCTGTGGTTATACAGACGAGTAATATTCGGAGAACTAAATAAGGAAAACTTAAAACTCATTAAAGACTTAAATGTTAGGGAGATAGCATTTTTTGCACCCCTAGTACTATTGACACTTTTTATGGGAATTTATCCAAAGCCAATTTTAGATATTTTACACGTATCTGTTGAAAACTTAGTTGAACAATCTCAGTATTTTAAGAGTAATGAGACCGTACTCAGTTCTTCTGGTGTGGTTGATATATTTTCTAGGGTATTAAAATAATTGAAATGATAGAATTTACACCACCCCAATATATTATTGCTACCCCAGAAATACTGCTGGCAGCAGTTTCTCTAATATTGTTAATGGTTGGTGTTTTTGCCGGTAATCGTTCAACCAATTTGCTAACCTGGCTTAGTGTGCTAGCAATTTTAGGTGCATTTATAGCAGTGTTAACTAACACTCATGATCACACTGTTACATTTTTCGGAATGTTTATTAGCGATAGTTTTTCTATCTTTATGAAATGTTTGGTACTAATTGGAGCCGCAATAACACTTATAATGGGGATGGGTTATATCAATCGGGAAAATATGAACCGGTTTGAATTTCCAATTCTTATACTGTTTGCAACCATCGGAATGTTGCTGATGATTTCCGCAAACGATCTAATCTCACTTTATGTAGCATTGGAATTACAAAGTCTCTCTCTCTATATCATAGCAGCCTTTCGAATTGATTCCATTCGGTCTAGTGAATCAGGCCTAAAATATTTCGTTCTCGGCGCTCTATCCTCAGGATTACTTCTATATGGGTCTTCAATGGTATATGGATTTACTGGATTCACTAATTTTGATTCAATTGCTACAGTTATCCATGAAAACGCTGGCCACTCCAGTGAATCGTTAATTGGAATTATTATTGGTTTGGTATTTATTGCAGCAGCTTTAGCCTTCAAAGTATCTGCTGTGCCATTTCATATGTGGACACCAGATGTTTATGAAGGGGCGCCAACACCTGTCACCGCCTTTTTTGCAGCTGCTCCAAAAATAGCGGCTATGGCATTATTTTTAAGAGTATTGCTTGGCCCATTTCACGAACTTATGTCGCAGTGGACCCAGATAATTATTTTTATTTCTATTGCTTCTATGATTTTAGGCGCGTTTGCTGCAATTGGACAACGTAATATAAAAAGGTTAATAGCCTATAGCTCTATTGGCCATATTGGTTACGCCTTAGTAGGTTTATCTGCAGGTACGACAGAAGGCATTCGTGGCGTACTAATCTACATGGCTATTTATATGGTCATGTCCTTGGGCACATTTGCATGTATTTTGACTATGCGAAGACGTGGTCAAATGTTAGAAAATATAGATGATTTATCGGGACTATCTAAAACAAATCCTGCAATAGCATTAGCATTAGCAATATTTATGTTTTCCATGGCAGGAATTCCACCTCTTGCTGGATTTTTCGGTAAATTGTATGTATTTCTTGCGGCAATCGAAGAAGGTTTATATGCACTAGCAATAATAGGTGTCCTAACCAGTGCTGTGGGTGCATTTTACTATATTAGAATTGTAAAGGTAATGTACTTTGACAAACCCTCGCAAGCCTTTGATAAACCAATAGGAAAGCAGCTTACAGGGGTACTTGTGTGTACAGGACTAGTAACACTTTTATTTTTTGCGTTTCCCTCTCCACTAATTGATGGTGCTCAAAGTGCCGCTGCACTATTGTTTCCATAATAAGATAATTTTATGAACACACTGCAACTTCCAGTAGGTTTTAACCTAGTCGAGCTGGATGAGGTTGATAGCACTAATAGGTATGCAAAGAAGCTTGCACATTCGGGTGCAAAGGAGGGAACTATAGTTTGGGCTCACCAACAATCTAGCGGTCAGGGAAGACATGGTAGAAAATGGATATCCAAGAGGGGTAATTTATTTGTATCGCTGATATTAAGACCTAATTGTAGTCCGTTAAGAGCATTACAGTTTAGTTTTGTTTCAGCACTGGCGATTAGAGATATGATATTACCTTATTTATTTAATCCTAATTCTGCTAAGTTAAAATGGCCAAATGATGTATTGATAAGTGGACGCAAAGTATCTGGTATACTCCTAGAATCATCTACTCCTGCGAAGGGGAATGTAGATTGGCTGGTCATAGGTATTGGAATTAAT
>Ga0310344_10000754_pt1 | contig 25139 bp, 21 predicted proteins | sample HC15DNA20200_MG_FD_203801 | JGI IMG/M metagenome (GOLD analysis project Ga0310344, IMG submission 203801) | Marine microbial communities from station ALOHA, North Pacific Subtropical Gyre - HC15-DNA-20-200_MG | ecosystem: Environmental > Aquatic > Marine > Oceanic | place: Pacific Ocean: North...
TATTTAAATGAAGCATCGCAACTTTTTCATCTAAATGTTTAGGTAAAACATAAACTTTATTCTCATAATTTTTGGAATTATTCCAAAGTTCTATTTGAGCAATAGTTTGATTGGTAAAAGAAGCACTCATAACAAAACTTGGATGGCCAGTAGCACACCCCAAGTTTACTAATCTTCCTTCAGCAAGAAGAATTATTCTTTTTTTGTCTGGAAATTCTATTTCGTGTACCTGCGGCTTGATTTCAGTCCATTTATAATTTTTCAAAGCATCAACTTGAATTTCGTTATCAAAGTGTCCAATATTACAAAGTATTGATCGATCTTTCATTTTTCTCATATGATCTGCCGTAACTATATCTTTATTTCCAGTTGCTGTAACAACTATATCTGCATTTCCAATTGCTTCATCCATCAAAACAACCTCATAACCTTCCATGGCAGCTTGTAGAGCACAAATAGGATCGGCTTCTGTCACCATTACCCTGGCACCACTTTGCCTTAATGATGCAGCACTTCCTTTTCCAACATCACCAAACCCTGCAACAATAGCAGTCTTACCTGACATCATTACATCAGTTGCTCTCTTAATTCCATCAACTAAACTTTCTCTGCAGCCATAAAGATTATCAAATTTTGATTTGGTTACTGAATCATTAACATTTATTGCTGGGACCAAAAGTTTTTTCTCCGCTTCCATTTTTTGCAAAGCTTTAATTCCTGTGGTTGTCTCTTCAGATAAACCTTTTACAGATTTTAAAAGATCTTTGTAATCTTTGTGCATTAAAGCCGTAAGATCTCCGCCGTCATCTAAAAGCATATTTGGCTTCCAATCTTTTTTCCCCTCTATTGTTTGTTTAATGCACCACCAATACTCTTCCTCTGTTTCACCTTTCCAGGCATAAACTGGGATTCCTGCTTTTGCTATAGCAGCAGCAGCGTGGTCTTGCGTCGAAAAAATATTGCAAGAAGACCATCTTACATCCGCTCCCAATTCTACCAATGTTTCTATTAAAACTGCGGTTTGAATGGTCATATGTAAACATCCCAAAATTCTTGCTCCTTTAAGTGGTTTCTTTTGCTTAAATTCTCTCCTCAATGCCATAAGTCCAGGCATTTCAGTTTCAGCTAATGAAATTTCTTTTCTGCCGAATTCTGCTTGACTAATATCTTTGACTTTAAAATCTTCTGACATAATTTATTTGCAACTATTTAACAATTTAATATGAAATTATCAACCGATAGCTTTGTCTTGGGCTATTTATAAATTGGTAATAGAACTTCGATTCTTGCCCCTTTTTTATTACCAATATGATTGGAAGCTTTAATAGAACCACCATGTAATTCTATGATATTTTTAACAATATTTAAACCAAGACCAGAATGCTCCCCAAAATTTTCCGGTCTATTGCTGTAAAATCGGTTAAAAATTTTATCAATATTCTTTTCATTAAAACCGGGTCCTTCATCTTCTATAACGATTTGTGCATCTTTTTCCTTTATACCACAAGCAACTGATATCTTTCCATTGGACGGACTAAAAGAGACAGCATTGTCCAAAAGATTTGCTATAATTTGTTCTAATTTACTTTCTACTCCTAATACTTCTAGGCTCGTACCGTTCAATTTTAAATGATTTATTTTAATTTTAATATTTTTTTTAGAATTTTGTAAATCACTATTAAAATCTTCAACTACAGAATTTACTACATTTGATAAATTAATTTTCTCCATTTTTGCTCTGGATAGAGATGCTTCATCTTTTAACATTTGCGAATAGTCAGTTATTAATCTTTCTATTCTTTCTACATCATGACTAATAACTTTTATTAATTTTTTTCTTTTATCACTATTTTCAGTGTTATCTAAAACTTCGGAAGCTCCCTTCAAAGAAGTTAAAGGATTTCTTATTTCGTGAGCTAAATCTGATGAAAAAGTTTCGGCTATATTTATCCTTTTATAAAGGTCTTCTGTCATTTCATTTAAAGAACGAGATAATAAGCCTACTTCGTCCTTTCGTAATAGATATTTTTCATGTTTTCCTATTTTAATATCTTTTTCTTTAATAGCTTTTGTATAGAGAACTAAAGAGCGTATTGGTTTTAAAATATATTTATTTAAAAAAACTGAAAAAATTAAAATTACCAAAGCTATAGATAAAACTGTCCTTAATATAAAATTTTTTCTCTCTTCTACAGCTATTAAAATATCATTAGCAATTTCAGAGACAACGATATATCCATGATTTGCTTCATTCAATTTTACTGTATTTACTGTAATTACATAAAAATTGTTATTTATTGCCTCAGAAATAATTAACTTTTCATTTATATCTTTGCTTTTAGAATATTTTTTAACATAACTTTCTGTATTAAAACTCGAAGTTTGTATTTTTTTTAGATTTTGATCTTCTTTAAAGCTTTCCTCAAAATTATCAATTGCTGATTCTTGCACATTTAAATTTTTTATCAAAACATCCGGAGCTAAATCTAAAGTATCGGTATCAGCAATTAAATTAGATTCTAAATCGTACAATTGTACGCGATCTAAATTTTGAAATAAAAATCTTGTAGATAACAAAAAAGCTGTGGCACTCTCTTTGGTAAATTGAATATTTAGTCTACTAATATGATCTGAAGTATTTTTTATAATTTTAGAATGTTGATTTGACCTATTTTTAACCAGATTAGGTTTTATTGCACTAAGATAAAAGAATGTAAAAAAACCTAAAAATAAAAAAACTATAAAGTTAAAAACTAAAAATTTTCTAAGAATTGAACTTGAGTTTAAAAAATTTGATTTCATTAACTAACATTCCACCTATAGCCACTACCATACCGGGTTTCTATTGCTGAAAAATTTTGATCTACTTTCTTAAATTTTTTTCTTATTCTTTTTACATGACTATCTATCGTTCGATCTTCTATGTCGGTATTATCTTTATAAGCTATATCCATCAGCTGTGCTCTTTCTTTAATTATTCCAGGTCTTTTTGCTAATTCTTTCACAATTAAAAATTCTGTAGTAGTGAGCTTTTCTGGGAGAGATTTTCCATCCCATTCACATTCAAGTTGAGAAGGGTCCAATACAAGCTTTCCATGTTTTATAAGATTTTTTGTATCATCAAAATTTGTAATTTTTTTTCTCAACTGTACTCTTATTCTCTCAATAAGAACCTTAACTGAAAATCCACCTGACTTTTTAATAAAATCATCTGCGCCTAATTTTAATCCCAATAATTCATCTAACTCTTCATCTTTGGAAGTTAAAAACAGTATGGGAATGGTTGTTTTTTTTCTCAGTCTTTTTAATAATTCTTCACCATCCATTCTGGGCATTTTAATATCTATAACCGCTAGGTCTGGGGGGTTTCTACTTATACCAATTAATGCACTTTCGGCATCTATATAAGTTTGAACTTTAAATCCTTCATTTTCTAAAGCCATACTTATACTGGTAAGTATATTTCTATCATCATCAACTAATGCAATGGTGTGACTCATAAATAACCTATTATAGAAATACTAAATTGTCGTAAATTGGGCAAGTATAAGAAAAATTAATGTGCTTCTCCCCAATTATATCCTGAGTTTATATTAACTTCCAATGGAATAGAAAACATATGGTGTTCGGATTTCGAAATTGATATCATTGCTTCTTTAATAGTTTTTTTTACATATTCTTTGTCTTTTTCCAAACATTCAAATATTAACTCATCATGTATTTGTAATAACATCTTTGTTTGTAATTTTTTATCTTCTTGAATTAATTGATTTATTTTTATCATGGCCAGTCTAATAATATCTGCAGCCGAACCTTGTATGGGAGCATTAATTGCGGCTCGCTCTTGAAAGCTTCTAATGCTAAAATTTTTATCATTAATACCTTTAAGATGAATTCTTCTACCAAAAATATTACTAACATATCCTTGTTTTCTACATGTGCTTATTGTCGAATTCATATATTCTTTTATTTGAGGAAATTTTTTAAAATAAGAATTTATAAAATCTAGGGCTTCTTGATTAGATACCGAAATTTGTTTGGCTAGCCCATATTGGGTAATTCCATAGATGATACCAAAATTAATTGTTTTGGCTTTCCTTCTAAGATCTTCATTAACTTCATTAATTGGTACATTAAAAACCTGGCTAGCAGTTAAGTTATGAATATCTTCATTATTTTTAAAAGCTTTTTTTAATTCTTTTACATCAGCTAGATCTGCTAAAATTCTCATTTCTATTTGATTATAGTCTGCTGAAATTAAAACATTTTTTTTGTCAGCTATAAAAGCCTTTCGAATTTCTTTACCTTCTTCTGATTTAATTGGAATATTTTGTAAGTTTGGATCACTAGAAGCTAATCTTCCGGTATTTGTAGCTGCTAACAAGAAAGATGTGTGTACCCTGTTTGTTTTCTTGCTTATATGATCTTGCAATGCATCTGAATAGGTGTTTTTAAGTTTAGAAATTTGCCTCCATGTTAATACTAGATTGGGAAATTTATGTCCTGCAAGAGCAAGATCTTCGAGAATATTTGCGCTAGTTGCTAAACTACCTTTTTTTGTTTTCTTTAATTTAGCAATTTTAAGTTCATTATAAATTATTTCACCAAGTTGTTTTGGGGAAGCAATGTTAAATTCTTTACCAGATATTGAGTATATTTCTTTTTCTATCTTTTTTAATTTCTCTTCAAAATTTTTAGAAAGTTTTTTAAGATATATATCGTCAACCTTAATGCCATTAAACTCTAGTTTGGATAGTAATTTTACCATAGGCTTTTCAAAATCTTCGTAGATTTTATTTAATTTTTCTTCATCAAGTCTTTTTCTAAGATGATTATAAAGTCTTAACGTTATATCAGCATCTTCAGCTGCATATTCTGTGGCTTTGTTTAGCTCAATGTCAGAAAAGTTTAATTTATTTTTCCCAGTACCGACTAATTCTTTATAAGAAATAGTTTTATGGTTTAGGTGAATTTCAGAGAGTGTATCTAGATTATGTCTATTAGTACCAGCATCCAATGTATATGAAATTAACATTGTGTCTTCTATGGGTGTTATTTCAATATTGTTTTGACTAAGAATAAGTAAATCAAATTTAATGTTTTGACCAACTTTTTTTATACTAGGATCTTCTAAAATTGGTTTAATTTTTTTTAATACTATTTCTTTTTTTAAACCTTTAATATTTTTATGAGCCAATGGTATGTAGCAAGCTTTATTTGGTGCATAACTAAATGAAATACCAACAAGATCGGCTTCTAAGGGATTAAGTGAAGATGTTTCCGTATCAACAGCTATAATTGATTGTTCGTTTAAAATTTTTAACCACTTGTCTAAAGCTTTTTCACTAAGAATACTTTCGTATCCCTTAACGTTAATTTTATCTGACTTTATTTTAGAATCAGTTAATTTATTTTTTTTATTTTCTGTTTCACCGTAAAAACCTATTGCTCTACTTAATAATTTATTAAACTCCATTTCGCGTAAAAAGTCATAAAGTTTTTCTTTTTGAATATCTTTTAAAATGAAACTATTTGGATCATCCTTAATTGGGACATCATCTTTAAGGGTGACTAGTTTTCTGCTTAGAATAGCTTTATCTTTATTTGCCAAAAGTGTTTCTCTTCTTTTGTTTTGTGGAATTTCATCTGCTTTCTTTAAAAGAATATCTAATGTTTTATATTTGTTTATAAGTTCAGATGCTGTCTTTATACCTATGCCGGGAACACCTGGAATATTGTCCGAAGAATCCCCAGCCAAAGACTGCACATCAACTACTTGACTAGGTTTAACCCCGAATTTTTCAACAACTTCTTTTTCACCCAAGATCTTACTTTTCATCGGATCATATAATCTAATATTGTCAGATACTAACTGCATTAAATCTTTATCTGACGAAATTACTGTTACTTTGGCTCCTGCTTTAATTATTTTTTTTGCATAGGTCGCTATTAAATCGTCTGCTTCATAATTATTAAGCTCTATAGATGGTAAATTAAATGCTTTAACTGATTTTCTTATATATTCAAACTGAGGGACTAAATCTTCTGGAGCTTCAGTTCGATTAGCTTTATATTCACTATAAATATCATTTCTAAAATTTTTTCTCGCGGAATCAAATATAACTGCAAAATGAGTTGGTTTATTATCTGAGTCATCACTTCTAGATTCTTCTAATAATTTAAATAGCATCGAACAGAAACCACTCACTGCTCCTGTCGGCAATCCATCGCTTTTTCTCGAAAGAGGTGGTAAAGCGTAATATGCCCTAAATATGTATCCCGAACCATCAATAAGGTAAAAATGATCAGTTTTTTTTATGGAACTCATAGATTAATATTAACCTATTTTAATTATTGTTAAGGATATATAAAAGCTAAATCATCATGGATAAAAAAAACGCTTTAAAAGTAGAAAAACTAACTAAAATTTATTCAGATAAATCTCAAAAAGAGGTTAAAGCTTTAAACAATTTAAACTTAGAGGTGAAAGAAGGAGAAATTTTCGGATTACTTGGACCTAATGGCGCTGGAAAAACTACCTTCCTAAATATACTTGCTGGAACAGTTATTAAAAATTCCGGAAGTGTTAATGTTTGGGGTCATGATTTAGACAAAAATCCAAGACAAGTCAGGTCTTCAATTGGAATAGTTCCGCAAGAAATAAACTTGGACGCCTTTTTTAGCCCTAAAAAACTTTTGGAACTCCAAGCAGGATTATACGGAATACCGAAAAAAGATAGAATAACTAACACAATATTAAAATTAGTATCTCTAGAAAATCAAGCTAATGCTTATGCAAGAAGTTTGTCGGGCGGCATGAAAAGAAGATTATTAATTGGAAAAGCAATGGTCCATAGACCTCCTATTTTAGTTTTAGATGAACCAACAGCAGGTGTAGATGTAGAACTAAGACAAAATTTGTGGAACAATGTAAAAAAACTTAATCAACAAGGAGTTACTATTATCTTAACTACACATCTAATGTATGAAGCTGAAGAAATGTGTAGCAAAATAGCAATTCTTAATAAAGGTAATTTGGTCACATTAGATACAACCAAAAATCTTTTGGATCGAATAAAAACTAAAAAAATAACTTTTAGAGTTAAAAAAACAAATAATATTAATAGAAATGACTTAAATGGTTTAAAAATTACGCACAGATCTGATAATGAAATTTCCGTATCATATGAAAGAAAAAATCATCGAATAGATGAAATAATAAATAAAATCAAAAATGCCGGTATGGAAATTAACGATATTTCAACAGAAGAAGGTGATTTGGAAGATGTATTTATTGATCTTACAAAAAGCTAGATTTAAATAAAAAAAGTTGTATTGTATTTAATATGGAAGCGGTAAAAAAAATAGAACTAAGTAAAATTGTAAAAATATTTTTAATTGCAATATTAGGAACTTTGCTTTTAACTATTTCTGCCAAAATCAAAATTCCTTTTTATCCAGTTCCAATGACAATGCAAACTTTTATGGTTTTATTATTGGGAATAGCATTGGGTCCAAAAATCGCTTTTCTCACTGTAAGTATTTATTTGTTTGAAGGAATTTTTGGTCTGCCTGTGTTCGCCAATACACCAGAAAAAGGTATTGGTCTAGTTTATTTTACAGGTCCAACGATGGGTTACCTCATTGGTTTTTTAGCAGCTACATATTTTGCCGGTATGTTTAAATATAACAAAGGAATAATAAATACTTTTATAAAATTAATATTTTCAGTAAGCCTAATTTACATTCTTGGTTTGTTGTGGTTGGGAATTTTAATTGGATGGGAAAAGCCAATATTTAAACTAGGAGCTCAACCTTTTTTATTAGCCGAACTATTTAAAATTTTACTTTTATCTATTCTTGTTCCAAGTTTGAGTAAAATAAAAAAAATTATCTAGGTGATCTTTTAGAAAGAATTCTTTGAAGCGTTCTTCGATGCATTTTTAACCTTCGCGCAGTTTCAGAAACATTTCTATTACATAATTCAAAAATTCTATGAATATGTTCCCATTTAACTCTGTCTGCTGACATTGGATTTTCTGGTGGTACAGCTTTAGAGTCGGGTAAAGCTAAAAGAGCATTTTCAACATCATCTGCATCTGCAGGTTTTGGAATATAGTCAATAGCTCCTGCCTTAACTGCCGCAACTGCAGTAGGTATATTACCATATCCAGTAAGCATAACTACTTTACTATCACTTCTCTGTTTCTGTACCTCTTTAATGACATCTAATCCGCTACCATCATTGAGTCGGAGATCAATGACTGCAAACGCTGGAGGTGTATTTTTTGCATATTCCAATCCTTTTTTTACACTGTCGGCTTGGGCCACCGTAAATCCTTTTTTTTCCATAGCTCTAGATAATCTATCCCTTAAAGGGTTGTCATCATCTACAATAAGTAGCGATTTGTCAGCAAAATCAGCGATTTTTTGTATTTTTACTTTGTTTTGTTCAGTTGCCATTTTTGTTTCTAAAATTGTTTTTCATAACTTCCAATATGGGTTCAAAAAATAAATTTTCAAGAGCAAAAATCACTTGTGAATTACTGAGATTATTTATTGACATTACTCATCATTCCTTTAATAAACGAATTTGAGAGTTTTTTTTTAATTTTTTTGTTAAATAAAATAAGGGGATTGATGAGATGCAAAAGTTTAACTCGGTTGATGAACTGGTTAATAATATTCGACCAGTAGATCCGATTTATTGCATAAGGCCTAATTCAATTAAATCAGCTTGCAGTTGGTTTAAACAAAACTTTCCTGGTAAAGTTTTATATGCTGTTAAAACAAATCCAAACGAAAAAGTAATAAAACATATAGGTGATAGTGGCATTGAAAGATTTGACGTTGCTTCAATTAATGAAATTAAATTAATAAAAAAAATATTTCCAAAAGCCCGTGTATACTACATGAATACTATAAAAAGCCGTGAGCATATACATGAGGCATATTTCAATTATAACATTAAAGATTTTGTTTTAGACACAAAAGAGGAACTTCAAAAAATAATTGAAGCGACTAATAATGCAAAAGATTTAATTCTTTATGTTAGGGTTTCAATTTCAAATGAGCATGCAGAAATTGATTTATCACAAAAATTTGGTGCGTTGCCTAGTGAAGCGTTAGGTTTGTTAAGACTTGCCAAAGCACATGCTAAAAAAGTAGGTTTAAGTTTTCATGTTGGGTCTCAATGCATGCATCCAGTTTCTTATGCTAAAGGAATAAGAGAAGTAGGAAATATAATTAAAAAAACTAAAATTTTACCAGATTTTATTAATATCGGCGGAGGATTCCCATCTATTTATCCTGACCTTCAACCACAATCTCTTGATAATTATATAAGTGAAATTAAAAAAGCTTTTGAACATTTAAAACTTGAAAATAAACCTGAACTACTATGTGAGCCCGGAAGAGCTCTTGTTGCTGAAAGCGGTTCTTCGATAGTAAGGGTTGTTCTAAGAAAAAAACAAAAGCTTTATATAAACGATGGAACGTATGGAAGTTTATTTGATGCAGGTGTTTTAAATTTTGTACTACCTGCAAGAATGATACCAAATGGAAGGATGACCTCTAAAAAATTAACATCTTTTAGTTTATATGGCCCAACATGTGATAGCGCAGATTTCATGAAAGGACCTTTTATACTACCAAACAATATAAAAGAAGGTGACTATATTGAAATTGGCCAACTTGGTGCTTACGCTCTAACTTTTAGAACTAAATTTAATGGATTTTATTCTAATAAAATTTTTGAAGTACAAGATACGCCTATAATGTCTATGTACGAAAAGGATAACACATCACGTTACCTAGTTGCTTAAATGAATAACCCAAAAAATTCTAAGTTGGGTCACAATAAAAAGACCTTCCTTGAAAAACCTGTTGAACATATTGATATCACATCTTTTGATTCAAGAAAAATTATTGAGTCCATGGATAAAATGTCTTTTACTTCAAGAGATGCCGCGAAAGCTACTGGCATTTTTAATGAAATGTTATTAGATAAAAATTGCACAATTTTTCTAACTTTAGCAGGATCTACTTCTGCCGCCGGATGTATGAAAATATATTCTGATATGGTTAAGTATAATATGGTAGATGCAATAGTAGCAACAGGAGCCTCGATTATTGACATGGATTTTTTTGAAGCTTTAGGATTTAAACATTATCAAGGTTCACAATTCCAAGATGACAAACAATTGAGAGAGAATTATATAGACAGAATATATGACACGTATATAGACGAAGAACAACTTCAGGCGTGTGATAAAACGATTTGTGAAATAGCAGATAACTTAGAACCTAAGCCTTATACTTCTAGAGAGTTTATAAAAGAAATTGGCAAGTATTTAAAAACCAATTCTAAGAAAAAAGGTTCATTAATTGAGACTGCCTATGAAAACAATGTTCCAATATTTTGCCCTGCGTTTACAGATTCAAGCGCAGGTTTTGGGTTGGTTATGCATCAAGAAAAAAACCCAAAAAAATGTATTACTATTGATTCGATTAGAGAGTTTAGAGAATTAACTGAAATAAAAATAAAATCTAAATCTTCTGGTCTTTTTATGATTGGAGGTGGCGTGCCAAAAAATTTTATACAAGATACTGTTGTTTGTGCTGAACTTTTAGGAAAAAATGTAGAAATGCACAAGTATGCAATACAAATTACTGTTGCTGACACAAGAGACGGCGCTTGCAGTAGTTCAACTCTTAAAGAAGCAAGTTCTTGGGGTAAAGTTGATACAACTAAAGAACAGATGGTTTTTGCCGAAGCAACTAGTATCTTACCTTTAATTGCGAGCGACGCATATCACCGCAAACACTGGAAAGAAAGACAACGTAAAAATTTTTCAAAAATATTTGGATAGAAATTGAAATATCTTTCAGACAAAGACGGTTTTCTTGGCATTGATAATAAAATCAACAAAAAAGAAAAGGTCGTTATAATTCCTTTTGGATTAGAAAAAACTGTAAGTTATGGAAGTGGTACAAGTAAAGGACCTGCAGAAATAATAAAAGCTTCACATCAAGTAGAATTATATGATGAAGATCTTAATAAAGAACCCTATAAAAAAATTGGTATAAAAACTGTAAAACCTTTTCCAATAAAAAAAAATATGTTAACTGCGCTAAAACAAATTGAAAACATAAATAAAATTTTATTAAAAAAAGAAAAATTTCCTTTAGTTTTAGGTGGCGAACATTCTTTAACTCCCGGTTCAATTAGACCTTTTGTAGAAAAATTCAAAAAAATTTGTTTACTTCATTTTGATGCCCACGCAGATTTAAGAAATAGCTATAATGGTAACAAATACTCTCATGCTTCGGCAATAAGAAGATGTCTAGATAATAATAACGTTAGCGTAGTTTCATTTGGTATAAGAAATATTTCCGTAAATGAAATACCTTTTTTACACAGAAATAAAAAAAGAATAAAAATTTTTTGGGCGAAAGATAAATCTAAATGGAATTTAAATAAATTTAAAAAAATTATAAAAAACAAAAAAGTATATATTACGTTTGATGTTGATGGCCTAGACTCAAGCTTAATGCCTGCAACTGGCACTCCTGAACCTGGTGGTTTATTTTGGGATGAAACAATAAATATTATAAAAATGGCAGCAAAATATTCAGATATAGTAGGAGCAGATATAAACGAGCTTTCTCCAATTAAAGGTTTTGACTCTTATAATTTTTTAGCAGCAAAATTAGCTTACAAAATTATTTCATACTCTTTTGAATTTAAAAAAAAAATTAAATAGCTAACAAATCCTTTGTCTGCCACTTAATGACTACCATTGCACCATTTGTCTCAGGACATGTATCGAATTTTACATTTGCTTTCATTCTTTCTAATAAAGTTTTTCCAATAAAAGTTCCTAATCCTAACCCAGACTTTGAACTAATGGTTTTATTTTTAGAACGTATATAAGGTTCTCCTAATACATTTAATATATCTTCTGAAAATCCTGGTCCATCATCACATACTTTTATTAAAGTAATCTTGTTATTGCTTTCTAAACCTATTTTTACAGATGATTTGCTATACTTCACAGCATTTCCTATAAAATTTCTTAATCCATAAGTAATTTCTAATGTTCTTCCGATTTGAGGATTAATTTGATTTTTTTTAACAATTAAATTAATTTTTTTTTCTGAGATTTCCTTAAAAGATCTGACAACTTCACTAAGCAAATGTTCTATTTTTATATTAGATAGAAAAGTATCTTCTTCTAGTTGATCTTTAGATAAATTTTTTAAAATATCCGAACATCTTTTTGTTTGGGACAAAAGTAAATCAATATCTTTTGTGAACTTTGGATTATCTCCAATTTCTTTTTCTAATTCTCTAGCTATAACAGTAATTGTAGATAAGGGGGTTCCCAATGAATGAGCGGCCGCAGCTGCCTGTACACCGATAGATTCTAATTCATGCTCTTTAGCTAAAATTAATTCCAGTTTATTTAAAGCTTCAGTTCGCTTTCTGGATTCAATACCGAACCTAACTCCAAAATAAGTTAGAAAAATTAATGTTATTATTATAGCGATTGGCAAAGCGTACAAATACGTATCTGGTACATGAAAATGCAATGCTCCAATGTGAGGTAAAGGGAGATAGTAAATTGTTAAAAATATTAAAATTATTACTGTAATAATAGATAAATTTATTGTGCTTCTTAAATTTAAAAAGGTTGAAGATACTATTGCTGGAACAATTAACAAAAGTGTGAAAGGGTTGGTTATACCGCCCGTTAAGTACAGTAAAAGAGATAATTGAAAAAGATCATAAAATAAAACAAAGGTTGAGGAAAAATTATTTAATTGATTTTTTTTAAACTTAAATTGTAAATAAATATTAGATAAAATACCTACAAATATAACAAGCGAACAGTAAATAAAAGCAAGTTCAAATTCAAAAAAAAAGTAGACAATGCTTATAGTTAAGTACTGCCCAACTAAAGCTATCCATCTTAAAATTACTAATGTTTTTTTATCTAACTGGACGTTATCTTTTGATGTAAAAAACTCCGAGAATTTCATTCGGAAATTATATATCTAAATTTGAAACTTCTAAAGCTCGATTAATTATAAAATCTTTTCTAGGCGCTACATCGTCACCCATAAGAATTTGTATTAAATCTTGATCCTTTTTTGATTTAGCTTTTGTTTGATTTGAATATTTAACTTGTAACAATGTTCTTTTTTCCGGGTTTAATGTTGTTTGCCATAATTCTTCTGGATTCATTTCTCCAAGACCTTTAAATCTTTGAATGTGTGCTTTGCTTTTTTCCTCTTCTATAAATTTTATATACTCTTTAGTATTTTTTTTCAGTTTATTTTTAGACTTTTCTGAAGACTTAATTAAAAAATCTTCTAACTCTTTATCATTTTTTATATAAAAGCTTTTTGAGCCTCTATTAACTTTATATAAAGGTGGTTGAGCAAGATATATATGATTTTTCTCAATAAGTTCATTAAATGGATGATTATTAAACAAAGTGAGTAAAAGTGTTCTTATATGAGAACCATCTACATCAGCGTCGGTCATTATTATAACTTTTTCATATCTTAAATTTTCAATATTAAAATCCTTAGACCCGGTTCCTAGAGCATTAATTAATGTAACTATTTCATTGGAAGACATCATTTTTGAAAAAGCTCTAGTTTCTAAATCGTTACCATTGCCATTTTTAGCCTTTGATCCATTTACATCAATATAAGTATTTAGTATTTTTCCTCTTAGTGGTAACACTGCCTGAAATTCTCTATTACGTCCTTGTTTGGCAGATCCACCCGCAGAATCACCCTCAACGATAAAAAGTTCTGTTCCTTCGGCTTTTCCAATTTGACAATCAGCGAGCTTGCCAGGAAGTCCTGATAATTCCAATGAACCTTTTCTCCTCACACTTTCTCTTGCTTTACGGGCAACATCTCTAGCTATTGCGGCCTGTACAATTTTTAACAATATAATTTTTGTAATACTTGGATTTTGATCAAACCAAGTTGAAAGTCTATCATTGATTATGGACTCAACAATAAACCTCACCTCCGAAGAAACTAGTTTATCCTTTGTTTGTGACGAAAATTTTGGATCAGGAATTTTTATTGATAAAACCCCAGATAAGCCTTCTCTAGTATCATCTCCCGACAATGTAATCTTATTTTTTTTAAGAAGGTTACTGTTTACTGCATACTTGTTTATTACCCTTGTTAAAGCGCTTCTGAATCCTAATAAATGTGTTCCTCCGTCCTTTTGATGAATATTATTTGCAAAAGGTAACATGTCCTCTGAATAACCTGCATTCCACTTTAATGAACATTCTACAACAATGCCTTTGTTTTCGCCCGATAAATTGATTGGTTTTTTAAATAATATAGCTCCACTTTTGTTTACTAAAGGTTTTTTACTTTTATCTAAATAATCAACAAATTCTTGTATTCCGCCATCATATTTGTTTTTATATTCCTTATCTTTTTTGCCTGTTTTGTCTATTAAAACAATACTTAAACCTTTATTTAAAAAAGCAAGTTCCCTCATTCTTTTCTGCAATATATTTGAACTAAATTTTACTGAAGAAAAAACCTCTTTTGATGGTATAAAATTAATTAAAGTTCCAGACTTGTTTGTTTTGCCAATTGCTTTTAATGGGGAAAGAGCTTTGCCATTTTCAAATTTTATTAAATACTCTTTTTTATCTCTAAATATATTTAAGCTTAATTTTTCAGATAGAGCATTAACAACGGATACACCTACGCCATGCAGGCCTCCTGACACTTTGTATGAACTGTGGTCAAATTTTCCACCTGCATGCAATTGTGTCATTATTACTTCTGCAGCTGATTTTTTTTCTCCTTTATGTAAATCAATAGGAATTCCTCTTCCGTCATCCTCGACCGAAACTGAATTATTTTCGTGAATAATAACTTTAATATTTTTACAAAAACCACCCAATGCTTCATCGATAGAATTGTCTACAACCTCATAAACCATATGGTGCAGCCCAGTTCCATCATCGGTATCACCTATATACATTCCAGGTCTTTTTCTTACCGCTTCTAAACCTTTAAGAACTTTAATTGACTCAGCGCTATACGTTTTTTGTTGATTTTGTTTGATCATATTAGTGAAAATTTATTTGATTATTTTAACATTTTTTTAACTTAAATTAAATCTAACATAAATTTACACATTAAATTAACATTGGTATTGAATGATTACTCGATGAAAAAAAAAAATTATGCCTGTTTTGTTTTTTAATAGAAAAAATCAGATTTTCATGGGCATAACAACATGAAAACTATTATTATCTGATAAATCTTTGATGAGCGCTGGAGAGCCTGGATCCTTTAAATTGATTACTATTGAATCATTTTCTATTTGAGATGCTATATCTATTAAATATCTACTATTAAAACTTATACTCATTTCTTCAGAATTAAAATTTGCATTAATAGTTTCAGCACCTTCTCCGCTATTCGGACTATTAACATTCATTTGTAATGCATCTTTTAATATTGTCATTTTTAATCCCTCTCTTCTATCGGAAGAAACTGTAGTAACTCTTTCCACTGAGTTTTTAAACTCGTTTAATTTCACTTGTAAAACTTTATCATTATCTTTTGGTACAACCTTAGTATAATCTGGGAATCTTCCATCGATTACTTTCGATATTAGTATCCCATTTTCGAATTCAAATTTTATTTTTGATTTGTTATTACATATTTTTACAACATTTGTATTTTTTTCAAGTAAAAAAATTAACTGAAAAATTGTTTTTTTTGGTAAAATTATAGACTCTATTTCTGTGCCTGAATCAATTTCTAAACTACTAGATGAAAGTCTATGACTGTCTGTTGCTACACCGCAAAGAAAAGACGAATTATTTATATTTAATTTATGTAAATAGATCCCATTTAAATAATGTCTGGTTTCGTCATTAGAAATAGAAATTTTTGTCTTATTTAAAAGTTTTAATAATTTTTGTGATGAAATTTCAAAAGTTGTTTTTTTAATATCTTCATCAGATAAAGGGAAATTATCTGGTGGTATGCACAACAAGTTAAACTTTGAATTTCCAGAAACTAACTTTAGTTTATTTGGACTTTGTAAAGATAGCTCAACTTTAGCATTGGAATCCAATTTTCTTAATATATCGTAAAATATATTAGCTGAAGTTGTTGTCGAACCTTCCTTTTTTAATTCTTGTAAAGGAACTTCTTCAGAGTAAATTATATCTAAATCTGTTGAAGTAATTTTGATTTTGCTCTCTTTGGCTTCTATTAATACATTTGAAAGTATTGGCAAAGTCGTTTTTTTTTCAATTATTCCGTAAGCATTGCTAAGTGTTTTTAATAATGCATCTCTATTTATTGTAACTTCCATTGAAACCTAGTTTAACTTTTTTTTTATCTCTATTATATTTTGCTTAATTTCGTTATCTTTTTTAATTAGTTCATCAATTTTTTTTACAGCATGAATTACTGTTGTATGATCTCTATTAGAAAATTTTCTTCCAATATCTGGCAATGAATTTGTTGTATATTGTTTTGCTAAATACATCGCTATTTGTCTAGGTCTAGCCAAAGATCTTGATCTTCTTTGTGAAAGCATTTCATTAATATTAAGATTAAAATAATTAGCAACAATATTTTGTATAAATTCTACATTTATTAATTTGTTATTTGGGCCGATAAAATCTTTTAAGATTCTTTTGCACTCATAAATACTCGGAGATTTCATATTAATTTTACTAAAAGCCAAAACTCTATTTAACGCTCCAACCATTTCTCTTATGCTCGTTGTAACTTCGGAAGCTAAAAAATTTATGACATCTTCGTTAAGATCATAACTTTCATTAAAATTTTTTTGTATTTCCTGAAATTTGCTTGATAAAATTTTTTTTCTTAAATTTAAGTCCGATGGTTGAATATCAATAACCAGACCACCAGATAATCGAGATCTAATCCTTGGTTGGATTCTGTCAAGATTTGATGGTGATCTATCACATGATATCACTACCTGCGCGCCTCTATCTAACAAAGAATTAAAAGTATGAAAAAATTCTTCCTGGGTAGCCTCTTTGCCTCTTATAAATTGAATATCATCAATTATTAAAACATTAGTTTTTCTAAAAAAATCCTTGAATTTAATCATATCGTTATTTTTCAAAGATCTTACAAAATGATGCATAAACCTTTCGGCAGAAACAAACATTACATTTTTCTTATTTCCAATTTCTAATCCTATTGCATTTAACAAGTGAGTTTTTCCCATACCAACATCGCTATAAATAAAAAGAGGATTATAATGAGATGATTCTACACAAATTTTTTTAGCAGCTGTATATGCTAGTTCATTACTTTCACCTACCATAAAATTTTCAAAACTATTATTTGAATTAAATCTATTATAATTTAGTAGAGAATTTTCTATTAACGAAATTTGATTATGTTTTTTAACATTAGTTCTGTCTATATTTTCTTCAGATTCTTCAATTAGAAATTCTATTCTTTGAATAGTTTTTTTGTATGTTTGAATTACATCTAATATTTTATCCGCATATCTTGAAACTATCCAATCCCTTACAAATCTAGTGGGCGCGGACAGTATAATATAGTGATTAAATTCTTTTTTTAGATTAATATTTTTTATCCAGCTGTCATAAATATCTTTTCCAAAGGTAATTTGGAACTTTTCTAGTAATTCACTCCAATTAAGCAAATTTTCTTCCTGGGAAGAAATAGGATTGGAATTATTTTTTGGTAAAATTTCAGCCATAAGATTTTTTTTGATTTAATAGTTTTATTTTTTTTTAACTAATGATGCAACTCTTAGCAGGTTGTATTCAAAAAAAAATATAAATAACAATTATAAATAAAATTTTTGATTGAAAAAAAAATTAAATCATAAGGAGAAATTTTTTTTGAATAGGTTAATTCAACTAAAAATATTATTTAACTACATGTGGATTTATTATTAAAAATAAATTTTTATTTAGTAACTTAAAAAAAATTATTTAACACTTGAGGGTTGATAGAAATTATTTTTTTAACTTTTCAATTGCGCTCGTAATTCTAGAAATTTTTCTAGAGGCCTTTTTTTTACTTAAAAGACCTGTTTTAGCAATTTTCATCAATTGTGAGTGGAATTTTGGTAAAAATTCTTTAGCATCTTTAACTTTTCCCGACGAGATATACCCTGTCATTTTTCTTACAGCAGATTTATACTTGCTTTTTCTTATTTTATTAATTCTGGTTTGAATTATTGTTTTTTTTGTACGACTTACTGCTGATTGTGTATTTGGCATAAAAGCTGAGTGTATACCTGTTTGACCAATTTCGGTCAATAATTTATTTTTGACATTTGGCACAATAAAAAGACGATCTATTTGATATAAATATTTTTTTTATTTTAACTCTACACGAAATACGTGAACACATAATGTTTTCTTTGCCATAAACATTGAAATATTGTTGAAATATACCACTCTTGCCAGATGTGTTTTGAAAGTCTTTTATTGAGGAACCTCCCTTAAAAATAGAAACTTTTAATATTTTTTTAATATTCTTAATTAAAATCTTAATTTCTTTTTCACTTAAAGATCTGCACTCTCTTAGTGGATGAATTTTAGATAAAAATAAGGATTCATTTACATAAATATTTCCTAATCCACTAACAAATTTTTGATCCATTAATAAATTTTTGATATTTTTTTTTTTATTTTTAACAAAGTTACAAAAATATTTTAAATTAAACTGTTTATCAAAAGGCTCTATTCCTAAATTTTTTAAAAAGGGAATTTCTTTTAATTTTATGTTTTTGTATAACTTAAAAAAACCAAATCTTCTTATATCATTATAAATTAATATCAAATTGTTATTTAATGTAAAATAAATATGATTATGTTTTGGCATCACATTTTCATTGTAATAAAAACTTGTTTTAAATATTTTATTACTTTTAGCTTTTACAAATAATAATTTTCCAGTCATGCCTAAATGAATTAATAGTATTTTTTTTTTAAAATGAATAATTATATACTTCGATCTTCTTGAAATTTTTAATATTTTCTCTCCTATTAGAGATTTTGAAAAAGTTTGTGTTATTTTGTATCTTAAATTTTTATTGTTAATTTTAATATTAAGAATTTTGGCTTTGGTAGACATTTTAGATAAAGATCTCTTAACTATTTCTATTTCAGGTAATTCAGGCATATGTAAATTATATATATTGTGAAAAAACTTAACATATGATCTATTAAATTAAATGAAAACCTATAACAGAGAAAATAAACGGCTTGTAACTAAAGTTTTTCAAGATGTTTCTAGCAAGTACGACATGATGAATGACCTGATGTCCTTAGGTATTCATAGATTGTGGAAAAAAAAATTTATCAATTGGCTGAATCCACAAAAAAATACTACCCTAATTGATGTTGCTTCTGGAACTGGAGATATAGCTAAATTATTTTTAGAAAAAATTGAATATAAAGGTTTCGTATATTGCGTAGATGAAAATATGGAGATGCTTAATTTAAATAAAAAAAAATTCAAAGAAATCTCTAAGATAAAGTACTTTTGTAATAATGCTGAAAAGCTACCGTTTAAAAGTAATTATTTTGATTATTATACAATAAGTTTTGGACTCAGAAATGTAGAAAATATTAACAAAGCTCTTAAAGAGGCTTACAGAGTATTAAAACCAGGAGGAAGATTTTTATGCTTAGAGTTTTCCAAAGTAAAAAACAAAACTTTAAATAAAATATACAAAAATTATTCAAAATCAATTCCTATAGTTGGAAAATTTATTGTTGGAAAATCGGAACCTTATGAATATTTGATTAATAGTATAGAAAATTTTCATTCACAAGATTCTCTTTTTGATAAAATTAAAAAGGAAAATTTTGTAAATATATCTTATAGAAATTTAAGCGCCGGAATTGTAGCAATCCATTCTGCCTGGAAAGTTTAAAAATGCTTAAAAAATTAATCATGTTATTTAAAATTGGAAGAAAGCTTTCATTGTCTGGGGCAATTTCTTCAATTTATGAAATTTACAATCCTCCCGCAATTATTAAAGTGCTTTTTTTCATTATTGGTTTTGAAATTGGAAAAAAAAGAAAAGATGAAAATCTAAGCTCTGGTATAAAATTGTGCAATGCCCTTCAAGGTATGGGAACTACTTTTATAAAGCTAGGTCAATTTTTGGCAACAAGACCAGACATTATAGGGGAAAATGTTGCAAAAGATCTTGAAAAACTTCAAGACAAGCTTCCAGCTTTTAATCTTAATGTTGCTAAAAACATATTAAAAGATGAAATTGGAAAAGAAAACTTTGATCAAATAAAAAATATTTCTGAACCAATAGCTGCGGCTTCTATAGCTCAAGTCCATTTTGCGGAAATTAATGTATCTGGAATAAATAAAAAAGTTGCTATTAAAATTCTTAGACCAAATATTGAAAAGGTATTTAATGAGGAATTAGATGCTTTAATGCTTTTAGCTTATATTATTGAAGGAATAATTAAAAAAACAAGAAGATTAAAGTTGATTGAAGTTGTTCAGTTATTACGTGAAATAACAAATGTTGAAATGGATCTTAGATTTGAAGCTGCGGCAGCAAACGAACTTTATGAAAACACTTTGAATGATGTAAGTTTTGAAGTTCCAAAAATTTATTGGAATCAAACAAGTAAAAAAGTTCTTTGTTTAGATAGAATAGATGGCATCTCAATAAGAGAAATTGAAAATTTAAAATCATTAAATATTGATACAAAAAAATTAGCCAAAAATGTAATACAAAACTTTTTACGACATGCAGTCAGAGATGGTTTTTTTCATGCTGACATGCATCAAGGAAATTTATTTGTATCTAAAAATGGTACTATCATGCCTGTTGATTTTGGCATAATGGGTAGATTGGATAAAGCGAATAGAAAATATTTAGCGGAGATACTATATGGCTTTATTAAAAGAGATTATGATAAAGTTGCTGAAGTACATTTCTTAGCTGGTTTAGTTTCTAAAAATGTTTCAAAAAGTGAATTTGCTCAAGCTTTGCGTTCTATTGGAGAACCAATATTTGGACAATCGGTCAAAAATATATCTGGTAGTAAATTGTTAAGCCAACTTTTTGAAATAACTGAAAAATTTAATATGCAAACTCAAATTCAATTGCTACTTTTACAAAAAACTATGGTTGTTGTTGAGGGTGTTGCTAGAAAACTTGATCCAGATACAAATATTTGGTCAGTATCTAAACCAGTTCTTGAAGATTGGTTAAAAGAAATTAAAGATCCTATATACAAAGTTGGCGAAATAGCAGATAACGCTTCAAATATATTTAAAAGATTGCCAGAGTTACCTATTATAATGGATAGAGCTAACGACATTATGACTCTGATGGCCGAAGGAAAATTTAATCCTAATACTCTTGCTTTCCGCAATTTAAGAGAGGAAGAATTAAAGCTAGAATTAATACGCAACAAGATATTAGGAGGAGTTTTAATACTTGTAATTTTAGTTCTCTTAGTATTCAAATAAGTAAATTTATGAATAAATGGCTATATAAAAAAAAGATAATTTTGGTAATTGGAGGCGGTATAGCAGCTTACAAATCGCTTGAATTAATTCGTTTATTGATAAAACAAAAATGTGAAATAAAAGTTGTTTTAACAAAATCAGGAAAAAAATTTGTTACACCTCTTTCAATAGCTTCATTATCAAAAAATAAAGTATATTCAGATATTTTTGACAGTGAAAAAGAGGCTGAAATGGATCATATATCTCTGTCGAGATGGTGTGATATAATTTTGTTTGCACCGGTAACAGCAAATTCAATAGCAAAACTATCAACTGGTCGCGCTGATGATTTAGCTTCTACTTTAATTTTAGCATCAAACAAACAAGTAATACTGGCGCCTTCAATGAATGTCAGAATGTGGTTACATAAGGCAACTCAAAATAATATAAATAAACTTTTAGATTATGGTTATTTATCAATAGGACCTTACAGCGGCGAAATGGCTTGCGGAGAATACGGCGAAGGTAAAATGGCTTCTCCTGAACAAATATACAATTTTATAGAAAATTATTTTTCAGAAAAAAATATAGTATTAAATAAAAATTTAAAGGCAATAGTTACTGCCGGACCAACAAAAGAATATATAGATCCAGTAAGATTTATAACAAATAATTCAAGTGGAAAACAAGGATATGAAATAGCTAATTCATTAGCTAAATTTGGTGTCAAAACTACCTTAATATCTGGTCCAACTAAGTTAAAGGCATCAAAAAATGTAAATATTGTAAGAGTTGAAACTGCAGACCAAATGTACTTGGAAACAAAAAAAGCACTTCCTGCTGATATTGCTGTTTGCGTAGCCGCTGTTACTGATTTTAAACCAACAAATTATTCTAAAAGTAAAATAAAAAACGATACATTAAATCTTAATTTCAAACGCAATATAGACATATTAGAATTTTTATCAAAAAAAAACCATAATAGACCTAAACTGGTAGTTGGTTTTGCGGCAGAAACTAATAATATATTAAAATTTGCCAAAGAAAAAAAAATAAAAAAATATTGCGACTGGATAATAGTAAATGACGTTTCTAACCCAGAAATAGGATTTGATTCTGAATATAATGCGGTTTCAATACTTTATGGTAACGAAAACAAAATTGAAAAAATTGAAAAAAATTTAAAATCTAATATAGCAAATGAAATTGCTAAAAAAATAATTAATAATTTTATACATTAGTATACATGGTATAAATATTAATGAAATTTACTGATAAACAAATAGATAGATATTCAAGACAAATAATTTTAAAAAAAATTGGTATAGCTGGTCAAAAAAAACTTTTAAAATCTAGCGTATTAATAATAGGTGCTGGCGGACTAGGTTCGCCTGTAGCAATTTATTTAACAGCTCTAGGCATAGGTAAACTTGGTGTTATAGATAAGGATAAAGTAGAAATTTCTAATCTTAGTAGACAAATAATTTTTGATAGTAAAGATATTAATAAAAATAAAGCTATAACTTCTGCAAAAAAATTAAAAAAAATAAATCCTGATATACAAATGAAATTTTTTAGCAAAAAATTAACTAATAAAAATATTAATCAAATAGCCAAAAATTTTGACTTAATTGTTGATGGAAGTGATAATTTTAGAACAAGATTTTTGGTTAATAACTATTGTCAAAAAAATAAAAAAATTTTAATCTCAGGTGCAATAAGTAAGTTTGATGGTCAAATTTATACTTTTAATTTTAAAAAAAAAAATTCTCCATGTTTGCAATGTTTTATTCCCAACGCCCCGAATGACCTAGACACTGACAATTGTGAAAATGAGGGCATTTTAGGCACCCTAGGAGGTATTATTGGAACCATTTTAGCAAATGAAGTTGTAAAAGAAATTCTTGAAATCGGCGATACCCTTTGTGGGCATATATTAATTGTTGATGGTTTAAAATTAACTTTTAGAAAAGCAAAACTTAATAAGCGTACTAATTGTCATTGCAATGAAAAATAAAAAAAAAAATTACTTTTTTTTATCATTTATTTTTTTTATTTTATTTTTTATTTCAAGCTCTTATGCGAATAAAAAAATAACTTTTTTAACTTTAAAAAATAACGAAGTAAATTTAAGACAAGGTCCATCATTTAAGTATCCTGTAAAACTTATTTATAAAAAAAAATATCTCCCAGTAATAATTGTTGATAAATCAGAAACTTGGAGAAAGATTAATGATTTTGAAAATAATTCAGGTTGGATACATATATCTCAGTTATCCAAAAGAAAGTCAGCAATAAATGTAAAAAACAATTCTATTTTGTATAAGAAACCCACTATTTTTTCAAAACCGATAGCAAAATTAGAATCTGGAAGACTTATTTTAATAAAAAAATGTAATCAAAAGTGGTGCAAAATTAGCTCTGGCGAATTTATTGGTTGGATAAATAAAAGTTTTTTATGGGGAAAAGTTGATTAAAAATTTTTAATTTTATTTCCGGTCAAAACGATCTAGATTCATTACTTTCACCCAAGCGGATATAAAATCATCGATAAACTTGGTTTTAGAATCTGCACAAGCGTAAACTTCTGCTAATGCTCTAAGTTGAGAATTGGATCCAAATATAAGGTCAAAACGTGTAGCAGTCCACTTAACTTTATTAGTTTTACGATTTCGTCCTCTAAATAAATCTTCTTCTTTAGAAACTTCTTTCCAGGTAGTATTCATATCAAGCAAATTTACAAAAAAATCATTTGTAAGTGTTTCTGGTTTTTTTGTGAATACTCCATTTTTTGATTTATCAAAATTTGTGTTTAATACACGCATACCACCAATAAGAACTGTCATTTCTGGTGCTGTGAGATTTAATAGTTGAGCCTTATCAACAAGAGTTTCTTCTGCAGATACAACAGGTTTTTTTGATGATCCATTAGTCTTTTTTGTAATATAATTTCTAAATCCATCAGCTTGTGGTTCGAGCAAACCGAATGAATGAATATCTGTTTGTTCTTGTGACGCATCTCCACGGCCTGGCATAAATGGAACTTTTACATTGTGCCCAGCTTTTTTGGCAGCTTTTTCAATTCCAACGCTACCAGCCAAAACAATTAAATCAGCTAATGAAACAACTTTCTTTTTTGTATCAAAATTTTTCTTAATTTTTTTTAAGGTATTAAGAACTTTAGATAATTGAGATGGATTATTAACTTTCCAATCTTTTTGTGGAGAAAGTCCAATTCGTGCTCCATTCGCTCCACCTCTCTTGTCTGAGCCTCTAAAAGTTGATGCTGACGCCCAAGCTGTGGATACTAGCTGAGATATAGAAAGGCCCGATTTTAATATTTTCCCTTTAAGAGCATTAATATCTTTATTTTTAAGTTTGTACTTAGGTTTTCTAACAGGATCTTGCCAAATTAATTCCTCTTTTGGAACTTCTGGACCTAAATAACAAGCACGGGGGCCCATATCACGATGTGTAAGCTTAAACCAAGCTCTTGCAAACGCATCTGCAAACTCATCAGGATTTTCATGAAAATTTCTAGAAATTGGCTCATATTTAGGATCCATTCTTAAAGAAAGATCAGTAGTAAGCATCATAGGAGGATGTTTTTTTGA
>Ga0310344_10000755_pt1 | contig 25136 bp, 22 predicted proteins | sample HC15DNA20200_MG_FD_203801 | JGI IMG/M metagenome (GOLD analysis project Ga0310344, IMG submission 203801) | Marine microbial communities from station ALOHA, North Pacific Subtropical Gyre - HC15-DNA-20-200_MG | ecosystem: Environmental > Aquatic > Marine > Oceanic | place: Pacific Ocean: North...
GCTGTTCGTTGTAAGACAACCTCGCCGAGCCATCGGGCATCTTGCGAGGTGCTGGCCTGGGCCGCACATCGACCGCGTCCGTGTCGCCCGACGGCGCAGGTCGCTGCCGCAACCAGTCGTCATAACCACCGACATACTCGCGGACCTGCCCCTCACCCTCGAACACCAGCGTGCTGGTCACAACGTTATCCAGAAACGCCCGATCGTGACTGACGAGCAAGACCGTGCCCGGCCAGGCCACGAGCTGCGCCTCGAGCAGCTCCAAGGTCTCGACATCGAGATCGTTCGTCGGCTCGTCAAGCACCAGGATGTTCGCCGGTCGGGTGAAGAGCCGGGCCAGCAGTAGCCGATTGCGCTCGCCTCCCGAGAGGGCGCGCACCGGAGAGCGCACCCGCTCGCGGGAAAACAGGTAGTCCTCAAGATAACCGTGTACATGCCGCGACGCACCGGCCACCGTCACCGTGTCGTTTCCCTCTCCCACCGTCTCGAAGACCGTCCGGTCAGGATCAAGCTGCTCACGTTGCTGGTCGTAGTACGCCACGTCGACCCGGTGCCCCCGCCGCACCTCGCCACGGTCCGGTTCCTCGGCGCCGAGCAGCAAACGAAGAAGCGTGGTCTTGCCCGCACCGTTGGGGCCAATGAGCCCGATCCGGTCTCCCCGCAACACGCGGGTCGAGAAGCCGTGAATCACGCGGGTCTTCCCATAAGCTTTGTGCAGATCGTCGACCTCGAACACGACCCTGCCTGGGTCACCCGCATGGGTCGCCCGGAGACGCACAGGACCACTGCGTTGTCTCCGTGCGGCCCTCGTCTGACGCATGGCCTGCAACGCCTTCACGCGGCCCTCGTTACGGGTTCGGCGCGCCTTGATCCCCCGACGGATCCAGGCCTCCTCGACCGCCTGTTTTCGGTCGAGTCTGGCCCAGCGCGCTGCCTCGTCTGCCTCGCGCTCCTCCTGCCGGCGCAGATAGTTCTCATAGTCGCCGGACCACGAGGTCACCTGCCCCCGATCGAGCTCGACGATCCGGGTCGCGACCGTCTTCAAGAATCGACGGTCATGGGTCACCAGCACCACGGCGCCCCGGTACTCGGCCACCAACGTCTCGAGCCACGCGATGGTCTCCAGATCGAGGTGGTTCGTTGGTTCGTCGAGCAGGAGGACGTCCGGTTCGGCCACCAGCGCCTGAGCCAACAACGCCCGCCGGCGCCACCCCCCGGACAGACGCTCAACCAGCTCGTCGGTCGGCAGCCCGAGCCTCGCGATCAGCTGCTCGACCCGCTGTTCAAGCCGCCAGCCGTCCTGCTCCTCCAGCAACTGCTGGAAATGCCCCAGGGACTCAAGTCGTTCCGAAGTCGCCTCGCGGGCCACCTCCACCGCCGCTCGGTGATAGTCCCTCGCCAAATCTCCGAGCGCCCCAAGCCCATGCGCCACCAGGTCGAAGACCGAGTCGGACGACGGATCGGCCACGTCCTGCACCAGCAGCCCGGTACGCACGGTGGCTCCCCGGTGCACGCGGCCGCCGTCGGGCGCGAGGGATCCATGCAGAATACGCAGCAGGGTTGACTTCCCGGCTCCGTTGGGGCCGACGACGGCCACCCGCTCTCCTGGCGCCACCTGCACATTCGCTTCGTCGAGCAACGGCACGTGCCCGTAGGCGTGAGACACCTGCTCCAACTGAATGAGCGGCGTCACTGCAGACAACACTTCTTGAACTTGCGGCCACTACCGCAGGGACAGGGTGAGTTCCGACCGAACTTCCGGCGTCTCCGCTTCAGTTCATTCCCGATCGCGCCGAGGCGGCTCCCGAGGTCCTGATTGAACACACGCTCCAAGGTGCGATAGAGCTCGGGGTGCTTGCGCTGCATCAACCCCGGGCGCTCGAAGAAATACTCGGCCGTCACGGCAAAGAATTCCGCCTCGTTCGTGAGGGCGTACCGATCAATGTCCGACCGGCCATCTTCGATCTCGGCCATCTTACGGCGGACCAGGTCAAGCCACGGCTGCACCGCGCCGCCGGCAAGCCCAACCCCTGGCACCCCATCGATCACGCCGTCGGTCTTGTCGACCAGATGAGCAAATTCGTGGACACCGACGTTCCGCTTGTCGGTGGCGTTCCTGAATCCGTTGATGAGATCTGGCTTGGCCAAGATCATCAGCCGGTTAAGGCTGCCGGTACCGACCATGCCCAGGATGTTGTTCTCACGACGGTCTCCGAAGTCGAATTCGCCGTCGAAACGATTCGGATAGACCAGCACCTCCTGAATCTGGTCCCACTCCCAGTCTGGGAACCCGAAGATCGGGATGATGGCGCTCGCTCCGGTCAGCACGCGGGTCGTGACGTCGAGCTCCACCTTGATGCCCGTGACCTGCTTCTCGCCCAGAAAGACCTGGAGATCTCGACGAAACTGCCGCTGTGCCTCAGGGTCGAGCGCACGAAAGAACACCACGTCTCGCTGCAGCACCGTCTCCCATTCGGGGGGGAACGGTTGCGCCAGGAGTTCGCGCCGTCGCCGGATCGGACCCGTCCGCCAGACGAACACGCCCACCGCGGGCAGGGTTGCCAGCATGAGGGTCGTGACCGCCGGCCGTCCGGCCTGAATTGGCACCATTGCCAGGAACCAGCCGACCAGCGCGGTCAGAATCGCGAACACCAGCGCCCACCGCCGCGTGCGCCTCATCCAGCCCTGGTACTGCTCCTCCACGATGCCTATTCTGCTCCGGTCCAGTAGGGAGCCTTGCTGGGAACCACCCATCGAATGCCACCTCGAGGGTCTTCGACGTCTCCGTGGTAGCGCGGGATGACGTGGCTGTGGGCGTGGGCAACGGTCTGGCCGGCAGCAGGGCTGGTGTTAACACCGATGTTGAACCCGTCAGGGCCGAACCGTCCGGCGTTGTAGAAACGACACGCATCGAGAAAACGGCTGCTGTGAGAAGTTCCCTGATGGTCCACCTTGGCGAGGTATTCGCTGACGTGACGGCTGAATGGCACCGCCAACTCGGACAGCGACACCGTCTCGCGCTCCTGCGACGCTAGCTCGAGGAGGGACTTGGCCAAGGCAAACTTGTACCAAGCAATATTGCGCCCGAACAGCACGATCCCGCACCAGCACTCGACGTCGGATCGCCCGTAGCCTACGAACCCGCGTGTTGGATCAATCACGGCACTAGTTTGTCACCTAGGGACTAGCTCACACAGTTCCACTACGCCGGTCGCGTCTTCTTCGCGATCGCCTGGCCGACTAAGGCAACGGCCGCGTGGAGGGTGTCGTCGTGCAAATGAAAGTAGCGCGCGGTCGTGCTGGGCTACTGGCGTATCAGGCGCAACGAGAGGCACTGATCTTCCGGTATCACCACGAGCTGTATACGCTGCGTCGCGACTAACCGCGTCACATCGATATCGCTCGCCGCCGCATCGAGGACCTGGAACAGATAACGCTCACTGACCTCGAGGAACCCGACGGCTCCCGAGACGCCGGATGGGACACTCAGTCGCCACGCAAGGAATTCTGCGGGCTCACCTAGCCGGACCGCTCAGCAGTCCCGACGAGTGGTCCTTCAGGACGACCAAGCCGTCACGCAGAAGAGCACCAGCCGGGACGGGGGATCACTGTCGACGAACGGAGTTCATTACGACCGGCGTATTCGGCACGTTGTTCGCCACCGGTGTAACCGCGATGGCATCGACCACGTCCATGCCTGCCGTGACCTTGCCGAAGACAGCGTAGCCGAAATCGCGGACGCCGTTGTTCAGGAACGCGTTGTCATTCACGTTGATGAAGAACTGGTCGGTGGCACTGTCTACCGCGGCCGTTCTGGCCATGGCAAGCGTGTACTTGTCGTTCGTTAGACCGTTCTCTGCTTCGTTCTTGATCTGGTCCCTGGTCGACTTGCCCAGCCTCCTGCCCTCCCCGCCCTGGATCATGAAGCCATCGATGACGCGATGAAAAATGGTTCCATCGTAGTGGCGATCATCGACATACTGCAGGAAGTTCTCGACCGTGATTGGCGCGGCCGTTGGATTCAACTCGACCGTGATGACACCCATCGACGTGTCGATCACCACGACGGGCGCATCCTGCGCCGATGCCACACTGCCCCCAACCAACGTGACCACAAGGGCCAGCGCCAATACCAGCGGTGTCCGAAACGTCATGCTAATGCTCCTCCCTGACCGCCATCAGGGCGATCTGTAGCCTGAACTGGATGGTATCACCGGGCGAACGGCAGCAAGGAACCATCGGGCCACCGTCTCCGCGCCTTGCCGTACGTCCGAATCAGGCTCAAGGCCACCGCCACCATCACTCCCAGGTCATGACGCACCAAAGTTACGCCCGCAACCGGTAGCGCAGCACCTGGGCCCAAAACACCGAAAACAGACAGTAGCCGAGGAAATAGTAGAACCCGGGCCCTAGCGTCGAGGTGAGATGGGTCTCCATCGCCACCTCGATATCCGGCAGCAGCGGCAGGGGCGCCTCGACGCTGAACTGATTCGATTGTCCCTGGTCACGCGTGGCCAGGTAGGCCAAGAAAATGGCCACCACGAACACATCAGCCATCGACCACTTCCCGATGACGTCGACCACCTGGACCAGCCGCTGCTTGAGCGCCTCGGCAGTCACGAAGATCGACGTCAGCAACATCCCTCCCTTGGCGACCGGCACGATGACGCTGAAGAGCAGGATCAGAAACGACACGAGGTAATCGGCTGATTCCCACAGCTCAGCGACCGTGCCGAGAATGGATCGTGTCTGCTCATACACCGTCACCTCAACCGGGTCAGGGATGATGGAGGCTTGGACCTCGGTGGCGATGTGCACGCTGTAGATCGGCTGAGTGACGCCGGGCACCAGCAGGATGAAGTTGATCAGCGTCAGCGCGACGACAACCCCTTTCAAGAGTCGCCCTGCCCACCGCGAATGGCGGCGACCTTCTTGTCGCGACTCGAGGCGAACTGCGACAGGTCGCGCCGGTGGTTCGCCTCCAACTGGGCGCGCGCCTCAGGCTCAAAGGCAACCGCCATCTTGGCACCGAACAGGATTTCGGCTTCGGCCACCTTGGCGTCGTGGTCGCGCCTGGCGTCAGCGATCCGGGTCTTCTGGTCATCAGTTAGCAGCGGCGGTGGCTCGGCGGCATCGTCCTGCTGCCGCAGCCGCTCCATCACCAACTCGACTGCGCTCTTCGGGGCATCGTTCGGCACGATCCGCGTCCTTTCTCAAAAACTCCAGGATTATAGCGTCGACCCTCATCTGGACGGGTGTGCACCCAGCGGGTACGATGCCCGCCATGCATACGCTGTCGCGCCGGGCGCTGCTGCAGGCTCTGGCTAGTCAGACGCTGCTGGCCTCCGTCGCCCGAGGGCAATCGGCACCCTCAGGCCGCCCTCGTCCTCTATCGACGGACGCGGTCACCCACGACTGGCGCTCGTTTCTAGGCCCAACCCACAACGCCGTGTCGACCGAGAGCCATCTCAGCCGGGAGCTCCCGCCGCCGCTGGTCTGGGAAATGGAGAAGGGGACGGGCTACACGTCGCCGGCCGTCGCCGGCGACCACCTGGTGTTCTTTCATCGGGTTGGCGACCGCGAGATCGTGGAGTGCCTCCACCCCGAGACGGGGGAATCGCGCTGGCAGTTCAACTATGCAACAACCTATCGGGACCGCTACGGCTATAACGACGGCCCCAGATCTAGCCCCGTCATCGACGCAGGACGGGTCTTCACCTTCGGCGCCGAAGGGCGACTACACTGCCTCGAGCTCGAGACGGGCGAGGCTGTCTGGCATCGGGATCTCCGCAATGACTACGGTGCGCACCAAGATTTCTTCGGCATCTCATCCACCCCTCTGATCGCGGAGTCACGATTGATCGTGAACGTCGGCGCGCCGGGCGGCCCCTGTGTCGTCGCCTTCGACGTCGACACCGGGGAAGAACTCTGGGGCACCGGCGAGTGGGGGCCCAGCTATGCCTCACCCGTGCCAGCTGTCATGCACGGCGAGCCACGCGTCTTCGTCTTCGCTGGTGGCGAATCCGATCCCCCGACCGGAGGACTGCTGTCGATCGATCCGGCGACGGGCGCCATCGACTTCGCGTTTCCGTTCCGCAGCCGCACCTACGAGTCCGTGAACGCGTCCTGTCCGGTCGTCTTCGACGACAAGGTGTTTGTCTCGGCCAGTTATCGCACCGGCGGCGCACTGGTCCAGGTCTTACCGGATTTCCGCCATGAGGTCCTCTGGACCACCCAAGCGTTCGCCCTGCACTTCAACACCCCGATCCACCAGGACGGCTACCTCTACGGCTACGACGGCCGGAACCAGGGCGACGCCTCGATCGCCTGCGTGGACGCGACCGACGGACGGGCAGTCTGGCGCGAAGCGCCAGTCTGGCGGGAAACCTTCGAACAAGGCGGCCGCCAGCGCGAAGCCATGGTCTCAACGGCGCGCGGATCGCTCATGGCAGTAGATGGTCAGTTCCTGGCGCTGGGTGAGCTTGGACACCTGCTCTGGCTGGATCTGTCGCCCGACGGCTACCGGGAGATCTCACGTGCCTGGCTCTCCGCCGCCCAGGAATCCTGGACGCTTCCGGTGCTGAGCCGGGGCCTGCTCTACTTCGTGCAGAACACGCGTGACATCTTGACGGGCGCCGCACCCCGCCTGCGGTGCTACGACCTGCGTGCCTGAAAGAGGTAACGGAATGTCCGGTAAGCCCTCCAACCGCCTCACGCTCTACATCGGTATCGCGATCGTCGCCGCCGTAGCGCTGGCATTCGCCAGTCCCTCGGCGGCGGTCGGGTTCGAGGTGGGAGGAGAGATCTTTTTACGCCTGCTGACAATGATGGTCGTGCCCTTGGTCGTAGCGAGTGTGATGAGCGGCATCATCGGGCTGGGCGACGTCCGCAAACTGGGCCGCCCGGGTGGACTCGCCATCCTGTATTACCTCACCACCACCGTGCTCGCCGTCATCGTGGGGCTGGTGATGGTGAACGTGATCCAGCCCGGCGTCGGGACCATCGATCAGGCCACGCTGGAGGAGATGGCGACCGCGGGGGAAGGTGTTACCGCCGAGCAGGAAGACGCTTCGCTCAACGCCATTCTGCGCAATCTCCTACTGATGCTCTTCACCGACAACCTGATCGAGTCGGCGGCCGAAACCAACCTCCTGCCCCTCATCGTGTTCTCGGTGATCTTCGCCGGCATGCTCACCACGATGGGCCGACGCGTACACGCAATCGCCGAGATGATCGTGCAGGTCAACGACGCCCTGCTCGCCTTCATCCTGCTACTGATGCGCCTCGCACCGCTCGGCATTTTCTGCCTGGTGACCGCCCGATTCGGAGAGGCCCAGCTCGAAGGCAACCTTGCCGACGTACTCCGGCAGACTGGCGCCTACTTCGGCACCGTGCTGGCCGGGCTCTTCGTGCATGCGCTCGTCACGCTGCCCCTGATCCTCTGGCTCTTCACCCGCCGCAACCCGTTCCGGTTCCTGCTACAGATGAGCCAGGCGCTACTGACCGCCTTCTCGACCGCCAGCTCGACCGCTACCCTCCCGGTCACAATGGAGTGCGCCGTCTCGAAGGCCGGAGTATCGAAGCGCTCGTCCGAGTTCGTGCTTCCACTAGGTGCCACTATCAACATGGACGGCACCGCGCTCTACGAGGCGGCCGCCGCGATCTTCATCGCCCAGGCCATCGGCTTCGAGCTAACGCTCACCCAGCAAGTAGTGGTGGCCATCACGGCAACCCTGGCCGCGATCGGGGCGGCCGGTATCCCGGAGGCTGGGCTCGTCACGATGATCATCGTGCTGAACGCGGTCGGTCTCCCCGTGGAATACATCGGCCTCATCCTTTCGGTGGACTGGCTGCTGGACCGGTTCCGAACGGCGGTCAACGCGTTTGGTGACTCGGTCGGCTCGGCGGTCGTCGACCGCGCCTTCTCATCCTCCTAACGACGCCGTCATGCGATAGGCTGGGGTGTCGACCGACCCCGAACTACAACGAAGGACGCGATTGCATGGCTGAGACCACGAATGTCAGCAACAGCCTGACCGTGCGGGTGCAGTTCAAGAACGACAGCGGGATGCTGGGCCGCTTGGCCTCGGAGATAGGCCACCTGGGCGGCGATATCGGCGCGGTGGACCTAGTATCGGTCGGCGACGGGCTAATGGTGCGCGACCTGACCATTAACACCCGTGACGACGACCACGCAAACGAGCTGATCGAGGGAATTCGATCGTTGGGCGGATTCACGCTCTTGCATCACTCGGACCGCACCTTCCTGCTGCACCTCGGCGGCAAGATCGAAGTAGTGAGCCGGGCCCCGATCCGAACCCGAGACGACTTGTCGATGGCCTACACCCCGGGGGTCGCCAGGGTCTGTATGGCGATTCATCATCGACCCGAGGATGCCTACTCGCTGACCATCAAGAAGAACACGGTCGCCGTGGTCACCGACGGTACCGCAGTGCTGGGATTGGGCGACATCGGGCCAGCCGGGGCAATGCCGGTCATGGAAGGCAAATGCGCGCTCTTCAAAGAGTTCGCCGGAGTGGACGCCTTCCCGCTGGCGCTCGACACCACCGACGCCGATGCCATCGTCGACACCGTGAGCCATCTCGCTCCCACATTTGGCGGCATCAACCTGGAAGACATCTCGGCACCGCGATGCTTCGAGATCGAGGAGCGGCTCCAGGCAAAACTCGACATCCCGGTGTTTCACGACGACCAACACGGCACCGCCATCGTCACCCTGGCGCCGCTGATCAACGCGCTGCGCCTGGTGAAAAAGACGCCCGACGAGCTCAAGGTCGTCTTCAACGGAGTGGGAGCTTCGGGCGTTGCCGTCAGCAAGATCTTCATGGACTACGGCGTGAAGAACCTCATCGGCTGTGACCGCACCGGCGCGATCTATCGCGGTCGCACCGAGAACATGAACTTCATGAAACAGTGGTATGCCGATCACACCAACCCAAACGAGGAACACGGGAGCCTGGCCGACGTGATCGAGGGGGCCGACGTCTTCGTGGGGCTGTCCGGACCCGGCGTACTCACGGTGCCCATGGTCAAAAAAATGAACCGGGACGCGGTGGTCTTTGCCATGGCCAACCCGACCCCAGAAATCATGCCGGAAAAGGCGGCGCCCCACGTGCGGATCATGGCCACTGGCCGCTCGGACTACCCGAACCAGATCAATAACGTACTCGCCTTCCCTGGGGTCTTCCGAGGCGCCCTCGATGCCCGGGCCACAGTGATTAACGACAGGATGAAGCATGCTGCCGCAGAGGCGATCGCCGGCGTGATCCCGGCCACCGAGCTCCATGAGGACTACATCATCCCGAGTGTCTTTAACCGGGAAGTGGTCAAAGCGGTGGCCCGGGCGGTGTCCGGCGCGGCACGAGAGACCGGCGTCGCCCGCCGCGAGACGAAGGGCTGATGGCGGCGGCTCGCAGCACCCTGGTCCTCGTCCCGACCGAGCTCGAGCGTCGCCTCCTGGCTCGCCAACCGGGCTTCGGGAGTGACGCTCGGACCGAGCTCTGTGGGTTCGGGCCTGTGACAGCGGCCGCCAGGACGGCCGAGCTCCTTGCTAGATTCAGTCCGACCCGTGTCCTGCTCGTCGGTATTGCCGGCACCTTCGATCCCGAGGCACTGCCGATCGGGACGGCCACCACCTTCGGCCGGGTGATGATGCACGGCATCGGCGTCGGAAGCGGTCCGGCATTCGTCCCTGCCGGCGCCATGGGCTTCCCCCATTGGAACGACCCCGATGCGCACGTACGGGTTGACGACCAGCTCGAACTGGCCTCCCCGGTACCGCCCGCCGACGGCGCTCTCCTTACCGCCTGCGCCGCTTCTATCTCGGCCGAAGACGCTGGTCACCGCATGAATCAGTGTCCCGGCGCGATCGCCGAGGACATGGAGGGCTTCGCGGTGGCGCTCTCAGCCCGCCTGGCCAAGGTCCCAGTGGCCATCGTGCGAGGAATTTCGAACCATGTCGGCGATCGGAAGGTGGATGGCTGGCAGATTGGCGACGCCCTCGACGCGGCATGGACCGTCGCCTCTGACCTCGTCACCCATACGGACTGGAGCGCATGACTCCCATTCATCTGGGCATCTCGACCTGCCCGAACGATACTTTCGCCTTCCACGGTATTCTGGAACAGCGGGTCGATCTGAGGGGTCTCGAGTTCCAGACCGAGCTGCTCGACGTCGAGGAACTCAATCAGCGTTTGGGTGCCGGCGACTTCGACGTGGCCAAGGCCAGCTTCCACACCGCGGTGCTCCTGTCAGGTGACCTTGGAGTGCTGCGCACTGGGTCGGCGCTGGGCTTTGGTGTCGGTCCTCTACTCCTGGCAGCTCGACCGGGCACCCACCCGCGAGACTCGCTGCGGCCGGACAACGACGCCCACCCGGCCCTGGTCCTGTGTCCGGGTGAGCACACGACGGCCACCCTACTCTACAAGCTGTTTCACCCTGGCGAAGGCGAACTGAGCCAGGTGGTGTTCTCAGACATCATGCCGGCGCTCAAGAACGGTGATGCCGACTTCGGGGTCTGCATCCACGAAGGGCGTTTCACCTGGCAGCAGCAGGGGTTGGCCCTCATCGAGGATCTCGGAGCGCGTTGGGAAGAAGCGACGTCATCGCCGCTGCCGCTCGGAGGCATCCTGGTCCGGCACGGGCTCGGCCGAGAACTGATCACCACGGTGAGGGACGTGTTGACGGACTCTCTCGCCTACGCGCATGCCCACCGGGACGAAACGGTTACCACGATGCGACGCTACGCCCAGGAGCTCACCGAGGAGGTGATGTTCAAGCATGTCGACCTCTATGTGAACGAGTGGACGAGCGACCTTGGCGAGCTCGGCCGCGTCTCGCTCGGCCTACTGCACCGCCAAGCCGTCGACGTCGGTCTGTGCCCGCCGGACACGCCCGCGCTGAAGTTGTATTAGGGGCGACTGTATTGCCGCGCCAACCAGTCTTGGCTTTAGGCAGTTTCAGTTCGTAGGTGGAGCAAGCTAAGTGGGCTGTTCCTGTAAGGCGGGGCTAGGGTCCCCTCCCTACAAAGGCACAGAAACGGAGAAAGAAAGCAGGGCATATGCAAGGAAGTCGACAAGGGTGGGAAATTTCGATGGTGACGGCCCTTGCCGTCACGGTGGCGTGTGGAGGTAATCCGGAGGACGCCCCTACCCAGACCAAAAGCACCGTCATGGACGAGCCGGCAGCATTCGCACTGCCGCCGAGCGAAGAGACGGCAGCTGAGCGGCTTAACAGTTCGCCGCGGCATGGAGAGTGGGTTGACATCACGCTGCCCGGCAGCGAGGTCCCGACCTCGGCATGGGTGGTGTATCCCGAGCGGGAAGGACCAGCGCCGATCGTCTTGGTAATCCACGAGATCTTCGGGCTGACTGACTGGGTTCGGGGCGTGGCGGATCAGTTTGCGGCCGACGGATTTATTGCAGTGGCGCCGGATCTCCTGTCCGGCCTCGGCCCGGACGGCGGAGGCACTCACTCGCTCGGAGCCCGGGATAACGTCGTAGCCACGATCCGGAGCCTTGAACCTGGCGAGCGCACCCGTCGGCTCGACGCCGTGCGAACCTACGCGCTCTCGATCCTGTCAGGGAACGGCAAGCTCGGTACCGTGGGCTTCTGCTGGGGTGGCGGCGCCAGCTTCAACTACGCTATCGACCAACCAGCGCTCGACGCCGCAGTGGTCTACTACGGCAGTTCCCCCACCGACGCCCGGCCCTACGCCAACGTTAACGCACCAGTGCTTGGCCTGTATGGCGGCAATGACGAACGAGTGAACGCCACTATTCCGGACGCCGAGGCCGGCATGACCGGCAAGTCGTTCGAAGTGATCGTCTACGACGGCGCCGGCCACGGCTTCTTGCGGGCTCAAGAACGACGGGAGGGCGCGAACCTAGCCGCCAGCGAGCTGGCTTGGCCGAGAACGGTAGAGTTCTTCAGGGAGCACCTGAAATAGGCGCCGGCCGGAGGCCGATGCCTACCCGCCGGCCCTCAAAGCCCCCACCGCCAGCGCTACCCAGCCGGCGATGAAGCACACCCCGCCGATCGGCGTGATAGCGCCAAGCCAGCGGATGCCGGTGATGGCCAGGACGTAGAGACTGCCGGAAAAAATGAGGATGCCGGCGACGAAGAGATAGCCGGCCGCCGTGGTCGAGGCACCCGGCCAGCGAGAGGCAGCCCAGGCCACGGCCAGCAGGCCCAGGGCGTGGCTGATGTGGTAGCGCACGCCGATCTCGTAGGTTGCCAGCATGTCGGCGCTCAGCCTGCTCTGCAGCCCATGGGCCCCAAACGCCCCAAGGATCACGCCAAACCCACACAGTAACGCCCCTGTCGCGAACCAACCAGCTACCATGACCCCTTATAATACCTATACAGAAGATGTTCTTTCGTCGCCGAGAAAAAACCGCGTCTCCGGACACGCCTCCCGCCAGGGCCTACCTGCCCGAGATTGAAGATCAGGAGACACTGGACACGGTCCTGGCCAGCGAGCGGGCCATCCTCTACAAGCACAGCACTCGCTGCGTCGTCTCGAGTTGGAGCTTCCGCGAGGTCCGGAACTTCGCGGCCGATCACCCCGAATGGCCGGTCTACGTGTTGAAGGTGATCGAGGAACGGGCGCTCTCGAATCAGGTGGCCGACCGCTTGGGCATCCAGCACCAGTCTCCGCAAGCCTTCGTCATCAGAAACGGCGAGGTCGTCTGGGACGGCTCCCACAACGATGTCTCGGCTGACGTCCTCGTCCGTCAAATCCAGGCCTGATCAGACAGCCATCGCGCGCTCGAAGAACTGCTTCACGAAGCGTCAGACAGCCTGAATCCCACCTTCAAACCAGGCCGGCCACTGGCTTGTGGCCGCGCACCCGATGAACAGTCGCCGATCGGGCTAGCTCAGTCGGGTCAACAAGCTCTGGGTTGGCGTTCCGGTTGAGCCCAGCATCGAACTCATAGTCCATTGCAGAATGTGTCGTCGCGTCAAGCTAGTTTCATCGAGCCGGCCGGGCGTGTGCTTCTTGACGCGCCTCCCCTTCCCCAAGGTGGAACGCGAATCGGCCGGAGTGCAGCTCAGGTGTAGAATCCGGTGCCATGGAGCAGACAGCGCGGTTCTTCGTGGGACAGGTGGTACACCATGAGAAATTCGACTATCGGGGCGTCATCTACGACGTCGACGCCACCTTCCAGGGCACCGATGAGTGGTATGACGAGGTCGCCCGCTCCCGTCCCCCGAAGGATCAGCCTTGGTATCACGTGCTGGTCGATCATGGCGATCACACTACCTACGTGGCCGAGCGGCATCTAACAGCCGCCCGGGACGCCGGTCCCATCGCTCACCCCCTGATCGGCGAAGTCCTGGGGGCCTTTGCCGACGACCGCTACGTCCCCAAAGGCGGTATCCAGTAGCTACCTGGACGTCCAGATCGTCGTCTTCACGGCAAGAATGTTGTCGCCGATGGCCGACAACGACTCGAAGAGGTCGCCGAATCCTACGTGGCTCCCCTGCGACTCGAAGCTATCCCGGTTCTGCTGCCAAACCACGAACAGCGTACTCCCTGGCCGCCACTCCCAGCGCAACACAACGTTGCTCCGGAAGGATCGGATGTTGAAGTCGCGGTTCGGCAGCACGAAGGTGTCGCCCCCGTCGGTCACACTGTAGGTCCCGTCTTCCTGGCGAACGATGGTGCTGCCCTGCTCGCCGTAGATCCGCAGATCGCGCTCTCCGGGCAAGTGCGTTTCGCCGTAACGGAGATAGCGGCCACTGGCGGCGAACGGCTCCGCGTAGACGTCCAGCGTCATGTCCGGCTTGAAGGTATAGCTCACCCGGAACTGCATCGCCAGTGTCGTCCGGTCCGGGAACCCAAACACATAGCGGCGACCGAACGTTCCCGGGCGGCCGCCGGCCAACGTTGTTAGATACTGCCGATTGATCGGCCCGCTGAAGGTGGCTCGCGTCCCCCGCTCGCTCCGATAGTCCGGCTCTACCGACAACTCCAACGACGGCGACGGGCGCACCGACAGTCCGGCACCGATCCGCCAGGTGTAGTCGCCAAGCTCGTTGGACTGATAGCGGGCTCGGGTACTGAACCGGGTCTGCGACCCGGCGCGGTTCCGCAACGACCAGTTCACGCCCCACCCGAGCGGAACCCCCATCACCGGACCACCGCGGGTCAGCTGCGCATCGAGTCCCCGCAGATAACGCGTCGCGCTGACGCTCGTGGACCAGAAGTTAAGGAACGTCACGTTCGCGTTCACCCCGACGTTATAGCGATTGCCCAGGGTCCGGTCGAAGTAGGAGTAATGGGTGAGATTGGGCCCAAACGAGTACGCTCGGAACCAGCGCCCGGGCACCGTCTCACGATAGGTCAGCTGTGCACGCCAGGTATAGTCGCCGGCAAAGTTCAGCCGCCCGAAGTCGCTGGGCTCAAACTCGGGCGACTCGATCATGAAGCTCGCATTCCAGATCCAGTGGCGCCCAGACAGCTTGCTAATCCGCCCCGTCACCTGAGCCCCGTCGAGCGCCCGGCGATCAGGATCGAACGGGCTGTCCTCCCAATCGATCCGCTGAAACAAATGGGAATTCCGGCGCTGGAAACCGGTAATCGCATCCGGCTCGCCGTCGATGTGAGTAATGCCGACGTTGAACGACGCCTCGTAGCCCTGGTCCAAGAACCGGATCCGGGTATCAGCGCCTGCCGTGATCGCGTTCCGACTCAAAACCGCCGCCAGGGGATCGCCTGGCGCCATGCCCCGATGGAGCATCGTTAGGTGACCGCCCACGGTCGAGCCCTGATCTCCCACCTCCTGAATAACCCGGGCGACCCCCCACCCAGACCGCGGGGCAACCATGGTACTTCCGAGCACACCGTCGGTCGACGTCCGCGCGAATTCCTGGTCGGTCACCGCCCCCAGCAGCCCGATCGAGGTGCCGGAGGCCAGACGTCCCGTCAGCTTGGCAGCCCCGAGGATGGTGGCCGTCTCGGGACGGTCGACGAAGTCGCCCGATGCCGCGCCTGAGGGCCGCGCCCCGATACGGCGCGAGTAGTAGTAGTTACCAGTACCAGCCGTGAGCACGTCGTTCCCCTCGAGGAAGAAGGGCCGTCGCTCGGAGAAGATGGTCTCGAACACAGTCAGATTGACCTCGGCCGGGTCAGCATCGATCTGTCCGAAATCGGGATTGAAAGCGACGTCGAGGGTCAGATTTGGTCCGAGCCCGACCTTCACGTCCGCACCCAGCCGTCCTCCGAGGTTCTTACCATCATCGAATGGATTGTCGTGGTCGCGGTCACCAGTCAGCCGCGATGACGCAGCCACGTAGGGCAGCACCTCCAGCCGGCCTCGAGGCTCCACGCCTTCGATACCCCGGAGTTCTCCAAATCGCGAAGCCCATCCACTCTCGGTGCGACGAACCAGCGCCCAGTAGACCTCCTCGTTGGTGGCTGGGATGTCCCGCTTGATGTTGAGTCCGAACACGCGCTCCGCGCGTTCATTGAATCGAAGCTGCGAAAACGGCAGCCACAACTCAGCGGTCCAACCGTCGGCGGTCCGCACGGTACGCGCTTGCCACACCGGGTCGTACTCCAGGTCCCGGTTCCCCTCACTGTCGCGCGGATGGTAGTGGTCCAGCCGCACCCCTGCCGCAGTCACGCCGAACATGTAGGCAGTACGGCGGTCGAAGTAAGTGTCCAGCTCGATCTGGATCGACTCTGCCTGACCACCGTCATCACGGCGACTGAGCGGGGCCTGGACCGGCGCAGCGCTGAACATTCGCGCACCGACGTAGAGCGCCCCATTGTCATAGGCAAAGCGAACCTCCATCCGATCGGTCGGAGGAGCTCCCTCATCCGGTTCGGCCTGCACGAAGTCAGTCACCGCCGGCGCCCTCCTCCACACCGCCTCGTCGAGCGAACCATCGATCCGCACACCCCCGTCGTCTACCCGTACGGCGCGCGCCTGCTTGGTGGGTAACTGGGCATGCGCCCAGAGCGGCACGAGCACGAGCATCGAGACAAGTAGCGAACGCATCAGGTCAGAGGCAATTGATTCGGTGGATCTGGGTCCGTGGATCTTATCCCCTCAGCCTCGAAAGACAGTGGCAGAAGTGCGGCGGCGACTCCGTACGAGCGCCGCGACCGGGAGGCCCCCTTGATAAGATGCAGGGCGTGGCGCTACTCGGTTGGACGCTGGGGTTTCTCCGCCCCTACCGCTGGCGGGCAGCGGCCATCGTGGCCCTGGCGCTGACCGAGGTAGGCCTGGCCACGCTCGCTCCCTGGCCACTGAAGGTCCTGGTCGACAGCGTCCTCGGCGAGACCCCGCTCTCCTCCGGGCTGACCGCGCTCCTTCCCGGGACGATGATCTCGAGCGCCACCGCTCTGCTCGTCGCCGTAGTGGTGGCGGGCGTCGTCATTCAGCTGGGCGGCGAGATGGTACGGGTGATCCACACCCAGCTCCAGGTTGGGGTGGGACAGCGGGTGATCTACGCCCTACGGGAGCAGCTGCTGGAGCACCTGCAGCGCTTGCCTCTCGGCCACCACATCACACACCGGACCGCCGACGCCGTGTATCGCCTGGACGCCGATGCCTACTGTGTGGACGACCTCATTATCGGTGGCGTCTTCCCGCTGCTCTTGGCTGGCCTCAACCTGGCGGTGATGTTCGCCGTCCTGGCCTATGTCGACCTGACGCTGGCGCTGCTGGCTCTCATCGTCTTGCCGTTCCTCTATCTGTCGCTACGGCGCAACACCGGACCGATCAGCGAGCGCGCCGAGTCTGTGAAGCTCGGCGAATCTACCCTAATCGAGCGCGCGTTCGAGGTTCTCTCTTCGATCGCTGCGGTCAAGAGCTTCGGCCGCGAGCGTCATGAGCTCGAACGGTTTTCGGCCGCCGGTGCCAAGACAATGCGGGCGCGCCTCGGCCTCACGTGGCAGGAATCACGGTTCTCGCTATCGGTAACCGCCATCACTCTGCTGGGCACCGCCCTCGTCCTGCTGGTCGGAGGCCTGCATGTGCTCAACGGCCAGTTGACTGTGGGGAGCCTCCTCGTAGTCATCGCCTACCTGTCGGCCGTCTATGCCCCGGTGTCCGAGATTGCGCGAACGACCGGCTCTCTGCAACAGGCGGTGGTCAGCGCCAGACGAGTCCAGGAATTGCTGGCACTGCCCCCGGAGGAGGACCAACCCGACGCTGTCCTCGCCGACCAGCTCGAGGGGCGGATCCGGTTCGACGCGGTCGACTTTTCGTATGACGGCCAGCGACCAGTGCTCGAAGACGTCAGCTTTGCCGCCCAGCCTGGCGAACTGGTGGCGCTGGTCGGGCTAACAGGCGCCGGCAAGACGACGCTCGCCAACCTTATACCTCGGCTGCTCGAACCTACTCGTGGCCAGGTGCTGCTCGACGGACGGCCGGTCTCCGCTTATCGACTGGACTCGCTTCGCGACCGGATCGCGCTGGTCCCCCAGACTCCGGTGCTCTTCACCGGCTCGATCGCCGACAACATTCGCTACGGACGGCTCGACGCCTCAGATGCAGACGTCCAGGCTGCGGCAAATGCCGCCCACGCGCACGACTTCATTGCCCGCTTCCCTGAAAAATACGCCACCAACGTCGCCGAAGCGGGCGCGTCGCTGTCGGGCGGAGAGCGCCAGCGCATAGGCATCGCACGGGCGCTGCTGAAGAATGCGCCCATCCTCATTCTGGACGAGCCCACCTCGTCGCTCGACGCGCTCTCGGAAGCGGAGGTGTTCGACGCGCTCCGCCTACTCCGACGGGGTCGGACGACGCTGGTCATCGCCCACCGGCTATCCACTATTCAGGATGCCGACCGGATCTTGGTACTCCATCACGGCCGGATACTGGCCCAGGGTACTCACGAGGCGCTGCTGGCCTCGACGCCGCTGTATCGGGCCATGTGCGCCAGGCTCTCGCTGGGACGCTCACTCGACGTCTCCAGCACCTCGACCGTCGACGAACTCCTCCAGGATCTTTCGCCCAGATGAGGATCCTGCTGGCTGGCATCGTAGGGCGCTATCCTTTCGGCGGCGTGGCCTGGTGCGCACGTATGTATCTGGCGGGTCTGCGAGCACTTGGCCACGAGCTCTGCTACGTGGAGGATACGGGCGAGTGTGCCTACGACCCGGTGCAAAACACGCTAACCGAAGAACCCAGCTACGGCACAGCCTACATCACAGACACATTGACTCCGCTGGGACTGGGTGAACGGTGGTGCTACGTCAACTACGATGGCACCTACCACGGCATGTCACGGGACGCGCTGCAACGCTACTGTCAAGGTGCCGACCTCTTTATCAATCTGTCGGGAGGCGCCTGGTTCTGGCGGGACGAGTATTTCCGCATTCCGAGGAAGGTCTTCATCGACTCCGATCCCGTCTTCACTCAGCTGGCCATTGCCAAGGGTGTCGACTGGTATGTCGACTTCTTCCGCCGGTTCGACCGGCTGTTCACCTTTGGCGCAAACATCGGCCACGCCGACTGTGACGTCCCGACCGGCGAGTTTGACTGGATCCACACCTGGCAACCAGTGACCATCGAGGACTGGCGCACGTCCACACCGGCCACGCGAGAGCGCTTCACCACCGTAATGACCTGGCGGACGGAGAGCTTCACCGACGTCGACGGTAACAAGGACCGCGAGTTCGTGCAGTTCATCACCCTGCCGGACCGGGCGCCGAAGCGGTTCGCCCTTGCGGTCAATGGCCCCCTGCCCCTGCTAGCAGACCATGGCTGGTCGCCGTTACCGGCCATGGAGGTCTCTCGCACGCCGGACGCCTATCGGGAGTTCATCCAGAGCTCCTGGGCTGAATTCGGTGTCGCCAAGCACGCCTATGTTCACCACCGCTCGGGCTGGTTCAGCGACCGGACCGAGTGCTACCTCGCCGCCGGTCGCCCCGCCCTGGTCCAGGACACTGGGTGGAGCGACCACGTGCCAGCCGGTACGGGCCTGCTGGCCTTCAGCACTCCGGATGAAGCGGCCGCCGGTATCGAGGCGATCGACACCGACTACCCACGACACGCGGCGCACGCCCGCGAGATCGCCCGCGAGACATTCGCCGCCGACCGGGTCCTACCACCGTTTCTCGAGCAGGCGTTCGCATGAGTACGGAGCAACCTGACGCAATGCGCATCGCGCTGGTCGGCCCGGTGGCGCAGTCGATCCCGCCGAAGCTCTCCGGCTCGGTCGAGACGGTCACCGCAATGCTGGCTGACGGCCTCATCGACCGGGGGCACGCGGTCACCCTGTTTGCCACCGGCACCTCGCGGACCCGGGCCTCTCTCGAGGTCGTGTTTCGGGAGGGCTACCACCAGGACACCGACCTCTGGCCCTGGGAGCTGTGCGAGCTCTTCAATCTCGCGGCCGCGATCGAGCGTGCGACCAGCTTCGACATCATCCATTATCAGGCCGAGTACCAACCGCTCTCGCTGCCCTTCACCCGCCTCTGCCGGGTTCCGCTCCTACAGACGCTGCATCACGCCCCGAGCGCAGCTGAGGTGGCTCTCTGGTCGCGGTATGCCGACGCCCCGTTCATCGCGATCTCGGAGACCCAGGCCAGTCTGTTCGGCGATCTCAACGTCGCCGGCATCGTGCATCATGCGGTCGACCCCCAACTGTTCACACCTGGATCAGACCGAGAAGACGTCCTCCTGTTCCTGGGGCGTTTCGTCGAAGGCAAGGGGGTACTCGAAGCCATCGAGGTGGCGCGTCGATCGGACCGCACCCTGCTACTGGCGGCCGCCGAGAACGACTACTACCACGAGGTCGTGGCGCCGCAGGTTGACGGTGAGCAGATTCGCTACGTGGGAGAAACCGACCAGGCCACCAAAATCGGACTCCTCCAACGCGCTGCGGCGTTGGTCTATCCAGTGCAGAGAGCCGAGCCCTTCGGCCTCGTGCTGGCCGAGGCGATGATGTGCGGCACCCCGGTCGTTGCTCTCGACCGCGGCGCGGTCGCTGAGCTCATCGAACCCGAGTGCGGTGCGCTGTGCGACAGCGTCAGCCAGATGGCGGATGCCCTCCCCACTGTTACCGCCCTCGACCGGGCCAGCATCCGGCGGCGCGCGCTCGAGCGGTTCGGACCAGACCGGATGGTACGGGAGCACGAAGCGGTTTACCAACAGGTCATCGAGACGGCCGCGGCCACCTTACCCGCAGCGTCACCAGCGTCATGAATCTGGACCTGTCCGAACAGGTCGTGCTGGGCATCTTCGCCCACCCCGACGATGAGTCGATTGCCGCTGGGGGCCTGCTGGCCTGGACCGCCGCGCTGGGCGCCCGTGTCGTCGTGCTGTCTTTGACCCATGGCGAACAAGGCGGCAGCATCGACCCGGACGCCCCGGCCGGAAGTTTCGCGCTCGGCGAGCTCCGATCCCGCGAGCTCGAAGCGGCTGGCGAGGCACTGGGCCTCCACGACATCCGGCTCCTGACCCACCCCGACGGCATGCTACCCTGGGTCAACAAGGCCACGCTCGAACAGGACGTCCGGCGGGTGATCGAAGAAATACGCGCCCGGGTGGTGGTGACCTTCGACGAAGACGGACTCTACTGGCATCCCGACCACGTCGCCACTCACGAGCGCGTCACCACCGCCGTGGCCGCGATGGGCGCCGACGCTCCAGCGCTCTACTACGCCTCGACGCCGGCCGGCGCGATGCGGGCGGTCATGAACATGGCCCTCGACCGGACCGAGCCGGGCGCCCAGCCGCCTCGCACGATTCTCGGTGTGGACAACCCCGACGCCTTCGGCTTGCTTGCCCCCAACCCAACCCACGTACTCGACACCAGCGAGTTCGCGCGTCGAAAATACAAGGCGCTGCGATGCCACCGGAGCCAGCAGCGGACCTGTGCACTTCCGCATATCAGTGAAGAGGACACGCCCCGTCTGCTCGGTATCGAACACTATCGACTGGCGCCACTGGGCACACTCCGAGCAACGTTCCTTGACCGCTTGCGCCTAACTCATTCCCGCTGATGCGCCCAGAGCTCCTTTCACGTCTCCGTTGCCCATACTGCGGAACCCCGCTTGAAGTGGCCGACAACGCCGCTCTCGTCCGCCACGGTCAGGAGATAGTCCATGCGGTGCTCGGCTGCGAGTGCTGTGCATTTCCCCTCGTCGACCGGATTCCGGTGTTGCGAGCCGACAACGATACACGACAAGCTATCGTGCTTCTCGAATCTGGACGGCACGCCGAAGCACTCCACCATCTCCTGGGACTGGCCTCGGACACCGACCGTGGTGCCGCCCTAGCCCACGCTACAAGCTATCGGGCGGCAATCGCGGCGCTCGAGCCGGACGGAGAACGTACCTATTTCGTCCACCGATTCGCCGATCCGACCTACCTGGTAGCCGAGGCCATTCTGACCGCACTGGCCGCCTCGGCGCCGGCCGATGCCCCGTATCTCGACCTTTGTGCCGGCTCCGGTCACATGACCTGGACACTGGATCGTCTTCGGCCGTCCAGCGCACCGCCGGCACTCATGGCCGACCTACACCTCTGGAAGCTCTGGCTTGCCAGGCGTTTCGTGAGCCCTGGCTCCGACGCGGTCTGCTGTGACGCCGAGGCGCCACTCCCCTTTGCTGACGACGCGTTCGGTATGGTGCTCTTGGCCGATGCCTTCCCGTATCTCTGGAACAAGCGGCTTGCCGCCGACGAGACGTTGCGGGTTGCCCACCGGGACGCGCCCATCTACCTCCCACACCTACACAGCGCCTGGGGAGAAAACATCTCGGCCGGCGACACGCTTAGCCCACCCGCCTACCGTCGACTGTTCGCGGCCCGGTCGCCCAGACTGTTCAGCGACCGCCAGCTGCTCGACGGCCTGCTGGACGGCAGCATGCTCGAGCTCGATCGCCCCACCCATCCGCAGGCGCTGCAGGACGAACCTACCGTCAGCCTGATCGCGGCGCCCGCCGAGACGTTCGTGACCCACCCGGCGCCTGCCCCGGCAGCCATACGGGGACGGCTAGCCGTCAACCCGCTCTACGCAACAGACGTTCGTGGGTCAGCAACGGTGCTGACACTCTCGTTCCCGACACTGGAATACGAGGAGGAGTTCGGGGGATGCCGGCGCTACCTTCCGGAAGAGCTGACCCTGGAGGCCGACCTTACGGAACGGTTGAATCCCGCGCAGTTTGGCAGCCGCTATGACGAACTCCGCCGGCGACGGGTGCTACTGGATCTGCCACCCGCATACTGACGCGGCTTAGCCCACGACCACCGGAAAAGACCGCCTGGCGACCGATCACTGCACCTCCAGCACGGCAGTCACCGGATAGTGGTCTGACGGAAAACGCCCCTCGTCGTTGTGGACGATGGTCTCCGCTCGGCGCACCAGAATCGGACCATCGACCAGAATCCAGTCCACGCGCTCGGTCAGATCGGGACGGGGCGGACCGAAGTCGCCATAGGTTGAGCGTGGACCGTGGGTCTCGGCAGCCTCGACCCAGACATCGCGAAGCCCGTGCCCGGTGGCCACACGCCAGGTGTCGCTGACCTCGGCGTCGTTGTTGAAATCCCCGAGGACCACGACTGGCGTGCCGGCGGGAAGCGCCGCCACGCGGCCGGCGACCAGCTCGGCCGAGGCGAGCTGAGGCGCACCCCGTCTGAGGGTGAAATGGGTATTGAAGGCGTAAATCTGCTGGCCCGAAAGCCGATGATGAAAGCGCGCCCAGGTCACAATCCGGCCGCCACTACGGCGACGGCGCCCGCTCGTCCGGAGCGGTGGAGTATCTGGTGTGTCAGTCAACCAGAAGTTCCCTGACTCGATCGGACTCAGCTCGGAGTACCGGTAGAAAATAGGGGTGTACTCGCTCAACCCCACGCCGCCGTTGAGCCCCCGATCGATGCCAAGCCAGCGATACTCTGGCAAGGCCGCCTGCAGATACTCGATCTGGGAATCCAGTGCCTCCTGCATACCGATCAAGTCCGGTGCCGAGGCTCGAATGGTTTCGACGACGAGATCGCGACGGAGCGACCACGCATCCTTGCCGTCACGCCCGGCGGCGGTGCGGATGTTGAACGTCATCACGTCGAGTACCGACTGCGCACGGGCCGCAGCGCCGTCCAGCGCAATAAGCGGGACGACCAGGACCAGAACGACGACCGCGAGGCTACTCCGAAACATCTGTCGCACGTCTCTACGGCACCGGGTCACCAAACGCGTCAAGCAGGATCGGCAGCAGAGTGTCCATCTGCGCGACGACGCCGTTCGACGGCACCAGGCCCTCGGCGAAACCGTGTCGCGTCACGAGCCGATCGAGCACTGCAGGCCGGTCCGCAATCACGTGAACCGGCACGGCCCAGGTCGCCGCCTCGCCGCTGACCAATGCGGGCGGCTGATGGTCGCCCACCAAGACCATCACAAGTTCCCGGTCGGCCCGCAAGCGAAGATACCCGCCAACATTAGCGAAGGCGTAGTCCATCGCCGTCAGGTAGCTCGGCCCGAGGTCCAACCAATTCGGCCACGCCGACCAGGCGGCGTCGAGGTCGGCGGCATCATAAGGCTCGTCAGACAGCACGCGCGCCCAGTCCGGCTGGAACGGCGGCGTGGGCACGAACGGCGCGTGGGTGGTGATGGTGGCGAAGAAGGTGAAGACGGGAGGCCTCGGCCAGGCCGCGATCTCCGCCTCGTCCACCCTGGCCAACGCAAACTGGTCGTTGACCGACCACCACCCGAACGGCGGCCCTCGGTAGTCAATAGCATCGTGATCGTAGATCCGGTCGAACCCGTAGAACGCCCCTTCGGGCCACCCGACCAGCATCCCGGGCATAATGGCCGTCGTCCGGTAACCTCGCCGCCCGAAGAGCTTGACCATCGTGTCTCGCTCCTGGGCCATCAACCGGGTGTTGGTGCTCTGGTCTCGCACCTCGGTGCCGGAGAGTAGACTGATATGGGCCAGCCACGACTCTCCGCCGAAGGTCGTCGAATCGACGTACGCCGACACCACGCTGCGGCCCGTCTCCCCGATGTCGGCGGCCAGCACGGCGCGTCTCGGTGCCAGAGCCTCTGCGAATGCCTGACGCTCCCAGCTCACGGCCCCGTAGGACTCGAGAAAAAACAGGAACACGTCGGCCCCATCGAGACGGGAGAGATCGGAATCGAGACGCGGCGCCGGCCCCAGATCACGCAACCCGGTACCGCTTGCTTCATAAGCCAGCTCCGTCAGCTCCCTGGCGAACACCGGAGCCACCGGCTCGGCCACCCCGATGCCGACTTCGGCACCGCCCACCCGCGCGACCAGGCCCGCCGACACCATCAGCGCCGCCACCACCGCAATTCCGTCCCTAAGGCGGGGCGTGCGCGCCGCCTCCACCAGGGTGATCCAGGCACGTCTAAACAGGAGATAAGCCAATACCGGTCCGGTAACGGCCGCCAGGACGACGCCCGCCTTCAGCCACGGATCGGCCACTTCGGCGAACATCGCGCCAACGCTTGGCAGGTGTCTAAGGTCCCAGTACAGGTTAGGGTCACGCCCGTAGAGGGCACGGCTCGTCACCTCAACATAACGGCCTACGACCAGCGCGAGCCAGAATCCTCCGCCCACCGACGCCACCCGAGGCCAGGGACCATCAAACCAGCGCCGGGCCAGGGTCATCAGGAGCACCGCGCCCCACGCCTCGAGGGAGAGCTCGGCGGTCAACCGGATCCCTGGAGTCGGCCAGATGTTCGCAAAGGTGAGTGAGACGTTCAGCAGGAGTAATGCTGCCGGCACGGACAGCCAACCCAGACCCGACCACCGGGCGGCACGGGTCAGCCAGGTCGCGACGAGGCACATGCCGCCATTGTAACTGGCCGCGGTCGACCACAGAATGGACAAGCATGCTGACGATCGCCGCCGTCCGACGCTCGCTGAGCCTGGCTCGGTCCCTGTTGATCTATCACGGGATCCCGCTGCGACAGCGTAGGCTCAGGCGTCTGTATCGCACCTTTGCCGGACCGAATGATCTCGTCTTCGATCTGGGCGCACACGTCGGGAACCGTACCCGAGCGCTGGTGAGACTGGGCTGCCGTGTGATCGCTCTCGAGCCGCAACCGGATGTCGCGAAACTCCTTCGCTGGATCGTCGGAGACACGCCGCAGGTCGAGGTAGTCGAAGCGGCCGCGGCCGAGCGGCCCGGGCG
>Ga0310344_10000756_pt1 | contig 25131 bp, 27 predicted proteins | sample HC15DNA20200_MG_FD_203801 | JGI IMG/M metagenome (GOLD analysis project Ga0310344, IMG submission 203801) | Marine microbial communities from station ALOHA, North Pacific Subtropical Gyre - HC15-DNA-20-200_MG | ecosystem: Environmental > Aquatic > Marine > Oceanic | place: Pacific Ocean: North...
TTACCAGTATTTTCCATTATCTGGAATTAAACCGATGCCCTCATTCTCAAAGTGTCTGTCGAGTTCATCAACCCATCTTTCACGATTGTCTTTGTATCCCCAGCCGTGAATACGTACCCAGTACGCAATCAATGCGAGTAGGAATATTGTGAACATTATGGTTCCAAAGATGTATACCATAACATCGTAGAATAATGGATCATAGTTTGGACCGAGTTGTCCGGTCAGACTAGACAATATACTCAAGATTGTTCCGAATACAGGAATCATCAATATTTTGAATTCAGGCGTAGATATAAAGATTTTTTTTGATTCCCGAATAGAGAGATCAGCATTTGCTAAGAAAATTCAATAAAATAAGAGTAAGGAAGGAGATTATCCTGTTCCTGGTTTGGCATATTTTCCGGTTCTTCCTCTGAAGAAGAATGCACCAGCAATACCACCAAAGATTGCGGCTGCGATAGCAGATGCACCTAGAACACCACCAGCATCCATGTATGGAGTACCAGAACCTGCTCCTGGGTTATCTGCTGCATAGTCAACTTTTCTCTTTGCGAGTTCTAATGAGGCTTCTAAAGACATTGATGGATGTCCACCGTCTTGACCACCGTCACCACCACTGCCCAAATATTGAGCAAATGCTGGACCTGCGAACATTAGAGGCATTGAGAAAACACCTGCAAGAAGTGCACCTAATACTATTGATTTATTCATTTGTATCTGCTAACCGTGACTATCGTTATTATTTAACTTTTTTCCAGAATGCTAGCCAGATACATTTAATTTCGTACGTAATTTAGGCAAAAAAATGGGAAGACTTCATACACATAACCATGGCAAGTCACATTCAATCAGACCTATCGATCTGAAAAAACCAGACTGGGTAAAACAGACCAATGAGGAGATTGAGGCATTAATAATCAAATATGCAAAAGAGGGAATGACTGCCAGTCAGATTGGAATGAAACTTAGAGATCAACATGCAATCCCGTTGGTCAAGCCAATCATTAACAAAAGTATCACAGATGTTCTGAGAGCAAACAAATTGCTTCCAGAAATTCCTGAAGACTTGAACAATATTGTTATGAAGGCAGTAAATTTACAAAAACACCTCAAAGACAACAAATCAGATAGTAGAAATGTTAGAGCTCTAGAATTGGTTGAAGCAAAAGTTCACAGACTATCTACCCACTATAAAAAAACAGGCGATATAGATCAAAAATGGAAATATAAGTCTGTAGTAGCTCAGCTAGAATAATGGGGAAAATTCTACAAGAATCATTATCTAATTTTTCAGATCGAATATCTGATGCTGTAAAGGCAAAAAAGAACATTCTAGTTACAACACATATTGATTGTGATGGAATTACATCTGGATCTATAATCTCAAAGGCCCTAATTAGATATGGAGTAAAATGTACAGTTAGAACAACAAATGAATTCAGTGAAAATTTGGTAAATAGAATGCAAAAAGATACAAGAGATTTCCACGTAATTACTGATTTGGGAGGAAGTTTTGGGAATTTACTGAATGAAAAATTATCAGATAATTGGATGGTATTAGATCATCATGAAATTTCTGAGGATGAATATGATAATGAATTGGTGATAAATGCATGGAAATTTGGCATGGATGGTGGAGTGGAAATATGTGCAGGAGGTATGGCATATTTGGCAGCAAATGCACTTGATAATGCAAATGAGGATTTGTCAAGGATTGCGGTGGTCTCAGCATTAGGTGATAGACAAGATCAAGGAGAAAGAAAATCATTTACCGGAAAAAATACCGAGATTGCAGAGACTGCAAAAAACTTAGGATTGGTAAACATTGATCTGGATTTACTTTTGGTTGGAAGAGAGACAAGGCCGCTCCCAGATGCAATTGCATTTACATCTCAACCATTTATTGAAGGATTAACATGGAATAGAGACGCATGTCTAGCAATGCTAACAGCGGCAGGAATTCAACTTAAAGATGGAGCCAGATGGAGAGTTCCTGCTGACTTAACTCAAGAAGAAAAACAAATAATAATTCAATCAATTAGCAAATTTGTCCATGGAGAAAATGCAACTCAAATCATGGAAGAGTTAATTGGATATACGTACACCTTCCCAAGAGAAGAAAAACGAAGTTTCCTCAGAGATGGGAGAGAATTTTCTACAATGCTGAATTCATGTGGAAGAATCAACAAATCAGGAGTAGGAATTTCAATTTGCATGGGCGATAGAAATACGATGTTGCAAGAGGGTGAGAAAATTTTGTCCGAATATAGAAGCATGATTAGAGAATACATGAATGTGCTATCAAATGAGAGATGGAGAACAAATAATTTGGAAAATTGTGTGATGGTAAATGCACAGGGATTGGTTCCAGAAACAATGACCGGCACAATTTCATCATTAATTGCTGGTGCACCAAAAAACTCTGGAAAAATAGTGATTTTAAGAACAGATGGTTCGGAAGGAACAATCAAGTTTTCATCAAGAAAATCTGCTTATTGTAAAAATTCCATAAATCTTAGTCAATTAATGAGAGGTGGAGCAGAACAATTTGATGGAATTGGCGGTGGTCACGAAGCAGCTGCTGGGGCAAAAATAACTAAAGACAAATTGGATGGATTTTTAGATTATCTTGAAACCAATGTTACCAAAATGCAAAATAAAGATAGTAATCAATAACATTTCTAAGGACAAGGCCAAAGTAATTGAAAAGGCACTTGAACCAGATAATGTTGATTTCCCAAAAGGATTGAGTTTGGAAATAAAAGAGAAAGAAAACCAACTTATGTTTAATTTTTCAAATGAAGGGGATTTGAAAAAATTAATTGCTACCGTTGACGAAGTATTGGAACACGTAAATCTTTCTATGGAGGTAATAAAATAATGCTTGATCCAAAGATAATCAGAGATGAACCTGATCGAATTAGACAGATGCTAAAAGACAGGGTGGTAGAATTTGATTTTGATAAGATGCTAGAACTGAATAAAACAAGAAGAGATATGATGCAGCAATCTGATGAATTGAAGCAAAAAAGAAATCAAATGTCACTTAAAATCGGTAGTGAGAAAAAGGCTGGGAAAGATGCGTCTGGATTATTACAAGAAATGGGTGATATTTCAAAAAAACTTGATGATTTAGAAAATTCGAGAAAATCAGTGGAAGAAGATTTTCACAAATTATCATTTTCAATACCTAATTTGATCCATGAATCTGTTCCAAGAGGGGCTGATGAATCATTTAACAAACAAATGAGAACATGGGGTGAAATTCCAAAGTTTGATTTTGATATAAAAGACCATATTGATTTGGGACTATCATTAGATATAGTAGATTTAGAACGTGCTTCAAAAACAGCTGGTGCCAGATTCTATTATTTGAAAGGTGGATTAGTGAAATTGGCACAAGCCTTAACTGCTTTTGCACTTGATTTTGTAACTGAGAAGAAATTCAACTTGATTCAACCTCCATACATGATTAATAGACAATCGATGGAAGGAGCGGTGATTGCAGATGACTTTGAAGAAGTTATCTACAAAGTCGAAGATGAAGACTTGTTTTTAATTGGAACGTCAGAACATGCAATAGCATCAATGCACTATGATGAAATTTTGGAAGGGACTAAAATTCCTTTGAGGTATGCATCAGTAAGCCCTTGTTTTAGAAAAGAAGCAGGAGCACATGGAAAAGACCAAAAGGGAATTTTCAGAGTTCATCAGTTTGAAAAAATTGAACAATTCGTGTTTTGTAGACCAGAAGAATCATGGGATGAACATGAAAAGATGATAAAAACCACTGAAGAGTTTTATCAAAAATTAGAGATCCCACACAAAGTCATGTTATTGTCAAGTGGAGATATGGGCAAAGTATCAGCAAAAACATATGATATAGAAGCATGGATGGCAGGTCAGAATGCATATCGAGAGATTGTTTCATGTTCTAATTGTCTTGATTATCAATCAAGGAGATTAAAGATAAGATTTCGAGAAAAAACGAATGAAGATACAAAATATATTCATACTCTAAACAGTACATTAGTTGCAATTGAGAGAACTATGGTTGCAATTCTAGAGAATAATCAAACAAAAGATGGCCATATTGAAATCCCACAAGTTTTACAGAAACACTTTGGAGATAATCTAATTTAATCTAGAACAGTTTATATTCAGAAAATAGTCGTCGAAGATAATTGGCAAGAAAAGCTCGTAAGATTAAGGACAAATGGAAAGAAAAGAAATGGGTTAATGTTATTGCTCCAGATTCATTCAATAATGTCAATATTGGTTATGTACCAATCACTGATGACGAGAATGCCAAAGGTAGAATTTTAGAAGTCACATTATGGGATATTCTAAAAGGTGATCCTTCACAACATCAATACAAAATTATCTTCCAAATAGATAATGTTACAGATAACAAAGCAAAGACAGTTTTTAAGAGATTTGAATATTCGAAGGAATTCCTTAGAAGTTTGATTAGACGAGGATCTTCCAAAGTAAACTTTGTCATAGATGTAAAAACAAAAGATAACTACGTCTTCAGAGTCAAAATGTTAGCCTTAACTCATAGACAATTAAATACATCAAGACAACATCAATTACGTCTTATCGCAAAAGATGTAATTGAAAAAACTGTTCCAACCATGGATATTGATGGATTTGTTCAAGCAACATGTTATGGAAAAATAAATTCAGATATTATGGCTGCAGCAAAAAAAGTAATAAAATTAAGACATGTCGGATTAGAAAAAGTGAAACTAATTAAGACAGCATCTGCACAAACTATCTTGCTTGAAGCAAAAAGTAAAGTAAAATCAGACTAAACTGATGTTTTAAAAATGCAATTAGAAGTTAAAATTAATTTAATTTTACATGCTACAGAGAATAAAAATAAAGTTCTAGAACAATTAGAAAATGTATTTGAGATAGAACAAAAAAAATTTCAAGTAGAGCAAGTTCCAGGACATTTTAATAATCCAATATTACTAATTTCATCAAAATTAAAAAAGAAAATTGCAGAAAAATTTGTAAAAATATTATTTTCAAAAATGAAAAAAGATGAATTTCAAGAAATCTATGAAAATGTGGATGAATATGTCACATCGTCAGGTTTGAGTTTGAGATTAAGCAAGCAAAAGATGATTTCCAAAATTTTAACAATTTCAAAAGAGGATGCAATAAAGATCAATATTAGTACGCCAGTTTATGTGAAAGATGAAACAAAGAAAATTTATCAACAATTATTGAAATCATGATTTGACTGGATCACTTAATAATATTTAATGATAATAAAGAAAGGGAATGAGGAAATAAAAGCCGCTCCAGTCTGAGCGCCAAGCGCTGATGACGCCGCGACGAACCGACCCAAAAATGTTGTTCTGATTGTTTTAAATATTGATATTACAAACAAAGTTTTGTTGGAAACAGATTATGATGTAATTGTTGCCGGTGGTGGATTAACTGGAACAATTGCTGCACAAGCAATTTCACATTATTCAAATCAAAATTTGAAAATTCTTTCTGTGGATAGAAATCCAGAACATTTACCTGGAAGAAAATCAGGACCTGGATGGACATGTGGGGATGCATGTTCAAAAGAGGCAGTTGATTATATGACTGAAAGAATCAAAGTTCCTTGGACAAGACCAGAAATTGAACATGATGTAAAAGGTGTAATGGCATTTTCCCCTGATTATGAAACTGCAATTCCATTTGACGGTGCAGGATATATGCTAAATAGACAAAAACTTCCTGAAATCCAAAATGAGAGAACAAAAAAGATGGGAGTAGAATTTGATTTTGAAATTAATCTTACAGGATTGATTTATGATGGAATACAAGTTGTTGGAATACAGGGATTAGATAACAAAACAAAACAGCCTTACAAAAAAACTGCAAAGCTAGTTGTAGACGCAACAGGAATTACATCAATGCTAAGAAATCAATTAGAAAATTCTACAAAAATTGAGAGAAAAATAGACAGAAGAGATGTTGAATCAACTGGTAGACATATTATGTATTTTGAGCCGGGAGAGAATGATTTAGCACAATTTGATCCAGATTATTGTATAATTCACTTAGATCAGGATATTGCACCAGGAGGTTATGGATGGGTATTTCCAAAAGCAGAAAACAAAGTCAATATTGGATTAGGAGTTGAGAAAACAATTCTAGAACAACGAAATAAAAGATTAGGAAAATCAGATAATGTTGCATCATTAATGCAAGAATATCTTGATAGAAATACAGCAATTAAAAATGCAAAATTGTCTGAAGATGCACAAGACATTCATAATAATACAGGAGTTTTCCAGGTTTCAGTAAGAAGACAGAATGATTGTCTAGTTTCAGGTGGATATATGCTAGTTGGCGATTCTGCATGGATGCCTAAGCCAATTGATGCAGGTGGTATTGGACCAGCTCTTATTGCAGGTACAATACTTGGAAATAATGTTGCACAAGCAATTGAAGCTAATGATGTGTCAGAAGCAAGTTTATGGCAATATAATTTAGATTTCATTAAAGAGTATGGTTACAAAACAGCTGGCTTGGAATTATTCAGAAGATTAGTTCAAACAATGACTAATGAACAGATTAGTTATGGAATGAAACACTTTTTGGGAAATCTAGATGTTGAAGCAATTAGTAAAGGTGAACATCCTGATTTTTCAGGACTAGGAAAACTAGGAATGATTATCAGAGGAGCAATGAACAAAACAGTTGCAAGTGGTCTCAAATATACATCAGGTCAAAATCAATGGTTAGTCGAACATTATTACAATTATCCAAAAGATCCATCGGGATTCGATGAATGGAATAAGAAATTACACAAGACGTTAAATGAATCATATACAAAGATAGCATCATTTGCTGCGTAGATCTAGTCTTAAATAAAGTAGAAAATCAAACAATTATACTTTGATGGAAGGACAAGAGAAATCAGAATATGAAGAAAATTTTCCAGAATATCTAGATTGGAATAATGCATTTGAAGTTTTAGAAAAAGCTCATGAGCAAGAAATTTTTGTTTTAGTAATAGGTCCAAAAGGAACTGGTAAAACTACACTGGTTAGAGAATTCGCAAAGAAAAAATCAATGAAATTGGAATCAATAAATTTCAGTTTAAGAACAAGAGAAAGTCATCTAGTAGGATCTAAGAGTCTTGAAGAAGGTAATATCCAATTTGACGAAGGAATTTTGATCAAATCCATGAAAGAAGGGAATATGCTATACTTAGATGAAATTAACGCTGCAGAAGCAGATGTTTTGTTAAGATTAGATGAAGCATTGGATGATAGAAGACAGGTGGTTCTAAAAGAATCTGGAGGAGAAGTAATCACTGCAAATAAATCATGGTTTGTTATTGCAACAATTAATCCACTAAATCATGTTGGAACAAAAGAATTACCACCTCAACTATTGAGTAGATTCCCTATCAGATTAAGAATGGATTATCCTCCTGAAGAAAAAGAATTCGAAATTGTGAAAAAACATGTTCCTCAAGTTGATGATCAAGTATTAGAAAAAGGAATCAAACTTGCAAACACATTAAGACAAGCAGCATCAGTTGAAGAATTGTATTATTCACCATCATTGAGAGAAACAATAGCATATGCAAAATTGATTGATGGAGAAATGTCACCAAAGAAAGCAGCAGAGATAGTTTTTGGAAATGTGTATGCACAATGGGGAAATATTGAATTACAAAAAGTCAATGATATTATTGCATCAATGTACGAAAGCTAATGTCATCAATTGCTCTAAGAAATGATACATTAATTGAGATAGCAACCTTTCTAGTTAGACGATGGTCTGAAAATGACAAAATTGTTGTAACAATGTCTTCTAAGAAAACTAATGAAACAAGAATGAAAGATAATAAAGTAATTCTAACACCAGTTCTGGATTACAACGGAGATGAATTTTCACAATATAGACAGTTTAGAACTGCAGCATGGTATGAAAGTATGAGAATAAAGAACTGTGATAAAATTCTGTCAAATGATCATGCATTTGGATTTTTACTAAATACTCTTGAAAGGCGTAGAATTGAATTAATTGGAAGAAAAGTTTGGCAAGGAATGGATGATGAATTAATTTTCAATTATTCTTGGCAATGGATTTACAGACCACTGTTAAACAATCTTTTAGGCAAATCAAAAATTGTAGAAGCTTTTTACCAATATTTCTTATTTGGAGATGTAAAAGGAGAGATGCAACCTAGTCATTATGACCGTGTTGTAGAAGCAGCAAAATTTGCAAAAGAAGTTTTGAAAGAGGCCTTGGAAAATAATCACAATACAATGTGGATGGAAAAACATATTCCAAAAATTTTAACTATTTTAGATATTGATCCATTAATTACAATTCCATTATCTGTTCCATTGAAAGGTCCAGGAATGATGGTTATGCCGCAGGATTTTGAAAAAGCTGTTCAAAAAGTTACAAAAAATCTAGAATCAGAATTGGGAAAAATAGATGCAAAAAAAGCAATTGCAGGAAAAGAGATTTCAAAAGAGTTTGAACTGATAAAAGAAGAAACAAAAAAGAATGAAAACAAAGGTTTGATGCCAGAAACAATTGGGATACAGATTCCAAATGAAACAAATGCAGATGAAACAAAAATTTATGATCAAGATTTGATTAGTAATTTGAAAAATAGATTTCGTGAATGGAAAACAGGTTGGAAAGAGGAGCATGTTATTTCTGGTGAAGAATTTGATGAAGAGATGTACATAGAAGGATTTCACAAACCATTCATCAAAGATATTAAAAAATCAATAAAATCTAGAATTGTGATTTTACTAGATCATTCATCTAGCGTATCTGATCAACAAATAGAATACAAGAAAACCACAATTGGATTATGTGAAGTGTTAGCGTTTCTCAAAGTAAATTTTTCAGTTTATGCATTCAATACTGAAAATAGACAAGTAGTTTGTTGGTTGGTAAAACCAACAGAGATGAAATGGAATAATTCAGCAGCAAAGAGATTAGCACAAATTTCTGCGAATGGAGGTACTCCCCTAGCTGAAGTTTATGACAGAATGCTTCCAGTTTTGACATCAAAAAAACCTGATATTTTCCTGACGTTATCTGACGGAGAGCCAGCAGATGCAAATGCGGTAAAAATGATTCTAAAATCCTACAAATCACTAGGAGTTAAAATGACAGCGATTGGAGTAGGTAGAGATACGTTTAGCGCTACAGCAATTGCAAGTAATTTGAAATATCTTGGCTATGATAAAGTATTAGCAGTTAGTAGATTACCAGATATTCCTAATAGGGTATTAAGCATATTATCAGATAACTAATGAACAAAAAATGCGTCGAGTGTGGAAATGATTTTTCATGTGAAAATGATATCACGTGTTGGTGTGGAGATTTTCCTAAATTATCAGAAAATGAGATAGATGGTAAAGACTGTCTCTGTAAAAGTTGCCTATTAACCAGATATAGAAAAAAGATTTTGAATGAAAAGTGACCAAACATGTTTTAAATAAGAAATTTCATAATTTCATGTGTATTTCGAAGATACGAGAGTTCCAGATGTAAACAAACCGCTAATTATTGCAGCAATGCAAGACATGGGGAATGTTGGGAGTATTGTTGTTAACCATATCAACAAAAGTTTAGGTACAGCATCTTTTAGACATGCAACATCATCTCGACCGCCATATGTCTATGATAAAGGTGGATACATTGAGATCCCAGAGGAAAAATGGGAATACAGATTTGCCAAAGATGTGATTGTTTTTGGCGGAGGAAGAGGCCAACCTCAAGAAAATGAAGAATTAAATGAACTATGTCAAGATGTGATTAACGTAGCAAAAAAATATGATGCAAAATTTATCTATACAGTAGGAGGTTATCATACATCAAGATCATTTGGAAAAAGTCCTACAACTTATGTAACAACAACATCACAAGATATACTCACCCTGGTAAAAAAATTAGGAATAGAAACAACTCCAACTGAATCAGTAATTACAGGTTTTAACGGTCTGATCTTAGGATATGCAAAACTAAACCGAATTAATGGAATTGGCCTATATGGAGAATTGTTAGAACCTAGAATTCCTCAATATAGAGCAGCAAAAACAATTATTGAAACACTGGAAAAATTAACATATCAAAAGCTAGGTGATACAAAAGAACTAGACGTAAAAGCAGAAGCAGTTGAATCAAGATTTAGTTCTGATGATGATATACCAAAACAATAGGATATTCTAATCATGCACACCATCCACGAACTTTTTATTTTGTTAGATCTATAGTATAACATGGAAGAACATACATGTCCTTACTGTGATTCTAAATTCCAGGATAAAGAGGAAATGTCCGCTCACATAGATAAAATCCATATTGGACCAGGTCTACTTGAAGGAGATTCAAGAAAATTATAGTAATAGTCATATTTTTTGCCCCAAAATTTTGGATTTTTAGCTAGTTTTTAATTGAATTAAAAACTAACATGGTATATGTTTCTCTGGATAGCTGCAGCGGCAGTTGGAATTTTAATTGTAGTAATTTTAATTTTCAAATATACAAAAACAGGAAAAAATGATTTTATCGGCTATTCTTCTAAATGTAAGAAATGTGGTTCAGAAACAAACGGACTTAAATGTCCGAAATGTGAACCTAACCTTAAGGACTGGCGATAATTATGATGGCAAAACCAGATTCAGATATGGAAGGAACAATTTGTAAGAATTGTCAGCGACCAATCAATGATCATCTGCCTGAAGAATTAGAAGAGTGTGTTAGAATTTTAGAACTTCAAAAACTCAAAGATGGAGATTTGACTTAAGGAATATCATCAAAGATATTTCTACCAGTTTCATGAAAGTATCTATGTTCTATATCCTTTAATTGAATAGTAACATCATGTTTCCTTGATTTAATTTTTAGTAAATTATAATCAGAAATTAATTTACGTAATTCAGATTTTTTCAATGTAGATTGAACTATAGTTGTATAAATAATATTAAAACATAGTATAGTCATGTTAAAAGAAATTTTACTATTATCACTATTAATACCGATTTCACAATTTGCTTTTGCAGAAGAAATTCCAGATTATAATAAGCCATATGCACCGATCTCCTTTAATAAATCAATTTACGGTTGGACTGATAAAGTAGAGATTACAATTTTTGCTCCAAGCTGGAATACAGGAAAAAATCTAATTGATAGTATTGGTGGCGATCCTAACTATTCAGTAAACATTTACACAAACAAGTATCAATTAAAAGAATACAAATTATATGAAACAGATCCTTCAAGTGGAGTTTTTAGTGGAGAAATTATTCTAACAGGATTTACACATGATGTGGATGGAGATGGAGTAAATGATACTAATCCAAGAACATTAGGAAATGGACCAAATGGAGGATACCTACAAAATGATCATGATTCAGGAATTACAATATCATTTGAATTTGCAGATGGGGTTATTTTATCAGAATCTGCAAAAATAGAATGGAATAAGGGAGAGTTACAAATAATCGAGGTTACCGAGGATTCTGCAAAAATAAAACTATTTGATATAGATATGAATCTGAATCCAGAGAGCGTTGATACTGTAAACATAGATGTTTTTTCAGAAAATGATAGTGCTGGAATAAATTTAGAGATTGCAGAGACTGAAGAAGATTCAGGAATTTTTGAAGGATTAATTTCTATAACAAAACATGATCAATCAAGTGGTAGTCGTCTATATGGATTACCGGATTCTCAAATTACTGCAAAATATTCAGATAGAACATTACCAAAACCTTACAATATTAATGATAATTTAGACATTTTTGCAAAGGAGATTATTGTTTCAGATGTGCCCCCAACGGAGAGATTAACTATGGACGAATTTGGAATCTTTGCACAAAATGGAGACCCTATTGATGAATTAAGTGTAGAACAGACTGGTATGATTTTTTCCAAAGTTAAGAATACACTTGATTATATTCAAGAATTTACATATATTGTACAAATAAAAAATGAAAATAATGATGTCATATCTTTATCCTGGGTAACAGGTCAAGTGATACCATCCCAAGAACTTGGAATGTCAGTTTCATGGATTCCCCAAGAATCAGGAAAATATACAGTAGACCGATTTATTTGGAATTCTATTAAGGGAGCAATGCCATTAACTGATGGAGTTTCTCAAGATATTTTAATTAAATAATTTTAATCAGATGTAATTTCGCAGTACTTGTTTGTTCCTTCAAAAAATTTTACAGAGTGTAATGGGACTTTATCTTTTAGGTTGTCAAAAATCCATTCAGTGATATTTTCAGATGTTGGAAAATCAAATAATTCATTTAAATTTCTATGATCTAATTGTTCAATTGTTTCCCAACATAGTTTTTTCATTTTATCAAATTCTATAACCATATTTTCTTCATATGATCCACCCTTTTTTACATCACCTTGTACTTCTACAATTATTCGTGATGTGTGACCATGAGGTTTTCCACATTTTGGATGACCTCTGAGAGTATGAGCAAAGTCAATCTCAAATGATACGCCTAGTCGTGTTTTCACAAAATGTATTAAAATTGTGATAATTAATACCTAAAGAAATTAGTCGTAATAATCAACACGTTGTATTATAATTTTAGAGGGAGTATCTCTAGGATCTATCTCACCAGTTTCAATATTTACATGCCATTCATACTGAAGTGGTTCATTATTTTCAGCATTAAAGACGAATCCTACCTTGTAAACTCTATCACTATGAACTTCTTCCACAGTAAAATCAGCCCACGTTTTTTCATGATCAAAGATTTTTTGACCTTCATGTTTATCATTAATTTTTTCTTCAATTACATCTAGAACAGAAATTCCACTATCATTTGATCCTTTGTAAAATTTTACCATATCTACAGCAAGTCTTTCATTACCTTCAAATAGATCATCTTCTAAAAGTGATTCAAGATTTTTTTCTGTTATTGCGGGATATGCAAATACAAAGAATAGACCTAGTAAGCCAAGATAGATTGGTGCTCTTTTCTTTAGAAAAGATGCAAAACTTTTTGGTTCTTGTGGTTTTTTTGATTCAAAGTTTTTTTTGACCAATGTCTGTCTAGAAATTCTAATGATTAAAAGTCTTAATGACTTTCAGGTATAACTGATGAATGATGTGACAAAATTTTCCAATCAGAATCAGTTTTTACAAAAACAAAGGAAAATCTCGATTTATAGATGTCTGTTTCATTAACAATAAAATTATAAAATCCTGAACTAACAATAACAGAATCAAATTCTTTTGTATGTTCAGATACAATTTCCACATCAACTTCAGATTTCAACAAATTTTCAAAATATTCTAGTATAAGATCATGTCCTTTTCGTTCGATATCAGAAAATGTCCCTAACAATAATCCATCAGGATGATACAATGATGCTACTTGTTTAGGATCGTTAGTTCTAATTTTTTCAACCCAAGTTTCTAACATAACACATCAAAATTGTTTACAGTTAATATTTTTTAGGATTTATCAGAGCCACGTTTCTTTGCAACTTGCATGTACAAATCTACAGTTCCACTTCCAATTGGAATTTGGCTACCAACAATCACGTTTTCTGTAATTCCTCTAAGTTGTTCTGTCTCACCAGTTCTTGCCGCACCTGCAATTGTTGGAACAGTAATTTCAAATGCAGCACGTGCCAAAACACTATCTTTAGTACCTGCAATTCCATGACGACCAATTTGTTGCATGTAACCGCGATGGCACATTAAATCAGATACTAACATGAGATATCTTTGATCAACTTCCAAACCGGCATCTTCTAGAGTAGTACTTAATTCATTAATTAGTGCATTTCGTGCAGCCTCAATTCCTAATGTTTCTGCAATTTCAGATACATTATTTGTTCTAACATTATTCTTATCAATTCCTTCAACTCCTAAGACTTTGGCGAGGTTAGAACCAGTTGTTTGAATTACATATTCATCACCTTTTTTAACAATAGTAACACGTGCGATATCAGGTACACCTTTTACAGTAGTTTTCATAACTTTATTTCTAATTGTAATGACTGCAGGAGCATCAGCATCTTCATCAACCAGATTTAAAACAATAGAATTACCCATTGTTTCCATTTTAAATTTCTTATTTGATTCTAATGCACTGGTAATATCACTTATTGTGCATCCACGATCAGATAATTTTCGTTCGTTAATATTTAAAGTGATTTTTGTTTTGTAATCAGTATCAGCATCAAGAATAAGATCATTTACAGTTGTTTGCAAAATATTACGTGCAATTTGAACAGTTTTGTTTTGATCTGTTTTTGCATCACCAGACAAATAAATATCCATTGTAGGAGTTACTGGTTTCTTTCTTGCATCTACTAATTCAATTAATCTTGGTAGACCTAAAGTAACATTTCTTTCTGCAATTCCTGCGAAATGGAAAGTTCTGAGAGTCATTTGTGTTCCTGGTTCACCAATTGATTGAGCAGTGACAATTCCTACTGCTTGACCAGGTTCTGCTTTTGCATTATTATAAAGCAACAAACCTTTCTTTGCAACTTTTTCTACACCTACTTTACTTAGGTTTGAATTTTCTAATGAGTTACTAACAGTATTTGTAAGACGAGGATTAAATGTACTAGTATATTTTTTGCTGATGGTTTTAACTTCATCTTTAGTAGCAGCTTTTCCAGAATCAACAATACTTTCTGCTTCAACCAATCTATCAATGTTGAATGCCTCACCATGATCACTTTTTGCAACATCAATTCCGTCCTCACCATACAAGAATTGTATGATATGTCCGTGTGGATCTCTTACAGTTCCATCATATTCAAGTTTTATGTGCTCCAAAGCATTGATCAATCTTCTTTGCATGTAACCACTTTGTTGTGTTCTTACAGCAGTGTCTACAAGACCTTCTCTACCACCCATTGCATGGAAGAAAAATTCTAATGTAGAGAGACCGTCACGATAGTTGGATTTTACAAATCCATGTGCATCTGGATCATTTTCATGTTCTTCAAAGTGAGTTAAAACACGGTTATTGTAACCTTTGTTAAGCCGATTACCACGTCTTGCTTGTTGACCTAATGCTCCAGCCATTTGTCCTACATTCAATGCTGAGCCTCTAGCACCAGTTGTAGCCATGATTTTTCCTGCATTGTTATCATCTAATGAGAGATTTGCAGTAGATGCAGCTCTATCTCTTAATTTACCAAGGTTACTCATGACATATGCTTCAAGAGTCTCCTTTGTTGTCATACCTCTAATTGGTTTTAGTGTTCCTTTCTTTTCTTGCTGAATCAAATCATGAATTTCATCATATGTCTTTTGTGTATCATCTTTTATTGCATCTCTATCTTTTTCTGGAACTTCCAAGTCACCATATCCATAGCTAAAACCATAATGGGTTACAAATTGTTTGATTATGATTAGCTCAGAATTTAAGAAAACTTTTGCCTTTTCATTTCCATAATCTTTTGCAATCCTATGTAGTACACTTTCTGGTTCTTCAGCTCCAATTGATGATTTATCAATAACTCCACTAAGCAATTGACCATTTTTGATTACAACATCTTTTTGTTTTCCTTTGGTACCTTTGGACCATTTTGATGTCATTACATAATTGAAGTCTTCAGGTAAGAATAATGAGAATAACTGTTTTCCTGTGTAAAGATTTTCTTTTTTATCTTCAGGTTCAGGTAGTTTACCAGTAAATCCTCCAAGCATAGCAAGATTTGCAAACTCTTGACTAGATAGAGTAGTTCCGTCTTTTGTAAGTAAGTATGCACCGGTAATAAAGTCACGAAGGCCTCCAATGATTGGACCACCAAACCTTGGAGAGATTAATTGGTCTTGAACTCTCATTAGTAATATTGCTTCAGAACGTGCCTCTTCACTTTGAGGTACATGAAGGTTCATTTCATCTCCATCAAAATCAGCATTGTACGGTGGGCAAACTGATGGGTGCAATCTGAAAGTTTTTCCAGGTAACACTCTCACATAATGAGCCATAATTGACATTTGGTGAAGAGATGGTTGTCTGTTGAATAACACAATATCCCCATCCATTAGATGTCTTTCAACTAGGAATCCAATTTCTAATGAATCAGCGATTAATGAACGATCTTCAACAAAATCTAGTCTAATCTTTACTCCATCTGGTCTAGTGATATAGTTTACACCAGGGAATATTGATGGACCATTTATTACTAATTTCTTTAATTTTTCAATATTCCAATCAGTTACAATTTCTGGAATAGTTAATTTCTTTGCTACAGTTTCTGGTACACCAACTTCAGATAAGTCAAGGTTTGGGTCTGGTGAAATAACAGTTCGGCTTGAAAAATCTACACGTTTTCCAGATAATGAACCTCTAAATCTTCCTTCTTTTCCTTTTAATCTTTGTGTTAAAGTTTTGAGTGGTCTTCCAGAACGATGATGTGCTTGCGGAATTCCACTAACTTCATTATCAAAGTAAGTTGTTACATGATATTGCAGTAGATCAACTAAATCTTGTACAATTAGTGGAGGAGTACCAGCTTCTTTGCTTTCTTTAAGTCTTTGATTGACACGTATAATATCAACTAATTTGTGAGTAAGATCATCTTCAGAACGAATTCCTGTTTCTAGAATAATAGAAGGTCTAACAGTAACTGGTGGAACAGGTAATGCTTGTAAAACAAACCATTCAGGACGTGCAGTTTTAGGATCGTAGCCCAATAATGAGAGGTCTTCGTCAGGGATAATTGATAGTCTTTCTCTAATTGTAATAGGAAGTAATCTATTTTCACCAATTTCAGTTTTTTCTACAAAAGTTGTTGGCTTGGTGAATATTAATTCGTATTGAGATTTTCCACAGTGAGGACAATCTTTTTGTTTTTTTGCCTTTTCTTGTATCTGATCTGGAATTCTTTTTTGTGACAGAACTGTGTATGATGATTGACGTTTTTTAATTTTAGAAAACTCTTGTATATCTTCTGGTGACATTTTAATTCGTCCACAAGTTCTACATGTAGATTGTAATAATTTGTAGATATTATCAACAAATGATATATGTAAAACAGGCTCTGCTAACTCAATATGACCAAAGTGACCAGGACTTCTAGCTGCAGTATTACCATCTGTAAGACATTTTTGACCAGGTTCTAAAACGCCTAATCGACCATCCATCAAACCTCCCTGAACAGCCATACCGTCTTCATCATATGTTTCAGGTTGAGTAATTTCACAAACAGAGTATTTCCTAATTTCTTGAGGAGACCATACTGCGAAGGTAATTCCTTCAATTGATTTTGTAGATGTTGCGGACATTAAATTCTCTCCTTTAGTTTCAATCTTGGTGCAATGTTCAGGCTAAGAATTTCTTGTAATAGTAATTTGAAAGCATACGCAACAGATACAGATGAAATGGGTGCATTTTCACCACATTGTGCACAAACAAACTTTCTTTTTCTTGCATCATGATAGCCAGTAAGACCACATTTTTCACATAATAAAATATCAGTTTTGTCAGATTCATCCAACAATCTATCTTTTAGAAGCATTGATGCGCCATAAGCAATTAAACAGTCACGTTCCATCTCACCAAATCTTAGACCGCCTCCACGTGCACGGCCTTCAGTTGGTTGTTTTGTGAGCATTTGTACTTGACCTCTTGCTCGTGCATGTATTTTATCTGAAACCATGTGATGTAATTTTTGATAATACACAAGTCCAACAAATGTGTCTACTTCAAATGATTTACCAGTTCTACCATCATACATTTTTTCTTTACCAGAATACTTGAATCCTTCTCTATCTAGAATTTCTTTAACAACATCCATTTTTTCACCAACAAATGCTGAACCATCAAACTGCTTTCCTCTAAGAGCTGCTGCTTTTCCACAAACAGATTCCATCATCATTCCAACAGTCATCCTAGATGGAAATGCATGTGGATTAATCAATACATCAGGTTGAATTCCTTGTTCAGTATATGGAAGATCTTCTTGTTTTGCTAAAATTCCTAACACACCTTTTTGTCCATGTCGTGATGCAAATTTATCACCAATTTCTGGAATTCTCATATCACGTACACGAATTTTATACATCTTTCCACCTTCATTTGATTGAGTCATTACAACAGTATCAACTACACCATGCTCAGATGGTCTAACACCAATTGATGTGTCGCGTCTATATGGACCACTTGTTTCAAATTCTTTGTACTCTTCCATAAATCTTGGAGGACTTGTTTTTCCAATCAAAATGTCACCACCATCAACACTAGATTCAGTTGCAACAATTCCATCATCTTCTAACATTCGATAAGCTTTTTCACCTTTGAAACCTCGAACATTGTCATCTGCATTTGGAATTTCAAAGTTATCTCTCATTCCTCCAGGATATTGTTTTGCTTCAGTATCATAAATTCTATAAAAGAAGGTTCGGAATAATCCTCTATCAACAGATGAACGATTAAGAACAATTGCATCTTCAATGTTATAGCCATCAAATGGCAAAACTGCGACAGTACAATTTACTCCAGCTGGTCTTTCTTCCATTCCAAGTAAATTCATTGCACGTGTAGATACAATTGGAGTCTGGGGGTATAACATAAAGTGTTGACGAACATAAGTACTAGTATTCATCATAGGAGTTGAAAATCCAAGACTTTGTTTTGCCATTGCAGACTCGTAAGTATTTCTTGGAGATTGATTATGTTCTGGATAAGGAATTATTGATGCACCAGCGCCAAGTATTGCAGATGGGAAAATTTCCATATGTGTGAATTTTTTTACGTTTTTATCATCAAATGTAACATAACAGTTTTCTTCTTCATTTGCATCTAATAATTCTATTACACCCATTCTTACAAGATCATTCCAAGAGATTAATTTCTTAGATATTTTTTCAAGAATATCTAGCGTTAGTAGATTTTTGCCATCTTTAATGATAACAAGTGGTCTCAAGACTCGACCAGCATTACAATTTATGTAAATTCTTCTTGTTGCTCCTGGTTCTTCAGGTTTATGTATGGATATTCCAACGTGCGGATGGATCTTTGAGGTTCTTCTCAAATCTCGCATTTGTTCTATTAGATTTTGACCATCTTTATGAAATCCAATTAATTTTCCATCAACAAAAATTCTAGTACCATCTTTTTTGACATCATTAGAAGTTGATATTAAATCAGATACACCAGTATCGAATAGTTTTTCAATAATCTCTTCTGATGGAACATTTTGAGAGATAATTGCAGATAATGCTAAGTTTTTGACCAGACCACAGTTAGAACCCTCTGGAGTCTCACTTGGACAAATTCTACCAAAGTGTGTGGAGTGTAAATCTCTTGCTTCAAAATTTGGTTGAGTTCTACTAAGAGGTGATTGAACTCTTCTCAAATGACTAATAGTTGAAAGATAGTTAGTTCTATCCAGTAATTGTGTTACACCTACACGTCCACGTCCCCAGTTTCCCGTTGCAATTGCATTATTCAATTTATCAGAAACAATTCCAGGTCTAATTGCTGCAGCGACTGCATTAATTCCACGTTTTTGACCTGAACGTTCTAGTTGGTATTTCATATCTCTCACTAAATTACGGAATGCGGTTCTAAACAACTCAGCAAGCATTTGACCTGCAAATTTGATTACTTTGTTTCCATAATGATCTTTATCATCAGGATCAATCCATCCTAACTTTAATTCTAATAATTTACAAGCTGCTTCACCCATAAAGTGAGCCTTTTCTTTTCTATTTTCAGGATGTTTACCTAAATGAGGTAATAGTCCCCAATCAAGAAGTGTTTCTGCACGTTTAATTTGGAACTCTTCTAGCATTCCAGGTGCAATTCTTTTACTAATGTAAACAATTGCATCTTTTGAAGTTGGAACATCTCCTGCTTTTTCAAATGAACCTTCTAAATGATCTTGTATTTCATCAACAAGAGATACAGCTCCTGCAATATCTTTATCTGATTCCAAACCAAGTGCACGCATTAAAGTTACAACAGGTATGTCAACAGGTGAACCAGGAATTTTTGCAACAATCATTCCATCATCTTTCATAATAAGTTCTAATTTTGCACGATAACCAATTATGGAAGAATAAACTTTGGCTTTATGAACAATTTTTCCGCCAACTTTTTCTGCATCAACAATGATTTTGTTATATGAGAGATCTTCTAAACCAACAACAACTCTTTCGGAACCGTTAATGATAAAGTATCCTCCAGGATCACGTGGATCTTCTTGATGATCAATTAGTTTTTGGTCAGTGAATGTATTTAGAATACATGCATGTGATTTGACCATAACTGGCATGTCGCCAATATGAACAAAACGAGTTTCAAGGGTTTTACCATCCTCAACAACACTTGCTTCCATCATTATGGGTGCAACATAAGAGATATTTCGTAATCTTGCTTCTGCAGGAGTTACATGTGTGATAGAACCATCTAGTTCCATCATTCTTGGTTGCTGTAATTTGATTTTACCAAGTTGGATTTTGTAAGGATATTCTGCATTTTCAATTTCAATTTGTCCTACTTCATGAATAATACTTTGTAATCCATTATCAAGAAATTCATCGAATGATGTAAGATGTTGTCTTGCAATTCCTTCTCTTGCAAGTATATCTTGAATGATAGGCCATCGCTGATTATAGTTTTCTGCCATTATATCTCCACCACATATCTATAGTAGATACTTTCACCAGCTGTTCCACTTTTTCTAGTAATTTTTATCATGTCACCAGGTTTTACTCCAAGTCCAAGAATTGCAGGATCAGTTACAAAGATTAATGGTAATTCTGTTGGTTTACAATTAAATTCGTCTAAAACTTTTTGGGCATCTTTTTTTGTCATTATTTCATGTTTTGGGACATAAACATGATCTGGTACTAAAATGGGAGTTTTCTTAGTTGCCATTAGATTAGTCCTCCATGCATAACATTAGTTATAGAAAAGAAGTATTGATACAAACTGAACAAAGTCTCTATGAGCGCAATATATATTTAATTAGAATTTTTTAGAAAATTTCAAAATTTTTCTATTCTGATTGGTTTTTTTTACACAAACTGGTTAAATATGATCCAATGGTTTCAAGAATTGTTGAAATTGAAAGAAATTTACATCTTTATGTTAGCAGGTTTGGTTTTATTCCCATTTATTGGGAATGAAGCATTTGCACAAGAAAGTCAATCTCTAACCATTACAACTCTAAAGGAATCTTATGCAGCAGGAGAACCAGTTGAGATTACAGGTTTGGTTGAGACAAAGGTTGGAGATGAGATAGTAACATTGCGAATTTTTAATCCAATGAATACTCTAATTGCTATTGACAATATTATTGTAAATGATGATGGAACATTCAGTGTGTTAATTCCTACATCGATAGGTGGACAATGGGCAAAAGACGGAACTTATACAATTATTGCAAATTATTATGCAAGTACACCGGCTACAACCCAATTTGAATACGGAGGAATGATTTCTGCCGGAATTAAAAGTATAGCACCAGAAGTACCAACCAAAGAAGACATTGCTGATTCAGAATCATTGATGTTAGAAGATCATGAATTAAAATATGAACTGACAGGTGCAAAGATAATTCGAATTACTCCTGATTTTGAAATGAAATCATTGATTATAGAAATTGAAACATACAGTGATGGAGAATTAAGAATTACATTTCCAAAAGATGTAATTCATACTGATGAAGAAGGATTCTTTGTATTAGTTGACGGTGAAGAAACAAATCATGAGGCAGTATTTGATAATGATAATTGGAGTTTTGTAATTCCATTTTCCAATGGATCTCAAGAAATTGAGATTATAGGGACATATGTAATTCCAGAATTTGGCACTGTTGCATTACTAATTTTAGTAATAGCTATCTCGACTATTGTAGTCATTTCAACAAAGAATAAGCAAATTTTCTATCCAAACACATAGTTCAGAGCTAGAATTACGAATATACATAAATAATCATTAGAAAAAATTATTTCAAGATGAACGTTCAATCTATAGTACTTCTGATGGCCATTATGGCAGTAGGAAGTATGGGAGCCGCATCACAGGCTTTTGCAGCCACACCTACTATAGTTATAGAGGTAAGTGGTGATACATTTGATCATGACTCTACAATTGAGGTTAGTGGTCAAGTTGGAATTGATAGAGTAGGAACACCTGTTACATTAATTGTAACAGGACAAACAGGAGTTGTAACAATTGAACAAATTACACCTTCTGCTGATGGAAGTTTCTCATTCAGTATTAACACTGCAAGTCCTTTGATGAAATATGACGGCGAATACAAAATTAAAGCAACATATGGACCAAACAATGATGTAGCATATGTCACCTTGGAAGGTGGATTAGTTAGAGCAGAAGCTGTTGCAACACATGATGAACATGATGACCATGCTGGACATGGACATGAAGGAGCAGACTTCACCAATGAACTCGACTATAACATTAGTGGAGGAATGGTAGAAAGTATCACATCAACACATGATGATTCTCTACTAATCAAACTTCATCATGCTGATGATGGCGGTGAATTATCAATCACACTTCCAGACGATATCATCACACCATTTAACGATGGTACATTCTTCGTTCTAGTAAACGGTGAAGAAAGTGATGATGCAGAACAAAATGGAAACGTAGTAACAATTCCATTTGATGCAGATGCTACTGACATTGAGATTGTAGGCACACATGTTGTTCCAGAATTTGGCACTATAGCCATGATTGTTCTTGCAGTAGCAATTGTTTCGATAATTGCAGTATCTGCAAAATCAAGATTAAGCATTATGCCAAGAATCTAATTCTCATCTTTTTTTCCTTTTTTTATTTTAGTAAGAGAAATATACAATTAGTATATACGTGATTAATGCTAAAGATAATTTTTCTTGCATTGTTATCATTTATGCTAATTACACCTACAGCATTTGCAGATGAAACCCAAAACATTTCATTAAGAACTGATAATCAAGCATATGTAGAAGGAGAAGTCATAACTATTTCTGGAAAAGTGGACCAAGTGATTCTTGGGTTACAAGTTTCAATACAGATTTTTTTTGAGAAAAATCAAATTGGTATTTCACAAGTTAAAGTTTCACAAGATGGAGAATTTTCAGAAAAAATTACAGCAGGAGGTCCATTATGGAAAAATGAAGGACAGGTAATAATCAAAGCAACTTATGGAGAATCGTCAGTCGAAAGAGTGATTGATTTTTTCAAAGAATCATCTGGAGAATATGCTGAGATATATGAAGTTAAAATTCCAAATGCGGGTACTTTTGATGTATTTTATACAATGAAAGGCGGTGATGTTACAGGTATGGCATTAAATCAAAAAAATCTTTCATTGGTAGTTAATATTGATACAAACTCAGATGGAGTTCTAGATATTAAATTACTACGAGATAATATAGATGCCTTATCAGGAAACGGGCTGGACATTGATTATATCGTTTTAGTTTATGAAAAAGATAATTCAGTAGTTCCAATACAAACAGAATACAAAAAAATTGATAAAAATGATGATTATCGTGCATTAAGTATACCAATCAAGAACAATGATGTCAAAGTGGAAATTGTAGGCACACATGTTGTTCCAGAATTTGGCACTATAGCCATGATTGTTCTTGCAGTAGCAATTGTTTCGATAATTGCAGTATCTGCAAAATCAAGATTAAGCATTATGCCAAGAATCTAATTCTCATAAATCATATTTAATTTTCCAGAAAAATATCCGTCAGGATCAATCTTAACATCTGAAAACCCAATCATTTTTAATTTTGAAAATATTTCATAACTAATCTCATTATTCAACAAATGAATTTTATCCGATTCAACTTCAATTCTTGCAGTTCCATCAATATCTCTTACACGAACTTGTTGAATTCCTGTTTTTTGTTTAATAATTTTTTCACCAATTTCAATTCTAGCAAGTTTTTCTGCAGTAACACGTTGCCCCCAAGGTATTCTTGAAGCAAGACAAGAATTTGATGGTTTGTCATAAATAGAAATACCAACAGATTCTGCAGTTTTTCTCACAAGAGTTTTTGTAAATTGTGTTTCTAACAATGGACTTTGTATTCCATTTCCATGTAATGCATCAATTCCTGGTCTATAATCACCCATATCATCAGTTTGAGTTCCATCTACTATCACATCAATTTCAAATGAAGCGGCTAACTCCAATAATTTATGTGATAATTCATTACGACAGTAGAAACATCGTCTTTCATCATTCTTTACAAAATTTTCATTATCTAATTCACTATATTCAATTATTTTATGCTCAATTCCAATTTCTCTTGCTGTAATTTTTGCAGAGTCAAGCTCGTCAGAAGACAATGTTTTGTAATCAGCGGTGACAGCTAATGCATTTTTGCCTAATTTTTTCTGTGCAGCATATGCTACTAAAGCACTATCTACACCGCCAGATAATGCAACCATCACACGGCCTTTATCTTCAAACCAATTGAGTAATCTCTCTAAATCATTCATTTTTTTTCTTTATCTGTTCTTTTAGTAATTCTTCAGTTTTATTAAATGAGATATTCAATGCATTTGATATAGATTTTACATCTTCAAACTCTAGTTTGAAATGATCCGAATCAGAAATTTTGTAATGTATGGTAAAATTCTTATTTTCAAGCATCACATCAGATTCAAGAATTTTTCTTGGAACAATATATCGTTCTGAAGTTCTAATTCTAACACCCAACGTTCTAGTTTCATTTATCAAGATATTCAGTAAGGAATTAGTATTTTGTGAATTACAAATAACAGAAATAAGCTGTGTTGGTCTTCCTTTTTTCGTAATTGCTTGTGTTACAGTAACATCTTTTGCCCCATTTTCCATTAATTTTTCTATTGTGTTAGCAATCACTTCACCGGAAACATCATCAAGATTTGTTTCAAGTATTTTTACTATATCTTTATCAAGAGTTTCATTTGATTTTCCTTGAATTATTTTCAGTACATTTGCAAAACCATCAAATTCTTTTGTACCAGCACCATATCCAACCGAATCTATACTCATATCAACAAAGAATTCTTTGCATGAAGAAACTAAATTCACTAAGATACTTGCACCAGTAGGTGTTGTAAGCTCTTCATTTACAGGACCTCCTGTAACAATTATGTTAGA
>Ga0310344_10000757_pt1 | contig 25120 bp, 21 predicted proteins | sample HC15DNA20200_MG_FD_203801 | JGI IMG/M metagenome (GOLD analysis project Ga0310344, IMG submission 203801) | Marine microbial communities from station ALOHA, North Pacific Subtropical Gyre - HC15-DNA-20-200_MG | ecosystem: Environmental > Aquatic > Marine > Oceanic | place: Pacific Ocean: North...
GGGTGGGCGAATCTCTCTCGAGCCCGCCATGCTGTTTGCCATTGGATTTGTTTCCCTGTTCGTAAGTGGAGGACTGGGAGGCCTTTTTCTCAACCAACCCTCAACTGATGTGTATCTTCATGACACCTACTTCGTCGTTGGTCACTTTCATCTGATCATGGGCGTCGCTGCTATTTTTGGCATTTTCGCAGGCACATACTATTGGTTTTCCAAAATGTTTGGCCGGCATATGAATAGAAAACTAGGCAATCTCCATTTTTGGCTTACTTTCGTCGGGGTCAATGCGGTCTTCATGCCGATGCATTTTCTTGGCCTAGTGGGTCACCCTCGTCGATATGCCGAGCTCAGTGGAGTGAATTTCTTGGCGCAAACCGAATCCTTGCACTTTTTCATCACCGTTGCTGCCTTTATTACAATTGCCGCTCAATTCATTTTTCTTTTCAATTTCCTCTGGGCTCTTTTCAAAGGGCCAAAAGCCGAAAGGAACCCTTGGCTAGCTACTACCTTGGAGTGGGAAATTCCCTCACCGCCTCCACATGATAATTTCGGGGGACAGGAGCTAACGGTTCATCATGGACCTTACGAATATAGTGTTCCCGGAAAAGAGGCGGACTTCGTGATGCAAACTGAGAGGCCCCCTCAAGCAACTGATACAGGGATAGAGGACTGATGTCGACACCAACTTTTTCAGTAACGATTGATCACTTCTCTTCCTCACAGGAAGCGGGTACTGGTAAGCCTGGAGTTGAGAAGGACGTCCACGGCAAACCAGGACAGCCCAGTATTCAGGACCAGCGCTACAAGACCGGCACGATGGTCGGTCTAGCTGGTATCTTGATGTTCTTTACGGCCTTTGTCAGCGCTTATATTGTCCGTCAAGGTCTAGGAACCGACTGGGAGCCAATCAAACTTCCCAATTTAGTGTGGTACAACACCCTGATTCTTTTAGCTAGCAGCTTCAGCTTGGAGATGGCTCGAACGAGGTCGAAAGACATGCTTGCTCTGCGTACCTGGTGGCTGGGGGCAGCCGCACTCGGAACGGTCTTTCTAATTGGGCAACTAATGGTCTGGCAAAAACTTAGCGCTGACGGTGTATACCTGGCTAGCAACCCTAGCAGTTCCTTTTTTTACGTATTGACAGCTGTCCATGGGATTCATCTCCTGGGAGGGGTTCTTGCTCTTTTGATACTTTCCCTAAAGTTGTGGAAGGGTATTCTAGCTAGGCAGCATGTTGGGTCGATGGCACTGTACTGGCACTGCATGGACTTTTTGTGGATTTCACTACTTCTGCTGTTCGTTTTTTGGAGGTAATTTAGATGGCTAACGGTCACTGGGGAGCGTGGAGTGGTGGTGGCTCTCCTTTCGCAATCGGTTCCAAGAAACTGGGGATGTGGCTCTTCATTCTTTCCGATTCCCTAACCTTTTCGGCAATGCTATTTGCATATAGCTACCTACGGATAGCCAATCCCGACTGGCCGAGACCTTTTGACTCCCACAGCATTATTTTTGCGAGTGTTATGACTTTCTGCCTGCTTTCCAGCTCCCTGACAATGGTCAAAGCTGTAGGAGCAGCCGCCCAAGGGCATCGGAAAGCTGCCGTCTGGTGGATCCTGGCTACAATTCTGGGGGGTGTTCTCTTCGTGGTTCTTCATACCCAAGAATGGTTGGGGTTGATCCAAAATGGAGTAACACCCTTTGGTAATCCCTGGGGAGTTCCTCTCTTTGGGGCTACTTTCTTTGCCCTTACCGGGTTGCACATGACACACGTCACGCTGGGGGTTATCTACTTAGCTGTAATTGCCTGGGGCTTTGGGAATGGTCGCTTCAACGCTGAAGATGTTGAAGTTAGTGGCCTCTATTGGCATTTTGTGGATCTGGTTTGGATGTTCATTCTTCCGCTCGTGTATCTGATGTCCGTACCTGAGGTCCAATAAAGTATAGACAGGGAAAATTATGACTAACGAAGAATCCCATGATCACAATAAACTTTACCTAATAGTCTGGTTTAGCCTGCTAGCCCTGACTATTGTCGAAATTTATTTAGCTTATATGACACTGTCAGTCACCGTAATGCTTGTAACGCTTCTTTTTCTGTCGTTTCTGAAAGCCGGATTGATAGTTGCTTACTTTATGCACCTCAGATTTGAAAGATCCAGCCTTTTCTGGACTTTAATTCCAGCGACGCTGATCTGTATCGCGTTGCTATCGGGGTTTTTCCCAGACAGTATGCGAATTCTGTCTCTTGGCCAATAGAATGCAACAGCTCTCCTACATCTTCATCGGGTGGAAATGAGAAAGTTCATCATACTAACCGGGATAGTGTCTTTGGTCGCATCGCAGGCATTCGGGCAAGGCTGCGCTATGTGCAAAACGAGCCTGGTCGATCAAAACGGTGATGTAGTTAGCGCTTTACAAGCGGGTGTAATCGTTTTACTAATTCCGCCTCTGATTATTATGGGCACCATTGTACACCGGGTGTTTTATCAGAGGGACCCACGTTAATCGGAGCATGACCTCGACTCAATAAATAACCTCCTCTTTTTGTGGCGTAAAGGTTAGAATATTCTTGAAGTTTGATTGATATGCCTGAAGAAATTGCAACAGGGAAGTCCTCTTCCCTAGATGAAGATAAAGCCGCCTCCATTAAGCGACGCAAATTCACCTTTGCCTGCCTATTTGGATTTCTGGGCGCTGGTCTACTTATGACCATGCGCTTTTTCTTCCCCAGAACGCTGTTTGAACCCAAAACCACCTTCAAGATCGGCTATCCAGGAGATTTCGGCTTCGGGGTGGATAGTCGGTTCCAGGAAAAATACCGGATATGGGTTGTTCGCAATGCCGAGGGGATGTTTATCATCTATGCACGTTGTACTCATCTTGGTTGTACGCCGGACTGGGTCCAAGGAGAGAGCAAATTCAAATGTCCTTGTCATGGTAGTGGATACGACAGTGAAGGTATTAATTTTGAAGGGCCAGCACCTCGCCCCATGGATAGAGCTACCCTCTCATTAGACGCACAGGGACAGATAGTCGTAGATGTCAGCCAGCTTTTTCAATGCCCTCCTGGTGCACCTTGTCAATTTAACGCTCCGGGTGCGTTTATTCGAGTATAACTAGACCTTGATGTAACCAAAATGCACTCTTGAGGAACCCATGGTAAAAGATCCAAATAAGACGGCCCCCGAGAAAGATTCTGAAAAGAACAGGCAGTCACCTTCCGTCATCATCAAGTTAAGGGAAGGCTTGAAACCTCTCCTCGAAAAGGGGCTGGCAGATATTAAAGCGGCCAAAGATTTCAAGAAAACCCAAGTTTGGAAGTCGGTTTTCCGACACAAACTTGACGAGACCCCTCGCACTCGTTCACTCGCCGTCCTAACAAACGTTTTTCTACATTTACACCCTGCAAAGGTTAACCGTGACGCAGTAAGATTTCGCTATACCTGGGGCATGGGAGGAATTAGTTTCTACCTTTTTATAGTTCTAACCCTGACCGGAGTCTTCCTGATGTTTTATTACCATCCCAGCAAAGGCCAGGCATATTCAGACATAATGTTTCTGGAGAACGATGTCCCTTTTGGCAGTCTTCTTCGTAACATGCACCGGTGGGCTGCACACGCCATGATCATCACAGTCTGGCTACATATGCTCCGGGTCTTTCTAACCGGCTCATATAAGACTCCACGCGAGTTCAACTGGGGAATAGGAGTCGTTCTATTAGTGCTGACCCTTCTTTTGTCTTTCACGGGGTACCTACTCCCAGACGACCAGCTCGGCTTCTGGGCTATCACTGTAGGTACCGGGATGGCCCAGGCAACACCATTGCTCGGGCACGAAGGCCCCTTCGGCCCCGAGCTTGGCATGACACCTTTCAATGATGTACGGTTTGCCCTTCTAGGCGGCTCTATTGTCGATGCTAATGCCCTTTTGCGAGCCTATATCTGGCATTGTATAGCTATTCCACTAATCCTTTCTCTCCTACTGGCTGTCCACTTCTGGAGGGTACGAAAGGATGGAAGTATTTCCGGCCCATCACCAGTGGATCTGGAGTCGGAAATGAAAAAAAAGTACAAGATATAAACTATCTGCTATGAATTTTTTAGAATTACAAAGAGTGAGTTTGGGAAGGGAGTCTTAGATGGATTGGGTCCAACTTTGGGAAATTTTCTCTCTTCCTGACAATGTCCCAATTGTGTTCATGATAATCCTAATCCCATTTTTTATGTGGTATGGATTCCGTCAGGCTTTTGCAAACGACCGTCTCATAGCACGATTGGAAGCCGACCCAGCTCTTGCTAAGACGCATCATCGAAAGGTCGAACCCTTTCGGGAGGGTTGGGATCCGAAGGTCCATGTCTGGCCGTACTTGCTGAGAATTGAATTATTGGCTGCAATAATAGTGACGGTAATTCTGATGGTGTGGTCTATAGTTTTATACGCACCGCTGGAAGAACCCGCTAATCCGAATCTCACGATGAATCCCGCCAAGGCCCCTTGGTATTTTTTAGGACTGCAAGAAATGTTGGTCTATTTTGATCCCTGGATAGCTGGTGTGGTTATGCCTACGCTGATACTAGTGGGACTCATGGCCATCCCTTATGCTGATAAAAATCCTCTCGGAAATGGCTACTATACTTTCAGGCAGCGCAAGTTCGCTATATCTGCCTTCTACTTTGGCTTTCTGGTTCTCTGGACCTTACTGATTCTCGTTGGCACTTTCATTCGGGGGCCAGGCTGGATGTGGTTCTGGCCCGGAGAAACATGGGACCACCACAAGTTGGTATTTGAGACCAATCGCAACCTGAGCGAAATCTTTGGTATCACGGCCCAGCCTCTAGCAGGAATAGTGGGCGGAGCCGCTGTGGGGCTCTATTTTGCGATCGCGGGTGCTGTTTGTCACAAACTCATAACCTGGAACGCGTTCACGATCAGAATCTATAGCCAGATGACCCTTACTCAATATCTAATTTACCAATTTTTCATGACGACGATGCTCGCACTTCCAGTCAAGATAATATTGCGACTATTGTTCCGCATTAAGTACGTGATGGTGACTCCATGGTTCAACATATAAAACAGTTGCTCCGGAAATTGTTCCGTAGATTAGACGACGCGCCTATACCGGAGAAAGATCCCGTAGTCCACTCCTCACTGGGGATTCCGTTGGCGATATCTGCACTTCTTCTCATTCTTAGTCTTATATGGGCCTTTTATATGGAGACTGCGGGCTTGCGTCCCTGGAGAGCTTATCAAGAGGAGTTCAGCCAGCTTTACCAGAATGCCTTAAGCAAGATGCGCCCCCAAAGAGCCGCTGAATCTGAGGCAATCCGCAACTCCAAAGGATACCTATCCCTACAGGCAAAGTTACAGCAAGCCGAAAAAGACATCCATGCTCAACTGTCCACGGTGGAGAAGGAAGAGCAGGACATTCGAGAGCGCTTAGCTATCCTTACTAAACCCTTTGCTGACGCTCGTAGTGAACTGCAAGCCACAATATATAGATGGGAAACTGCGAAAAGCGAGAGTGTAGGGGAAGATCTTAGCCATGAAGTCGAGACTCTCCGTGCAAGGAACTTCAATTTTCAATTCCTGGATGGCACCTCGGCCACCTACACATACGAGGAATTGGAGAATACTTTCAATGGCCTAAAAAATCGGCAAGGAGAGCTTCAAACAGAAAAAGTTTTGCTTCTTCGTCTACCTACTGAGATTCGCAGGGAGATGAACTCTTATATGAAGGACCGTCTGACGGGCCTCACGGAAAATCAGATCGACGGTCTAATTAGCAAAGCTGAAACGATGGATGTTTTCATCCGCCAAATCCACAACGAGGAAATGAATCTGGTAGACCGATGCGAATCTTGCCACGTAGGTGCCCGCGAGCCTGTCACCCTGTCTGCCGATGACATGGGGGGCAGGAACCTATTTGCAAGTCACCCAAGACGTGACCTGCTTGCCATCCACGACCCCGAAACCTTCGGTTGCACACCCTGCCACAACGGTAACGGTATTGGAACGGTTAGCACCGTAAGGGCCCACGGTAAGTACAAGCACTGGTTGCACCCTCTTTACGCCAGAGAAAATTTTGAAGCAGGCTGCATTCAATGCCATCGCTTGGACAGACATCTTGAAGGTGCACATACCTTCAACGCTGCTAAGGACGCCTTTCAACACCAAGGCTGTATGGGTTGTCACGCCTACGAAGGTTTTGATACCGAACCTGCCCAAATGCGGGCGGTGCGTAAGAACCTTCAAGACTTAAGTGCTGAACGAATTACCAACCAAATTTCCGTTGAGCGTCTGCTAGAAAAAGGTGATAGTGCTGAGACTAACGAAGAGGCCAACCTCGCCTACGCAGAAGCCACTCGCACAACACAATCGATTGCAAGCATTGACGCTGACCTAGCCAGGTTAACCGTGCGTCTCGATGAATTATTGATGGAGCGAAAACGCCCTGGCCCCAACTTGAAAGAGGTCCGCAATAAACTTGTTAAGGAGTGGCTCCCCCAATGGATCAGAAACCCACAGGCTTTTAGGCCAAACACCAAGATGCCTCAATTCCGACTCAATGGAGATGAAATCGAAGCTATTTCAGCCTTCCTATGGCAGTCTGGAGTGAACGAACCGGTGGCTTCACAGCCAATGGGAGACGCCTTGAAAGGCAAAAATCTCTTCGAATCTAAAGGCTGCTTGGCATGTCATTCTGTTGGCGAGGAGAACGATCTCCTTGGTGGAGACTTCGCAGCTAATCTAAGTCGGATAGGAGAAAAAACTAACTACAACTACCTCGTTCGCTGGATTCACAATCCAAAGGAACGGAGTCTTCCATACGACCCGGTACTGAAACATGACGTAACCCGTGAGGATTATGAAAGCCGTGGTCTTCCCTTTCAGTTCGGACCCGAGCACAACCAGAGCCCTCTGGGGGATCATTCTCTGCAGGTGCAGAATTCCACAGTCATGCCTAATCTAAGGCTAACCTGGCAAGAATCAAGAGACATAGGAACATACTTGATGGGTCTGAAAAAAGAAACTGAGCCCTTGCCTACCACACCTTTCCTAGAAGACACCAAACTTTTTGAAAGAGGCCGTTTTCTAACCAGGCACTATGGTTGTGCCGGATGCCACGAGATAGCTGGACTAGAGGACGAGGGGAAAATCGGCACAGACCTCACTGTTGAAGGAAGCAAACCCCTTGAACGTCTTGACTTCGCCCTACTCACCCACGATGCAAAACACGATGGTTGGTACAACCACAAGGGCTTTTTTGAGCGAAAACTTAAAGATCCCTCCGTCTATGACCAAGGCAAAATCAAGGGGGACTTGGAAAAGTTGAGAATGCCCAATTTCCACCTGGATGACAAAGAAATCGACCAGCTAACAACATTCCTCTTAGGTAGTGTTGAATCAATTGTGCCTCCACAATTTCACAACACACCATCGGACCAGAGACAAGATGTACAAAAAGGTTGGGCTTTGGTCAAAAAATACAACTGTATGAGCTGTCATCAATTTACTACCGGCCAATCTGAAACTGTGATGGCAGAACTGCCCTTTTATGAAGGTTCTTTAGCTGAAAAACTCCCACCCAGTCTGGTGGGGCAAGGTGCACGTACTAACCCCGAGTGGCTCAAGCGTTTTCTCAAAAATCCGGCACTGAGCTCTGCTGATCCGCACCGGAATGGTGTTCGGCCCTACCTTGATGTACGCATGCCCACTTTTGCCTTATCGGATAACGAGGTCGGAACATTAGCTCGATTTTTTCAGGCCCTTTCCAAGCAGCCTACTCCATATATTCCACCCGAATTACCCCCTCTAACTAATCGAGAGAGAGCAATGGCAAGGGAGTTATTTACAAGTAATGCAGCTCCTTGTTTACGATGCCACGCAACGGGAGACAAGCGTACCGACCCTGATAAGACCGCACCAAATCTAGATCTCGTGAAGGCGCGGCTAAAACCAGACTGGACCAAACGATGGCTAGTCCATCCCGAAATTATCAGACCTGGTACGGCCATGCCCTCCGGACTTTTCAGGCGCGAGGGTGATCGCTGGGTTTTCTCTCTGGCAAACTTCCGTAGCTTCAGGAATTACACCAAGGACGAGGCTGAACTTGTGGTACGATACATGTTCGAATACACTCCGGAAGAACAACGGAGACTAACACGAGGACGATAGCGGGATAGCTGGATAGTATTCGAAATTCCAAAATACCAAGTAAGTTGGGTTGCGTTCCCATTATATGGATAGGAGACTCTCATATGCGATTCTTAAGTGTATGTTTTGTTTGGTTGATTACGAGTTTAGTTTTTATCGGATGTGGTGGTGGTGAACAGGCGGATCCTGGATCAGGAAACACGGCTGAGGCCCCTTCGGAAACAGCTGCAGTAAGTGAGAAAAAACAAGTAGACCCGGCAACCACGGGATCTGTCAGCGGCAAGGTAAACTACTCCGGCAAGGCTGGTAGACAAGCTCGTATACGGATGAATGCCGACCCCAACTGTGCTAAACAGCATCAATCGCCCATCTATTCGGCGGATCTGAAAATCAACGAAAATGGCACCTTACAAAATGCTTTCGTCTGGGTCAGTTCTGGCCTGGAGGACTATGCTTTCGATACTCCTTCAGAAGCTGTCGAGTTGGATCAAAAGGGCTGTGTATATGTACCTCATGTGCTCGGAATTCAGACTGGACAGAATTTAAACGTGTTGAATAGTGACGGGACCACCCATAACATCAATCCGTCTCCGGCACAAAACAGAGACTGGAACATCTCCCAGGCACCAAACTCAGATCCTATCGTTAAAAAATTCGCGCGCGCGGAAATAATGATCCCGATCAAGTGTAATGTCCATCCCTGGATGAAGTCCTATCTTGGTGTAGTGTCTCACCCTTATTTCACAGTAACGGGAGCCGACGGCTCTTTTGAGCTCAAAGGTCTACCGCCTGGCGAATACACCGTGGAGTCCTGGCATGAAAAGCTAGGAGTGCAGAAGCAGACGGTTACCGTATTGAGTGGCGAAGACCAGGCCACCGATTTTTCTTACGGGAGCTGACACCACAATTCTCCTCGAACGATCAATCACTAAAGGAAGGCCCTATCTCGGCGACCTTTTTGCTTGATGGGGGGTAAGTGTGCTTTCTCAAAGGACTAAGCCCGTGAAACGCTCAATACACGTCTTTAGCGTGATCGTGGCCTCCTCCACGTTTATCCTGCTTATTGCAGGGGGCCTGGTCACCAGCAACGACGCTGGATTGGCCGTACCTGACTGGCCTCTCTCTTATGGTAGCTGGATGCCTCCTATGGTAGGAGGCATCTTTTATGAGCACGGCCACCGTATCATCGCAGCAAGCGTTGGGCTGATGACCCTTTTACTGTGTGTCGCCCTATTTATGACTCGCACACCTAGGTGGATGCGTGTGCTTGGTGTTACAACACTTATTACGGTAATCCTCCAAGGGATTTTAGGAGGTATAACAGTCCGATACCAACTCCCTCTAGCGATCTCGGTTATACATGCCTGCCTGGCTCAAATATTTTTTTGTCTCACCACCAGCCTGGCTCTATTTTCATCGCGGACCTGGTCTCGCGGTTGGGACATACCTACTTCCCTAACCTATACTTTAGGCCCCAGAGCTATTCTCCTTACTTCCTCCATTCTGATTCAGCTGATTCTGGGGGCTTTGTTAAGACATACTGGAGTTGTGGACGGATCTAAAGCGGGCCGATTGGTCTCCTGGGTTGTGATCGCCCACATTCTGGGTGCCATTATTGTGACTGTACTGGTTCTGCGGGTGGGCGTGATGCTTTTGCGTCATTTTGAGGAAGGACTACTGTATCAATTAGGTGTTGCCCTGCTATCCTTACTTGTCGTACAAGTTTCTCTGGGCGTGGGCTCCTTTTGGGTCCGCCTTAAAGCGATGGAATGGGTTCAACCTTTACCCTTGGATACTTGGATAACGACCTCACATCTCGCCGTCGGAGCACTCATGTTAGTCACAAGCCTACTGGTCATATTCTGTCTCAAGAATAGGCATAATAACAGTACTCCACTATCGGTAGGTTTCACAGTCTTGACGGTAGTATTTAAATGAATATTTCTACGCACAGCACCCCCCACGCTTCCGGTCTATTCTCACTGATTTCAGCGTATCTAGAACTTACCAAACCACGAGTATCCATAATGGTTGCTTTGACAGCAGGTGCGGGTGTTTTTTTAGGATCAGCTTCTTCCTCACAGCTCCTCCTGGTGGCATGGGTTGTTCTAGCCACAGGACTTCTTGCTGGAGGAGCTGCCTGCCTCAACCAATTGCTTGAGAACCAGCCTGACTCCTTAATGGCAAGAACTGCTGGACGCCCGATCCCGAGTGGACGTATAGGGCGAGTCCCGGCCGTGATTTTCGGATTATCTCTTAGTATCTTTGGTGCGTTTCTTTTGATCATCTATGCTAATACTCTGGCCACATTACTCGGACTTTTAACAAGTATCATTTATCTCCTTGCCTACACTCCCCTCAAACGCCATAGCACAATCTGCACTACTGTGGGAGCAGTACCCGGTGCAGTTCCCCCTCTCATTGGATGGGCTGCAGCCACAGGTAATCTCAATAGCCAAGCCTGGGCACTATTTCTAATTCTTTTTCTGTGGCAATATCCTCATTTTCTGGCTATAGCTTGGCTCTATAGAGAAGACTATGCTAAAGCGGGCTTCAAAATGCTTCCAATGCTTGACGTCTCTGGGGAAAAAACCTCCAATCAGATTGTGATATTTTCCAGCTTATTGCTCATTGCTAGTAGCCTTCCTGTGTACCTAGACCTGGCCGGAAGAATTTATCTGTTGGGTGCTCTCGGCTTGGGAGCGTTACAGATAATCGTTTCTCTACAACTGCACAGGGATCCATCCACCACTAAAGCGAGACGCGTCCTGAGAGCCTCTCTCGTTTATCTGCCAATATTGTTGATCTTCTTGATGATCGACAAAATCTAGGGATAAGATCATCGTCACAGCTTCTTTGCAGATCGTCGATCCGGACGTTTGATCAGACCACTAAGACTTACTTCCAAAGTATCCGCCACCAAAATAGAGTAGTGGTCGGGTGGTCGCCGATGAGAGTTCCCCGCCAAGGACTTTACCAATTAAAATCTGATGATCTCCCTCGGGATAACAAGTAGAAAGACTGCATTCCAAGTGCCCCAAGCAATCCCTAATAATAGGAGCACCCGTCATCTCTCCTCTCAATTCTAGATATTTACTCCTATCGGGGACACTTGTCGCAAAGTATTCAGAGATATGTTGCTGTTCTTGATTGAGTATACTGATGGCGAAAAATTTCTGCTCTAGGAAGAGAGGCAGGCCCGTTAAATGATTGCCGAGACATACTAACACCAACATTGGCTCAAGAGAGACTGAAGTAAAGGAATTAACAGTTACTCCATAAGGGTTCCCCTTTGAACCTAGGGTCGTTACGATAGTAACGCCGGTGGCAAAACTGCCCATGATCTTTCGAAAATCAGTAGAATTAAAATTCATTTGGACATCCTATTATTTCAGTTGGCAAGTCTAGGACTTTAAAACACCTTTCGGAGAATTTCCAGAATCTCCCAATTTTGAATAACACTCAAAGTGCAAATTTTCTGATTGCAATCCTGCAGGAGAAGGACTTTTCAGGAAGTTAAAGTTTCATCCTCAAACGAGTCGTCGTGACCTGAGAGCATGGCTGTGCTAGTGTTGTGACACCGTATATACCCCGTCATGCCCGTACCTGAGCCGTCACCCACCATTTCTCTTTTCTTCCGTTCGAAATTACTGATCCTAACGGTTCTTCTAATCGGTATTTGGATCCCCTTCCAATTTTGGTACGGGGTTTGGTTTGGACGAGACTTAACAGACGAACAATTATCCACATACCTGAGCTCGAATTCGAAGGAGCGATTGGTGCAACATGCATTGTCCCAGATCGGTGAGAGAATGATTGCAGGAGACTCGACGGTCCGAAAATGGCATGCTCATATTGCTGCCCTCGTTGACAATCCTTCGATTTCCTTACGAGCACAGACGGCATGGGTCATGGGACAGGACAACACTTCAGAAATTTTCCACCTTGCCTTGCTCCGGAACCTAAAAGATCCCAGCCCACTTGTACGTCGGAATAGCTCCCTCTCTCTAGTCAAATTCAAGGATGAAAAAGCCGTCCCTGAATTACGGCAGATGCTCTCTCCCTGGATCGTTTCTAGTCCTATTCAGGGCAAGGTAACCCTGCACGCAAAACTTGATCAGTGGGCTCACGAAAATGTAGATCTAATAACCATCACAGCTCCGGATGGAGAAACTCAATTTATTAGATCGGAAATTGGTGGTCAAATCAGCGAGATCAAAGTGAAGGATGGGGCATTGGTCGACGTCGATCAACCACTGTTGGTGCTCGCTGCAAATCCAAAACACGCATGGGAAGCACTCCGTGGCCTTTTTCTGATTGGTCAGAAATCGGACTTACCCTGGATTCAATCCTATTTGGAAAATACTAATCCTGATGAAGAAATAAGGGTACAAGCTGAATCCACGGCCGCTGCACTACAAGGACGCTCAGATACTCCTTCGGGAAAATAAGTTGACCTGGTGCAACTTACCAGGGGAGTAACCCTAAGTTTTTTTCCACCTGAGCTATATCGATCATGTCGATAGCATCCCAAGGACATCCATCTAAAAATGTATCTCCAGGGCCCTTACTCGTGCACAACTTGCATCCGATGCAGAGGAGAGGATCCACCTCAATCCGACCTAAAGGAGGAGCTTCTGGATCAGTTACCCAGATCATACAGTGTTCGACAGGGCAATAGTCCACACAAGCGGGAGATCCAGCACAACCAGTACAAGAATCATTTATAACCGCTACTATACGCGGCTTTCTTTTGCGCCTATGACTCTGTTTGACTGTTTTGGGATCTTTGAAGGTATCGATTGTCATGCTTTGTTGTGTCACCTGACTTAGTTAGTTCCAGATATTACTACACCACTCAAACTTCTTCCTCACGATTTGCCGCATCGCCTTTAGTCTCCCCGTCAACCTTCTTCGCTTTTGCCGCAGCTTTCTTAGCAGCAATGGCAGCTGCCTTCGCCTCTTTTGCCTTACGTTGCTGCTGTTCGTAGTGCTCAGGCGTAAACCAAGAAAGGTCGTGAGAAGGAAAAGCTTCTCTAAGTAGTTGTGCTACTTCCTCGCGATTCTCTTCGATACCACTATCCGGTCTCCCACCAAACACCGTAACGGTACCATAGTAAGGGTTGATACTCAGACTCCCCCCGCCCTTCACAGAAAGAAAGGCATTGCCTTCATCCAGACCTGCCTCTTCTAAGCCACCCCATGTCCATTTAATAATACGCTGCTCCAGGTTATCCCTGTACGGCCGAAAATTTAGAGCCCGGACCAAGGTTTTCACCTGATCCCCTGCGGTGAGTTTCAGAACAAGGTAGCAAAAATGAACACCACTACTCTCAACTGCAACATTTGGAATGGAAGCTAGCTGCATCTCTAAGAGGCCTCCATAAAAATCAGGTAAGTACTATGCTGACGGTCAGGCCGACAGTCATTAAAGCGACACCGGCCCAATAGCCTAATCTCACAATGGTGGAGTCGCCCGATAAAACAAGGCCGAATATTAGGAGTAGGAGAGTCCCCAGAATTGAAATAGCCAGCCCTAACCAGATAAGTGTCACCCGAATTCCTCCAGCTCGCGTTACGTAAAAGAAGAGCTCACGGTCTGTACAAAGGCAATCGCAAGCAATCCTACACCGAGCGTAATTTTAGCCTCGAAAGCAGGGTGAAAACAAGGTCCTAATTAGTGACCCACTGTAATACTTCGTGAGGGTCCCAGCTGAGTTAGGCCAGCACTTGCTCTTCTTCGTTGTTCTCAGGTCGCGGAACACCGGTCAAGTGATCCAGTTCCTTTTGAGAAACCTTTACTTGGCGTTTATTGGCCTTATAGTAGTGAGGGTGCTCGTTTTTACGGGCGGCATATATTTCCCCCCAGCACTTCTTGCACTCCCTAACGTGGTCCAAAAAGTCCAGCTTGTCGTCCAGATCAAGCTGATTGCCTAAAAAATTTACCAGTAAACTACGGTCACATTTAAGCTTCGATATCATATGTAGAAGACCCCCCAACTTCGGATCAGACATCTATAAGACAATGGCAGTAGGTAGAAAGTTTCAAAAAAATTTAAAAGTTTAGTTTGAAATACTCTGAATCTAACCGAATAACACAGCACAGAGAAGCTTTATTACCTGCTTCCTCGAAGATCCTCTGCCTCAAATTCCTCTCGGAAATCTCAAACAGGTGTTCGGTCTAGATATATTCGAACCATTTTCCCAAACTAAACCTCTAAGCAAGGTAAAGAGGCTGAATTTTAGCGGAGATTAAAAGAATCAAAGAAAAGGAGGAGAAAATGAAAAACTCATTGAAATCTACAATCTTTCTCGCCATTGCAGTCGTTATCTCAATTCATGCCGGTGTTATGGGTAGAACAACACTGACCGAGATGGAAGAGACAGTACGTGATGAACTTCTGAGACTTCCCTATTACGGGGTTTTTGACAACATCAATTTCCAGATCCAAGGAACGAAAGTGGTTCTCAACGGTCAGGTTACACGACCTGCTGTTAAACGTTCTGCCGAAGGAGCTATCAACCGCCTAAACTTCGTATCTGCAGTACAAAACAACCTAGAAGTGTTACCTCTCTCGAAGAACGACAGGCAGATCCGAAACAAACTCCTTCGGTCTATCTACTCGAATGGAGATTTTCTGCACTATGGAAGAGTTCATGCACCCGTCCGAATTATTGTGAAAAATGGCAATGTCAGATTGGTTGGGAGTGTTTTTAGCGAGCTTCATAAAAACCTGGCACAGCGTAAAGCAATGAATATTCCCGGCGTATTTTCGGTAACAAATGATCTGGTCATCTCATAACAGTCGATCATAATGGTCCTAAAGACTGGAGGATTGCCTTGAATTGCTAGTGACAATCCTCCAGTCAAAACAGTAGAACTCAACAAAGTGCGGGCAGAAAACCGGGGACAATAAACTTCTCGCACTCGGGCCAATAAACCAAGGTATCTAGCTTCTAACCCAAATTGCTCTACTCAGGTTGACACTATGGCTTGAGAACAAGCAATGTTTCAGATTCGGACCGAGATAGCTTCAGAAATACCAGCCGAAGGCATGGTTACCCCCAAAAGCGAATCCGCTACTTCCATAGTTTGCTTGTTGTGAGTAACTACAATGACCTGAGTTTTCTCACACATTGACTGAAGCAAATGTGTGAACCGGCTTATGTTAGCATCATCCAAAGGAGCATCAACCTCATCTAACACGCAAAACTTGCTGGGGCGATAGGTGAAGAGACCTACCATCAAAGCCAACACTGTGAGTGTTTTCTCGCCCCCTGATAACAACATTACATTTTGGAGACGCTTCCCAGGTGGTTGGGCAAAAACCTCTAAACCGCTCTCCAAAATGTCGTCACCATCAAGTAGGCGCATACCGCAATCGCCTCCTCCGAAAAGAGTTTGAAATACCTTCTTGAAATGTATGTTAATCGCATCGAAAGCCTCTTGAAATTTTTCAAGGCTACGTCTATTCAGGTCATTTATTACTCTTTCGGTATCGGCGATTGAACCCTCGAGGTCACTGCGCTGGGTAGTTAAAAACTTATGGCGTTCTTCGCTCTCCTGGTACTCCTCTAGGGCGGTCATGTTGATAGCTCCGAAGCTTTCCAATTTACGTTGCAGATCCGAATGTCGCCTTACAACATCTTCGGAGTCCACTTGAGAAAGATCTATATTCTCAGCCAAAGAAGCAAGGTTTTGACTCAGTTGTTCCTTACACTTCTCTTCAATCCCCTCCAACTGCGTCTCCAATCGTGCCACTCCGACCTGGATTTCTGCACACATTGACTGCCGTTCTTCTCGCTCTTTTAATAATCCTTCCATCTTTTCTTGCAGGCCCGGAAATTCTGACTTCCATTTCTGGTAATGCTCTCGCTGATCTGATAGAGCCTCTCCGACTTGTAACTCCTCTGCCTCGAGTTCCTTGAGGCGAGTCGCTAGAGTTTTTTCCTCGAGATCTAAGGAGGCGTTATTATTTTCAGATCGTTCAATCCCCTGATTAGCAACTTCTTCTCGTGCACGAAGACTTTTCACCTGCTCCTGAATACGCCCTAAGGTGTCCTGAAGTGATTGCCCTCGTTCTTCAACCACCTTGCGATCCGAAGCCACTGAATTAAATTGTTGCTGAACACGTTCCAATTCTGATCTAACCTGAGATAACTCACCTAGGGACTCCTGTAAAAGTTTCTCTGCCTTGATCTTCTCCGTCTTGGCCTGGGCGAGCTCTTGTTCGGTTGCCTTGGTCCTCTTTTTTACTTTCTGAGCTCTTTGACTTGCATCATCTAAATTACTAGCGAGTTCAGCTACAAGCCTTTTATCCCGTGCCAGATCACTGGTCAACTGTTCCCGACGCATACCGAGGCCGAGAACTTCACGATCAAGAGAATTAGCTCTGGCACTGATTTCCTCAGCATCTTTTTTCACATCGGCCAGTTTTTTCCGACTTGCCTTCAGGCGTTCCTCTAACTTGCTCAGTTTTTTCTGAGACCCACCCAGTCTTTCTTCAACCTCTTGCCTCTGCCTTTTAAGACTAAGAATACCCAGCTTGTGGGATTCCGTGGAATTAGCAGTTAGCAGTCCTCTTGGTTCCAGAGATACCCCATCCATAGTTATAAAAGTAGTCTGAGGATAGGAATGAGCCAAGTTGAATGCACAATCTAAATCGGAAACCACAACCGCATTCGCACTACCAGGAAGCACGCGCTGGAAGGCAGCTTCCACTACAGGGTCCATTTTCAGTAAATCCGCTACCGTACCTAAAACCCCAGGTGTCCCAGAAGAGGGTACAGTGTGACCAGGGAGATCCTTTCCGAACCCGTTGTCAGATTGAAGGGTCAAAAACGAACACCGCCCCCCTCCCAAACTACGGGCCTGGCCCAATCCCAACTTAGCTTGATCCATGGAATCCACCAAAACATATTCCAATTGATCGTCTAGGAATTCCTCCATGAGCCGTTCGAACTCTGGGGGAGCATTTATACTCTCAGCGAGCGTGCCGCCGTTCGTAATCTGATGGCCATTCTCCAAGTTGTTTAGAAATTGCTGAACACCATCACTGTAATTCGAGTGATTCAACTCCACTTCCTGTAAAGACTGGAGTCTCTCTTTGAAAGCTATAACTTGATGATTGAGTCCTGTCTGCTCGGATTCCAATTCATATACTTCGTCTTCCAATTTCTTCCGTTGTTCGGTAAGCCTTGATAGCTCTGCCAGGGCATCCTCATATTTTGTGTTGATTTCCGCAGCATCCTTTTGAAATAAAGCGTCTCGTCTTTCACCCTCGTTCAGATCGATCTCCGCCCGCCCGTGCTCTTCTCCCAATTCAGACTGTTCCCGCCGCAGATGTCTTCTTTGTACTTCTAGTTGCTCCAGAAGATGCCCCAGCGATGCACTTCGAGCCGATCTCTCCAAGATCTGATTACGATAGCTTTCAACCTTCTCCTCAATCTCTTTGACCTTGCTTAAGCATTTTTCCAATAATCCGGTATGGCTCTCCATAAGACCGGTTACCTCATCCTGCTGTGAAACTAGTTGCTCGAGCTCCAACTCATATCGTTTCAGTTCATCTCCAGATTTCTCAAGAGCCTCCTGGATAGAAGCCCGCTCAGATTTGCTATCTAAAAGATACTTCTTATTCGCTTCAATTTGCTCCTGATGATAGTTGATGGCATTTCTGGTGCGATCAATCTCCAAGACGATAGCCGCGCTTTTTTCGGTAAGATGAGATAATTGCTCTTCCAGGCTATCTCTCTCCTTATTTCTAATCCCATATTCCTTGGACATTGCCCTGTACGATTCATCTAAAGAACTTCCTTCTTTTTTGGTTGAAGCTAGCTCCAGTGAACACTTCTCAAGTTGGGCTGCTAACTCCTCTGCTTCCAGAGCAAAACGGACAGCTTGCAATTCCCGGAACTCTTCCTTCATACGGGTATAGCGTCTGGCCTTTGAAGCTTGGCGTTTCAGTGATCGTAAACCTTTCTCAACTTCTTGTATTATGTCGGTCGCACGCAACAAGTTTTGGCGGGCTAATTCCAACTTCAGCTCGGCTCGTCGACGCTGGCTCTTGTATCCGGAGATTTGCGCAGCCTCTTCTATGACAGCCCTTCTTTCCAAGGGCTTCGAAGTCAAAAATGACTCCATCTTTCCCTGTGCAATAAATGCATAAGAGGCATACCCTAGCCCCAGTGTCTCCAAGGACTCGCGGATATCTCTAAGTCGGCACCGCCTATCGTTGATGAGATAGACACTCTCGCCTGAACGGTACAGCTTACGACAGATCTCGAGCCGATCATCGGTAAATTCCCGACCTTGCACCTCGATGGTCTGTTCTTGATCGAACTTCAAGCGCAGAGTCGCCTGTGCCATACCACTCTGCTTTCGCTTGCTCGTACCACTGAAAATGAAATCTTCCATTTTCAGCCCACGCATCTCTCGCGCATTCTGGGCTCCTAGAACCCAGCCGAGCGCATCGAACAAATTCGATTTCCCACAACCGTTCGGCCCTACGATCCCAGTGAGTTTGTCGTCAAAGCAAACCTCCACCTTGTCGGCAAAAGACTTAAAGCCAACGAGGCTCAAGGAATCAAATTTGGGCATCTTTAGTCAGTCAATCCTCTAGAAAAAATATACGCTTAATGATGTCAATCGAGACTGACAAAACCTATCTACTTAGACCATTGCACAGCATCTTCTTCCAAGGTAGCTTCCTGTACCCCTAGACCAAATCCCTCTCCGCATTGCGTAAATCTTATCCGGTTGCTAGCTCCCAGACCGCTTCTGTATAGTTAGGAGCGCTTCTGCTGTCACGAATAGGAGCTGAAGTAATCACCAATGATGACCATCCGTTACCGTCTTGCCATACAAGTAAGTTCTCTTCTTGTCTTTTCTCTGTCTTCATTCTGCTGGACACAACAGGTCGAGTTTTTCCCATTGGCTGAGGTTAGGCCAGGGTTGCAAGGTGTAGGGAAAACTGTCTTTGAGGGAGTCACGGTTGAGGAATTTAACGTTGAGATCCTCGGAGTCATCGGGAAAATCCGTCCCGGACGCAACCTGATTCTTTCCCGTCTCTCCGGGGCCAAAATAGAAAGAACCGGGGTCTTTGCAGGTATGAGTGGGAGCCCTGTCTATGTTGAAGGCAAACTCCTCGGTGCCGTTGCTTTTGCATTCCCTTTTTCGAAAGAGCCAATCACGGGTATAACCCCAATCCAAGAGATGGTCAGAATTTTTCAAGGAGAACCTGAACCCCTTAGGTCATGGTCACCTCGGGCAAACCTGAAAAACGAACTTCAAGCTTTTGGTCTCGGACAACAGCTTAATCCTCCCCCCAAGTTGCCATCGATTTCGGTCGACCTCGTCGACACAAAACTCAAAGGGACACTAGAACCGATTGCAGCCCCTCTGAATTTGATAGGTGCAGAACTAAGCGCATCAAAAAAATTTCATTCAGATTTCACTGAATTAGGTCTGATTCCTATTTCAGGGATCACCTCAATGGACCCTGATCCCGAAAGCGTACCTGTAGTAATCCCAGGCTCTACCATAGCAGCGCACCTTGTAACTGGTGACTTAGAGGTAAGCGCAGCCGGAACAATTACAAGTATTGATGGCAATCGAATTTATGCTTTTGGACACCCCTTTCTGGGACTCGGATTTACCAGCATGCCCATGAGCAGTGGATCAGTAATTACGGTTATACCAAGTATATTCAGCAGTCAGAAAGTTACAGCCGTCAACTCCTTCATCGGATCGATTAGCCAGGACCGAGATACTGGCATTTTGGGGCTACGTGGTGAAAAACCCAACATGATGCCTATTTCTTTACGTCTTACAACCAGTAGAAATATTATCCGTCAGCTCAACTTCCAAATCGTCCAGGGGGAATTCCTCTCACCTCTTCTGGCAAATTTTGCAATCTTTAACTCCATAGTCTCCTCTGAAAGAGGAACGGGACCGCAGGCTTTCAGAGTCGCAATAAGTATCTCGATAAAAGGCTACCCCCAGGTGCGATACTCCCGTAATGTCTCTGATCCGACCAATGCCGCTAAAGTTGTGGGCGGGTTACTTGACCTCCTGCTCAATAGCGGTTTTGACGGCATACTGTTTGAAGAAGTAGATGTGCGGATACAGTCCGTTGAAGAGCAGCTAGAAGCAACACTGGAACAGGTCTGGGTTGACCGTAGAGAGATAAATCCCGGAGATAAGGTCAATTTCAAAATGATCCTACGTCAAAATGAAGGAACAATCATTTCCCGGGATTACAGCCTGCCTATCCCAGAAGATATGACTCCCGGGCCAGTTTATGTAACCATCGGAGAGGGGATATCCTTGGCTAACTCGGATGCAGACCAGGATTCAGCACAGTTCATCCCTCAGAATACCTATCAACTCATTCGCGCGATTAACAATCTCAAAAAGAACGACAGGCTCTACGTTCGTCTGTACCGCAGCAGCCCTGGGATCGTCATTGCGGGAGAAGAAATGTCTTCGTTACCTCCATCCATGCTGGAAATCCATAACTCAGGCAAGTCAACCGGTACGAGCCGGCCACTAAGTAATGTGATCCATTTAGAGCGCGAGATGGAGGTCACTCGATTTGTTCTCAAAGGGATTAAAACTATTCAGCTAAACATTAGAAGCTGAATCCATTGGAATCTGTTTATGCTATTTCGTTTCTCCTGCTTAATTTTTCTCTTTTTGACATTCACCTGCAACCTTGCAGGGTCTAAGCCTCAGTTCTGGAGGACTGCCAGCCAATCCGAATTTCTAAAGGGGCAATTCAAGGGAGTGGCTTTAACTAGTGATGGCCGGCTCATCCTAGCTCCAAAATTTGATCTGCTCTTCAATACTCAGCAACCATTCATCTACTCCCTGACAAGCGACGACGATGAGAATATCTATCTAGGCACTGGTGACGCGGGTAAAATTTTTCAGGTTACACCCTCTGGATCTAGTAGTGAAATTGCAGATTTGGAGGAATCTGGAGTGCAAAGCCTAGTGATTTCAGCGGACGGCAGCCTGTTCGCTGCCACAGCACCCAATGGGGGTATTTACAAAATACGGCGCGGGAAAGCGCCAGAGTTATTTTTAAGTCTTGAAGATAAATATATTTGGGATCTGATCATCGACTCCGACGATTACCTTTACATAGCCACAGGACCTCAGGGGAAGATCTATCGGGCTGATACAGAGAGTGGTCAGTCAACAGTTTTCTATGACAGCAAGGAGCACCATTTTGTTGATCTAGGTTGGGACATCGATTCGAATTTATTGGCAGGCTCGGCTCCTAATGGTCATCTTCTTCGCCTGGATAAACAGGGGAAGCCTTTCGTTCTATACGACTCCGACCTCGAGGAAATGAGGGGCATTCGAGTCGACCGCAACGGTAATATCTACGCTGCGGGCATCTCCTCCGAGCTTTCCCGAAACACCACCGCTATCCAAAAAACTATCAAAACTGCTGCCAGAGGCGCCCTAGGTAAAACGGTTCTCGCCAGTGCCTCCAGCCAGCTCCAGAAATTAGAAGGCTCGCTGAGAGGCAACAAAGTCGAAATCTACCGGATTAATCGGGCGGGGTTAGTAACGACCCTCTATGGGCAAGATGATTACAGCATCTTGGATTTATTAGTGCGTGATAACGGAGAGATCGTAGTTGGTACCAGCTATCAGGGACGCTTATTCTCTGTCACACCACAAAGACTCGTGAAATTGATCGGTTCAACTCCAGACGAAAAAATAACTCGTCTTGCATCTAGTGGCGAAACAATCCTATTGGCCACCAGCAACTTGGGTAAGCTGTATCGCTTGTCGAGCTCCTCAAAAAATAGCGGCCGCTACGAGTCGCTGCCTCTGGATGCGGGTATGTCAGCAAAGTGGGGTCGAATACGTTGGGAGGTAGTCAACCCTTTAGGCAACATCATACGTTTCAGTACACGTTCCGGAAATACCTCAAGACCCGACCAATCATGGTCAGACTGGGAAGAGGCTAATGGGGTTTCAGATGAGGCTTCAATTATTAGTCCTAATGCTCGATTTCTGCAATGGCAGGTCCATTTCCAGGCAACTTCCCAATCGAGAGGTCTTCTTGCAGAAGGCGATGCCATAGGACTAGTCGAGATCAGTTATTTGCAGCAAAACCTACCACCCTTGATTAAATCTGTTGCGATTCATGGTCCAGGCACGGCATTTGTGCCTCAAATCGCAACCACTCCCGCAGGAGGAAACTCTATTGGCGGGCCAGGAAATGCTCACCTACGCTCGCTACCCAAAAGAATTCAAAAAATCGATAATACTCCAGTGCTTCCTCCAAGAAGGATCTTTGTGCCCGGGGCACGGAGTATCTCTTGGAAAGCAGCTGACCCAAATGGGGATGACCTAGTATATACCGTTGACCTTAAAAGACTGAACGATTCAAACTGGACTCAAGTAGCGACTAAATTAGAAAATAATTTCTACACCTTGGATGGGGTAAGTGTCCCAGCCGGTAAGTATGTCTTCAGAATCACAGCCTCTGATCTCATTAGCAATCCCCCAGAACTAGCACTCCGAACAACAATGCAAAGCAAGCCGTTCTCGATAACTAATGCTCCTCCTGGCCTCAAAATCTTACAAACCGGGAACATCGATGGAATCGTGATCGTCTCCGTAAAAGCTAGGACTACCTCAAGCCGGATCTACCAGATGGAGTATTCAGTGAACGGGAAAACGTGGACCATCGTCCATCCGGTTGACGGGATTGCCGACAGCACTGAAGAATCCTACCAATTTAACGTTGAGAACCTCTCCACAGGAAAACACGATCTGCGAGTTCGGGTGGTTGATACGGTGGGGAATGTAGGCACCGGCCGTTCAGAACTCTACATCCCCTGAAAACCAGACAAGACTCATACGCGGCCATTACCGAGACTAACTTTGCTTGGTCATTGATATGGAGTTATTGTTCCCCAACCGGAGGTTAAGGCGTACGCTATCCGGGTCCTGCACCTCGATCACAGCCGTCCCAAAAGTGATACCGAACTTGGGCAACGAAACCGTATATCTACCGGGAGGAACTCTTACGGAGCTAATGCCGGTACGCCCCCGGAAGTTGATCTTCGATGTTTGGTGAGTCTTGCCGGTTTTCTGATTGGCCAGACGAAAACTCAAATTAGCTACTCTGTAAATGTCAAAAGCATTATTAGCACTCTTGGAGATACGAATGGTAACCCGCCTAGGAGTCGCGGCTCGCTCTTCAGCGATAAGACGCAGCTCCCGGCGCTTTTTGACTGCCTGCAACCTTTCGGTAGGGAATTGTGCCTCAATCCATCCCTGAATTTTGTCTTTGGACTCATTGACAATACTATCCACTAGAGGCAAGACCGTATCAGTATCAGTCTTGCGAAGCGCTATCCCTACTTCGATAGTATCTATGACATCACCCACAATCTCGAGATTCCTACCACCAGCTATAGTATCGAGAACGTAGGCGATCATATTGAGATCATCCACAACAGCATCAACTTCTCCAGACCTCAGCTGCAGTATGGCCTCATCTAGAGTTCCGATGGGAATAATCTCGGAATCCGTATATCTGGACCTAATTTTCTCTTCAACTGCCGTTCCTCTCCGAACACCTATTTTTTTACCAACTGCAGAACTGGGGGTGAGATTTCCGTTCCTTAACGGGTTGATGGCCATCACTAATTCTGATGTGTAATAGGTCTCGGAGAAGGCTAAATCTTCCACCCTCTGGGGAGTTTTGCCATAGACAGCAATGATGAAATCATACCCATTATTTTTGAGGCTCTCTGCCATACTTTCGTATTCTTTTGGTAACCAAAAAGGAGTTATGCCCTCTTTATCAATCTCATTGCCAATACGCTCGGCTATCAGGTTGGCCAACTCTGCCTCAGGTCCAACATATTCTGAATTCACTTGATGTAAAAGAGGCGCACCAAAGGGGACGGAGCCAATATGCAGCTCGCCGGTCCTTCGAATCTGACTGAGGGTGTCCCTCCCACCTCCATGGTCACCACACCCAATGAAAGTCAAACTTAATCCAAGCAATAAAAGGCTAACCAACTTCTTCTGCATGCTTTGTCTTTTCCTTTGAAAGCGTTTCATATTAACATAAAAGGCTAGTTGTGATGGTCGACATTTCCCTTATCTGGCAAGCAGCTAAGCGAGCAGGGCAAACTTCCCAAACCGGCGATTTAATGCCCCCTCTGACACATCGGGTTTCAGTTATAGAAAGGGTTCTCTCCTGTCGAATGATCAGTTACATCAACAACTTCTTCTATCTCTGGTACTAGTTCTTTAATTCGAGATTCAATCCCATGTTTTAGCGTGACATCTACCATGCCACAACCGTGACAACCACCCCCAAAACTCAGGTATACCTTATTCTCTTTGACACCCACAAAATTGACGGTCCCGCCATGGGCTGCCACCGCACTGTTAATCTCCGTATTGATAAGTCGCTCAACCTTCTCAGCGGCAGGCCCGGTCAAGTCCTCACGTGGCCCATCACCAATCTGTGGGATCTCCGGCTGATTGGGATTATCAAAACGGAAACCACTTTTAAGAATGCCTTCTTCGTAATCCACCGTAGCGCCTTCCAAGTGCTGGGAACTCGCCGGATCCATGAAAACTCGGATACCTTCTGTATCTAATACGACATCGTCATTTCTCAGATCGTCATCTCCCACTACACGCATACCGTAGACAAACTCTGCGGTACCATTTGCCGAGGCCTCCAGCCTCAGGGCTGTTTTACCGGTGTTTTTTTGCAGAGCATCGATGATCTGCTCTTTCGCTCCATCTGTGATCGTCAGTTCAGGCATGATTCTTTCCCTAAAATTTCTGCTTAACAATTGTCAAAAATCGTGGCGCTTCAGAATTCTACCAGAATTTCATCCATAACGATTGATCCATCGCAAGGGATCAGTTCTCCGTTAAAGATTCAATTGTGCCATCTAACGCTATTGTAGA